>Ga0222719_10004442_pt1 | contig 12307 bp, 15 predicted proteins | sample C33_34DmetaG_FD_165039 | JGI IMG/M metagenome (GOLD analysis project Ga0222719, IMG submission 165039) | Estuarine water microbial communities from San Francisco Bay, California, United States - C33_34D | ecosystem: Environmental > Aquatic > Marine > Unclassified | place: USA: California...
TCTTGATACTGACCCAGTAAAAGCGGCTCAATTACAATGTGATAAGCATGTTGTTAAAATGATTGTTGAGTCTGCTCAAATGTTATCCACAGCCCACCGCATGCTTGACGGCAGACTTGAAGCCCGGCCATCTAAATCCGGTAAAACTACTGTCAAGTACTGGAAGCTACCAGACAAACGCGAAGATGTTCTATATAAAGCAGTACATATAGGTCATCCTTGTACTGTATGGACAATGGAGTCTAGTCAAAATTACAACTGGCATCTTATTCACTTCGCTGCATTATGCGATGAATATACTTACCGATACGATAAAGTGCATGCAACTGAAGCATTGAAACCATATCTAGTTAATACGCCAAACAATATTAAAGTTAGTAAGATTACTCCATTTAAGTTGGCGATGGGTTCAAACCCAGAATGTATCAACGAAGCTGATCCTGTTGGTTCGTATCGTAAGTTTTATGAAACTAAGAAAGATCGATTCAAAATGGCCTGGACCCGACGTGATATTCCGGAGTGGTTTAACCCAATGACTACCGCAGAAAAACGAGCATTATATCCTTACTAGGAGAAAATATGGGTGTAAGAGATAAGATTAAAGTACGTATGGATCAACTCCAAGAAATGATGGAGAATAATGCGCATCTCGAAAAACAATTTGAAGTTGACGACCATATAAGTACTATTACAAAGTTTTGGTCTGTTTTAAGTGATGAAGATAAAGACTACATCCATGCATGCCGTCATGCCTTAGAATATCAATCACGCTGGGAAGTTAAAGAATAATGCCAACATATGTCTTAGAAAAAGATGATGAAGAACACGAAGTTCTATGTAGTTATGAAGAAATGAAATTGCTTTGTGAGGAACATGGTTATCGCCATCTAATTAAAGCTCCAAGTATGGTTACAGATGTTAAGAGTACACACACCCGCGCTGGTTCAGAATGGCAAGATCTTTTAAAAAGTGTTAAAAAGCAAAGTGGTCGTGGAAACACAATTAAAGTATGAAGAAGAATATACAATGCCATTTAGGTAATATTACAATTATTGACACTGATGTAAGACAATTACGCAATATCGAGGTTCAGTATCAATCATTCGATTTAGCTAAACAATGTGCCGAACATATTAAATCGAAAAATCCTGTAATGATTGATGGTGGTGCAAACCTTGGATTATTTTCGTTCTCTATGATTCAATTAATTCCATCAATTAATATTATTGCCTTTGAAGCTCAATCTTATTTGGCATCTTTAGTATCTGAGTCAATTCAAACTAATAATTTTAATATCGATATTCGAAATAACGCATTAGCGAATGATAATAATGAAATTAAAGTTCCTGTTTTTGATTATGATAAGCCTGGTAGTTTTGGTTCTGTAAGTTTGAATCAAAATAATCCGGAAAGAGAAGTTAAACAAAAAAAACCAGTAAAACATGAAATGATTGAATCTGTAAAAATTGACGATTTAAATTTATCTCAATTAGATTTTATAAAATTAGATATTGAAGGAATGGAAGTGGAAGCTTTAAAAGGTGGGCTTGAAACAATTAAAAAATTTAAGCCATTGATGTTAATTGAGCATAAAAAATGTATTAAAAAGAATATATATAAATTCTTTGAAAGATATAATTTAAATTACGATACAACAGAAATAGGCGCAGACATTCTGTGTATTGCAAAATGAGAGTATTTCAACATGAAACAATTGATCTCGGATACGACGACTTGGATGCTGAGTCTACCGACAGTGGTAGATTATACTCTACTCCTGACGGTGCCTTTCCTAGTGTCACTACTGTCTTAAGTATCCTAACAGAAGAAGCCATTCAAGCCTGGAGAAATCGTGTCGGCGAAGAGGAAGCTAATAAAGTAAGTGGTCGTGCTTCAAGTAGAGGCACGAAAGTGCATTCTATTATTGAGGACTATTTAAATGGAAAAGATACAACAGAATATCTACCGCACATTCGGCAAAGCTTGGCTAATGTTCAGCCTATCCTCGACGCCAGAATCGGGCGTATCTTCGGCATTGAAGTTCCTTTATACAGCCGCCATCTCGGTCTGGCTGGGCGTTGCGATGCTGTTGCTGAATTCGATGGTGTAATATCGATTCTTGATTGGAAAACATCACGTTATCCAAAAAAGAAAGATAAGATCTCGAATTACTTTTGTCAGATGGCAGCCTATGCGATTATGTTCGAAGAACGGACAGGCTTACCTGTAACTAATCTAGCTGTTGTTATGGATGTAGATGGACACGAGCCTTTAGTATTTAAAGAACACCGTGACAACTGGACAGACATGCTTCATAAAACAATAAAAGAATATAAACTCCGTAAGTTTTGGCCGTAACTCTTTGATATTCTTATCAAAAGTAAATTGCAATTACCTATGTACATTTCCTTAAAACTTGGTATAATGGTACCATAAAATGAATTAAGGAAAATATTATGAGAACATCTAAGATTATCGCAAAAGCTATCACTAATCGTGGTTTAAACAAAAACTCTGAAACATTAGATTTAATGGCAGCAATTGCCGAAGAAACTACAAATTTGTTTCCTGATGATTATCGCACAGCTCGGTTTGTGCTGAATCATCCTGACTTTGTTGGTGATGTACTTGGTGAAATAGGAGCTTGATTATGAATAACTTTGGATTTGATGAAGATAACATCGTAAATAAATTTCTATACCTTCAGCGTTCACGGTATCTTTCAACTGCTGACAAAGAACGTCTTGAACAGTTCATGGATTCCTATCATTCCGCAAAGATGGATTTCATTCGTCAACTAGGAATTATCTCAGAGATTGAGATCACTAAGAAAATAAAAGATCTCGAGGAGTCGGTTCTTGAAAAAGCCGTCTGATGAAATCACTCTGATCAAAACCACTGGTTACATCTACTACACAAAGTGGATTGCAACCTTCATTATTTTAATAGCAGTTGCGTGCAGATCAGTTGAGGAGATACCTAAAGTTTATGATGTATTCTTCTCATGGATCGGCACTGGAATGTGGCTAGTAGTCTCCATTGCATGGAAAGATCGTGCCCTCATTCTTCTTAATTCAGTTATTTCGTTTATGTTATTTGTAGCAATATTGAGGCACGTATTTTGAGAAAGCCAGATAGAGTAGCAGACAATAAAATGACAATGCCGTATGGTGACAATGTTGCTGCTCCGGCGATCACTCTTCCAGATACTAAAGACTATCGTGAAGTCAAGGTGAAGGAAGCACAGAATAAACTCAAGACTCGATATGAAGAGCTTGAAGCAGAATTTAAAAAGCTTGTAGAAACGGCAGCAGACAATGAGCTAATCTACAATGCAAATATACGTTTTAGCCCAAAGGTTGGTGAAGTCTATCATCTCTATCAAAAAGAAGATGGCGAAGCCTGGGTAAGCCTGATCGGACCAGAAGAATGGGGACCAGGTTATAATTTTGAATTTCTCGGTAGTTTTAGACTTGCTACCGACTCAGTATGGATAAGAATATGATATATGTAGATATGGATGGCGTAATCGCCGACTTCTTTGGTGGCCTTGAGAAAAAGTTTAAGGTTACGCATTGGAAACTTATTGATAATATAGAAGAACAAATTATGAATCTTCGTAATACTGACTTCTTCTATATACTTGACAAATATGAAACATCAGATGATTTGATTCATCATGTACGTCAAATCTCAAATGGTAATTGGGGAATTTGCTCTTCTCCACTTCGCAATGATTTTGCTAACTCAACTTTTCATAAGCGCCGTTGGTTAGAAAAAAATATGTTTATGCCAGCAGTATCAAAGTGTATCTTCACTAGTAACAAACATAAATATGCCACAAGTATTATTACTGGTGAACCAAATATTTTAATTGACGATAAGCTAACTAATATTGATAATTGGAATAAAGCCGGTGGTATTGCAATACGATATCAAGCTAATGAAGATGATCTGGAAGAATACTTATTTCTGCAACTTGATGAGGCTTTAAAGGATATAAATAGTTAATATTACTTTAATGAGAGTTTTAAATGGCAGTTTCTAGAGCACGTCAATTTGCAAAAATTGCAAAAGATATAGATAATTCCGGTAATTTAACAGCAGAAGCAATTTCTTCTGATGTAACATTAGGCGGAGCAACAATTTATGCATCAAGGTCAAATTTGCCTACAGCAGGAAATACTGCAGGTGATCAAGCCTTTACGACTGATACCAATAGACTTTATATTTGGAATGGATCTGGTTGGTATAATGTTGCTCTATTAAACGTAGCTCCAGCTATTTCTTCAATTACTGATTCAGCCGGTAATACAACGCCATTTGATTTAGATATTAACGGTACTGTAACTACTATTACAATTACGGCAGCTGATTCGGACGGTGATCCGATTACATATGCTGCAAGTGCAGATAGTGATTTTAGTGGATTAGCTACACTATCTCAGGCTGATAACGTATTTACAATTACGCCATTTAGTGCAGATTCAGCTACGACGACAGAAGGTACAATTACGTTTACCGCAACTGATGGAATTAACGTAGCATCATCTGGAATTCAAACATTTACATTAACTGTCCAATCTGAATATTGGGATGAGACTGTATTGAGTGTTGGTACATCGTCAACTAATTCATTAAATAATTCTACCTTCATTGACCGCTCAACGAACGCACACACTGTTACGCCAACAGGTACTCCAATTCAAACAGCATTCCATCCGTATTTGGATAACTGGAGTGTTTTTACAGATGGAGCAAATGACACAACAACTCAACAGGTTCATACATTAGATTCATATATTAATATGGGCACAGGAGACTTTACAATTGAACTTTGGTGCCGATCATATGTTAACGCAGATCGTGATGGACTGTTTAACTTTAATAGCAGTTCGGCATCTTATCGCTTTATGTTTCGGAATGCTACAACCGCTGCAACGTGGGAACTTTATTATACTAGTGGATCTGCTGTTACTGTAACATATGCTAACTCTGCAAATCCATTAAATGAGTGGGTACACCACGCCTTTGTCAGGAGTAGTGGTACTCTTGTATGGTATATTAATGGTGTTGCTAAACAAACAATAGCAAATCATGCCGAAGATTTTGATGACGTTGATGTTGTTGACGTTGGGAAATACGGATCAGGAAGATGGCCGGGTTGGATTTCCAACTTTAGAGTAATTAAAGGAGATGCCATCTATACATCAAACTTTACTGTTCCTACTGGACCTTTATCAGTAACTGCTAATACAATATTACTTTTGAACTCAGGCAATTCATTTAAAAACAGAGGTTCTTTAACAACTACTATTGAAACTTCAGGCACTATTTTGCCGCAAATTTCTGCCTTCACCCCATTCGGCCAAGTATCAGAGTATGCGGTTGGTGAGAATAAGGGGTCTGTATTTTTAACCAGTAACAATCAACTAGAGCCTATATCTGGTTCAATCATTAATGTCGGTACTGGAGACTTTACTGTTGAGTTTTGGTGTTACGGGATTCCAAACGACGATATTGTTATAGATATGAGAGCCGGTACCAGTAATACTACCGGAGCAATGCTTATGTCTAAGTCAACAGGATTTAGATATCAAAGCACATCTACTGCTACTACTGTAAACGGGCCCGACCCGGCGCAAAAACAATGGCTCCACGTTGCCGTTGTAAGGTCTAGCGGCAACGTAACATATTACGCAAACGGAGTTGGTGAGGCGCTATTAACAGGGGATACTACAAATTTCGGATCGACCTCTATTGCAGTTGGCTCTAGTAATTCCAATGGATACGATGTAATCGAAGGATATGTGAGCGACCTAAGAATTACTAAATCCGCGATATACACCTCCAACTTCACCCCGCCTACAGAACCAGTCGGTAACACAAACGCATCCTTGTACCTCCCTATGGACAACGCAGGCATCTTTGATAAGACCGGAAATCATGCAATACTACTTTCTGGCAACACTGCAACATCAACTACATATACTAAGTATGCAACTACATCAGTATTTACTGATACTGGGGGAATGTTAATTAATAAAGTAAGTTCTCCTGGGCCAGGAGATTTTTGTTATGAAGGTTGGTTTTATCCTACTGCAGCGCCGGGCTCTGGAAATGCATTTATTTCTCATGGGTGGGGCGGATATGGAGCGTTTGTATTTTATAGTAGTAATACTAGCTATAGTTTATATATGTCATCCACTGGAAGTTCATGGAATATTGTTAGCGGTGAAAACATTAATGTTACTCCGTGGACTGGATCATGGAAGCATTTTGCATTTACAAGATCAGGTGATACTATAAGAGTATTTTTAGATGGAACTCAAACATATACAAAAACAATATCTGGAAGTCTTGCGAGTCTTACTGCGGGTACTGATGATATAGTAGGAGTAGGAAGCGCTATTAATGGAACATCGGGAGTTCATGGTGCGATGTATGTTGAAAACTTCCAGATCCACAGAGGTATTGCCAAGTACACTACAAGTTTTACTCCACCCACTAAGACTCAGGGTATTACATATCAAGCTACTTCTTGATATAAATAGAATAAATTCGGAAAAATAAAATGGCAGTTTCAAAGAATCGACAATTTGCAAAAATCGCAAATGACGTAACAACAAATGGCACATTAGCAGCATCAGCAATTTCTTCGGATGTTGATTTAGGCGGTGGCACTACAGTATATGCTACGCTAGATCAATTACCAAGATCCGGAAATACTAGTGGCGATACTGCTTTTGTTACCGCTACGAGTCGGTTTTATATCTGGAATGGTATTGGTTGGTTTAATGTTGCTGTAGTCAATGCCTCACCTACTATAACAAATGCCCCGAATGCAACTTATAATTTATTTGCAAATGGATCACCAACTATCATTACTCTTGCTGCTACTGATTCAGATGGCGATACATTAACTTGGTCTTATACCGCGTCGGATGCATCTGGTAAAGCCACTATTACTCAAGACTCTGCTGTATTTACTATAACACCATTAACTGATATTGCTGATACTTCATTTACTATTGATTTTGAAGTAACAGATGGTATTAATGTTTCTACTGCCAGTTCAACCGTTAATATTGATAATAGATCACCTGTTATTGGCACTGCCCCTGCAGCAACATATGCATTAGCAACTGATGGATCTCCTACTATTATTACTCTTGCTGCAACAGATCCGGATGGTGGTTCAATTACATGGACGTATGCTGATTCCGGATTAACAGATCAAGCAACCATTACACAAAGCAGCAATGAATTTACTATTACACCAAACTCTACAGCTGCTGCATATGCAGACTTCACACTAACCTTCACTGCATCTGATTCAATTGAATCTACATCAACAGATGCAACGACATTTAGTCTGACATTTACTTTACTAGCAGATGAATGGTCAGACACAGTTTTAAGCGTTGGAACAAGTTCAACTAATAGTTTAGATAACCAAACTTTTATTGATCGATCGACAAACGCATGGGGATCAGCAGCTAATACATATGGAACATCTTATTCTCAAACAGCATTCCATCCGTATTTGGATAACTGGAGTGTAGAGTTTGATGGGAATGGTGGTACAAGTGGTTCAGGTTTGGATTTTGGCAATGATTCCACGTTTGCTTTAGGTACTGGTGATTTTACTATGGAATTTTGGGCAAATCTAACTTCAAATGCGGGACCGCCATTAGATTGGAGACCTGATCAAACTAATGGAAACTATCCACTTGCCTCTTATACCGGAAGCCAATTCACATGGCATACGAATGGGTCAACACGAATTACAGGTACTTCTAGTCCAGCTATTAATCAGTGGCATCATGTCGCGGTCGTTAGAAATTCCGGAACAACTACTTTATACGTCGACGGAAACTCCGAGGGTAATTGGAGTGATACAACGAATTATTTAATTGGTAAAGCAAGAGTAGGGCTAAATGCATTCAGTGGAGGTGCTGATCTAGATGGTTATCTAAGCAATGTTAGAGTAGTAAAAGGAACAGCCATATATACATCTAACTTTACACCACCTACAGAAAAGCTGACTGCTGTCAGTGGAACGATACTTTTAACCTGTCAAGATAGTCGATTTAAAGATAACAGTACTAATGGTTGGACGCCGACAATAACTAATGATCCAAAAATTTCTGCCTTCAACCCATTCGGCCAAGAATCGGAGTATGCGCTTGGAGAGAATAAGGGATCAGTTAGCTTTACCACTACAGACGGAATAGATCTTAAAGTTAGATCATCAGGTACAGCATCAACTTGGACTATAGAATTTTGGTATAAGTTTGATCCTAATTCTACAATTAATGCTAATCATTATTTATTTGATGCTCGTGGGACAGCAGGAAGTCAGACAGCCGGGTCATTATATCTCTATCGCACTAACACTAGTAACAACTACAATGACGGTTCAAATTGGTCATTTGATGACATCCTTAATGATGGTACTTGGCATTGGTTTACAATGGTATCTGATGGCACTAATCGTGCTATTTGGATTGATGGAACACGAATTGCAGCATTAGGTGGAACAAGAACTGTCGGCACTCACTTGTGGATAAATTCAAGAAATACAAATCAATATCACAATGATTGCGAATATTCAGATTTCAGACTTTCAAGTAATGCAAGATATGCTACTTCATCAACTACAATTACTATTCCTACATCTCCAGTAGGAACTGATGGTAACACAACTGCGTACTATCCATTTGACAACGCAGGTATCTTTGATAAAACAGGTAATAATACTCTGACTTTGGCTGGTAATACTTCTACTTCAACAACTAAGACTAAGTACGCTGATACTGCAATGTATTTTAATGGGACTAGTGATTATTTAACTACTACATTTCCTGCATTAGGAACTGGCGACTTTACTATAGAGTTCTGGATTAATCCATCTACAATTAATTCTGCTTTTAAAGCATTATTTGATACTAGAACTAGCAATGCTAATAATCCATTGGTATGGATTAGAGATTCTAACGTAATATATTATTACACTAATTCTGCTGATGCTATTATAGGAACAACTACATTAGCTACAAACACTTGGTATCATGTAGCAGCGTGTCGATCTAGTGGTACAACAAAACTGTTCTTAAATGGAACACAACAAGGATCTAATTACACTGATAATACTTCTTACACTGCAGATATATTAGTTATAGGTCAAAGATTTAACCTAGTTGCAACTCCTTGGTATCATGGTTATATGGAAAACTTCCAGATCCTCAAAGATGTTGCTAAGTACACCGCAAACTTTACACCACCTACTCAAGAACAGGGTAGAGTATATCAAGCATCGTCTTAATATAAATAGTCATATCCACTATGAGAGGAGATGGATATGGCAGAAGGAACACATCCGGCAGATACCAATGGTGATGGTATCGTTGATGACCGTGAACATGAAATGTATCTTGAGTTTAAGCGTAAAGAAATGGAAGACGCTGATGCTCAACGTGACGCAATCCGCAAGATGGCTTGGTTTGCACTCTTTGGTCTGTTACTCTATCCACTAGGGATATTTGTAACATCTTTATTTGGACTATCTGAAGCAGCAGGTTTGATTGCTGATATTGCGCCAACATACTTTGCATCAATTGCAGTTTTGGTTTCAGCTTTCTTCGGCGCCGATGCACTGAAAAAGAAATAAATTATGTGGGTACTTTTAGTTATGATAATGACCTCAGGGTCTATGCCTGAGGTCATAGCTTATGACCAGGGATGGTACACAAGCTGGACAGAATGTAGAAAGATCGGTCAAGCTATGACAGATGAGCTTGAAGGAAACTATACATATACTTGTGTTGAATGGAAAAATAGATAATTAGGTAACTATGAAACAATTGATATACCAGGTTTGTGTCGGCAAACCTTCTAAATTATATGATCATTGTATTAATTCTGTATCAGACTATTGTAAAGAACATAACATAGATCATATTGTCCAGCGTACCCCAATTCTTAGAATCAAGCCAGATGTCTTTGCAACAAACAGATCAAAAGAATCGTATGAAAAACACGGAGGCTTCCTTCCCATTTACGAGAAGGAGAATGCTTTTGACATGTTTGATGACTACGACCAAATATCTATTGTTGACGCTGATATTTGGATTAGACCTGGTTCTCCTAATATTTTTGATAATATTAATCAACATGTAGATTTCGCTGGCGTGGTTGAGCGTGAAATGCCAATCACAAATCAATATGCGAATAAGATTATTAATTATTCCCGTATGCAATATACTAATTTGCATTCTCATAAATCAGACTTTAAACCAAATCAACTTGGATTTGAGTTCTATAATATGGGTCTGATGGTTCTGAATAAATCAATCAAAAAATATTTTAAACCTGGTGAAACAGCTCATCAATTTATTACTCGTCCAGAATTTAAAGACTTTATTGATGGACAAGGGGCATGGAAATGGTCAACTGACCAAACACTTTTGAATTACTGGGTTCGTAAAGAAAATATGAACCAACTCCATTTAGATTGGAAATGGAATGCTCTATATAAAGGCGTAAAGGATGAATACATAAAAGATGCATACTTTGTGCATTTCTTTTTGAAAGACCATTTGCCAGAGCGCGGTGAAAATGTGAAGGAACTAATGAAACATGTTAATTGATAAAAAAATATTTGTTCATATCCCTAAAAATGCTGGTATGACAATTCGCAAAAGCCCTATACTAGTAGATAGAATTATTGTTGGTACACCAAATAATCATAAAAGCAAAGAATATTCTGAAGCTGTTCTTAAGCATATGAATTCCATTGGAGATCATCATGGATTTGAACATGCTAGATGGCGTGATTATAAATCAAGTGTAACTTCTGCGTATGATGCATTTGCTATTATCCGTAACCCGTGGGATAGAACGGTATCTCGGTTTATGTTTGCTAAAAAAGTAATTGAGGTTGAAAAGAAAGATCCTGTCGGAAAACATCCAATCGAGTCATTTGAAGCTTTCTTAGAAGATCGTCATAAATGGGGCGGTATGGATTATATGTGGCATAGAGCAATTAGAGGATGGTATCCTCAAAAAGATTATGTCACAAATAAGAATGGCGATTTAAAATGTGACTGTTTAAGATTTGAAGATTTAGATAATCAACTTAAACTATATTTTAAAATTTCAACTATGTCCCGTGCACGAAATGTTACTAATCTTTTAGAAGGATCTTATAAAGATCTTTATACACCAGAAACAAAACAAATTATTGGTGATTGGTATAAAGATGACATTGAATTTTTTGGATTTGATTTTGAAACTGGAGCTACTAAAAATATATGGACTTTGTAGAATTTGACGGTAGGAAATATCCTGCATATGAAGCTGAAGGTAATGCTGCTCAATTTGCTATGCCATTTGCACAAAAATGGTGTCAAGGTGAAGGATTAGATATTGGTTGTAATCGTCCTGAGTGGGCTTATCCAGGTGCACAGATGATTGATCTAGAGATTGAAGACGAATGGTCAGCATTTGATTTGCCAGAAAAAAAATATGATTACATTTTTTCATCTCATTGCTTAGAGCATTTGCTAGATTGGACAGGAGCACTTAATTATTGGTGTACAAGATTGAAAAAAGATGGTATAATGTTCCTTTATCTTCCACACTATTCGCAAAGATATTGGAGGCCATGGAATAATCGTAAGCATTTGAATGTATTAACACCTGAAATGTTAGAAGATTATTTTTATGAAACTGGATGGAAAAATATATTTGTAACTGGACCAGATTTGAATCATTCATTCTATGCGGTGGCAACTAAATGAAACTAATGGCCCGGGCGTGGGCAGACGGACTCGATTTTATTGGGACCAATATTCATCGCCCAAAAAATGTAAAGGCTGGTAGAGTTGGGTTTGGCGATATGATATGCGAAGTAAGCAATCTTTGCCAAGCTCCGTATTTTAATCAAGGTGGCACTATATTAGTGCCTGATTTACATTCTGCATTTAACGTATTTGTATCAATGTTACCATGTAATATGGACAAATGGACGTGGGAGGTGAATAGATCAAAATTTAACAAAATTAAGGTACAAACAAAAGACTGGGATTCACAAAATTCTTTAAGGACAATACTTCATTGCCATACAGAGTATGATGATTATATTAAGTTAGATAAAAATAAATTTAAAAAGTGTGAAGTATTAGTAGATACCGATACAGAATATGCAACCATACAACGTAAAGCTTTTTCGAAAAAGTGCCAATATAATGATAATCATATTAAAAAGATGGAAGATAAGTACGGAATGAAGATTATTGAAATT
>Ga0222719_10004444_pt1 | contig 12303 bp, 8 predicted proteins | sample C33_34DmetaG_FD_165039 | JGI IMG/M metagenome (GOLD analysis project Ga0222719, IMG submission 165039) | Estuarine water microbial communities from San Francisco Bay, California, United States - C33_34D | ecosystem: Environmental > Aquatic > Marine > Unclassified | place: USA: California...
GAAATTACTCTCCACTCTCTTTCGCTTCCGCCCATACCAGAGTATGTGCTATATAAAATCTGTGTTTGATCTGAAAGAGTACACAAAGTCTCTAAACGGCGTCCCCATTTTGACGAGTTCTTTGTAACCTCTTCAGCTTTTACTATTTGAATATCTTTATGGTGCTTGTATTTAGGTTTTGTACCACTGATGTATTAGAACTTGGAGATATGGTTGTTGAAGTAGTTGTTTGAATAGTGTTGTTTGTATTTTGAGTAGGGATATTTTCTTCATTTTCAATCAATGTGTTTGTTGATACACTAGGGTTGATAGCTTTATTAATTACTCCTGAGACATAAATAAAGGCAAAACCTGCAAAAAGAATAATTATTGCATTTTTCCTAGTTTTTAACTGAACGAATAATTTATATCCTAAAATTCCAACTGTACCTATTGCAATCATTATTAGCCCTGAAGCTAGCAAAAGAGTTCCTAGGATTTCTAAAAGTATCATATAATTTGAACTATTTCATTACCTCATGAGACAACATTTGAAACATCAACTGTATATACACAGTAATCGCAATCTTCATTTAATGGTGGAACTGTGTCCTGGTCAAGTAACTCTTTAATTTCTTTGATTGTTGACTCTATCCACCTAGTTGAGCCTGTATATTTTAATATTGAGACTTTAAAAACAACCTTTTCATCAAATTTAGCTTTTGATTTATCTCCATTGCAATACACAAAATATCCATCTTTAGAAACTTTAAATCCATTTTTTCTCAACAACCACTGGTAAAACTCCATCTGACGTTTGTATGATATCTGCCAGTCAGCATCTAATGACACTTCTCCATTCTTAGCTGTAGCTTTATAATCTACAACCACTAATTCTTCAGAGTCAGTATCAAGCCAAACATCATCTACTGCTCCCGTGAAAAGTAAGCCTGTTTTTTTATGTAAGTACTGCACTCCTTTAAAATTCTCTCTCCATTCATCGATCATTTCATGCTGGAATGGAATTAGATTTTTTCCAGTTTCTTTCATGTATGGATGAGGTTTTTGTTTTTCTCTATATAAATCAAACTCTTTTTTCAACAGCTCGTCTACTGCGGAGTTAATATTGAAAGGAAACCCTGGTGGATGTCCAACGCCAAGTTTTCTATCAATAAAGAAACATCTCTGACATGACAAAAAAGAATCTACTTTGCTTCGACTTAATTTGAAAGGTTTTTCTAAATTAGAACTATAAATGTTTCGTTTTCTAACTGCCATTACTAGTTAATCAAAAACTTTTTTCTGATAATCAATTAAGTCTCTGCCCTTTAATTCTCTTGTTGCGGCACCTGTTCTTATAAAGAATTTTGGATCATCTTGATTTTTATCTTTAGTTTTGTTGAAATTAGCAAAAATTGGAATATCAGATTTTCCTATATCTAATCTAATTACAGTTTTTTCATCTATTAATTCAAAGTCTAAAAATATATTTGCAATAGCTTGAACACCTATACGCTTCTCTATGTATTCTAATATATGTCTTGATAACTTATCATTTGAGGGATCTTCAAAAAATGATAAGTCATTTTCAATTCCCAATATATTTCCATCATCATCAACACCAATAAGTAAAGTTCCACCCTCCGTGTTTAAAAGTGAGGCAACAGCTTTTACAATAATATTTTTAATTATTTCACTATGCACTTTTTCTTCTACATCCCAACTAAACGAGCTTTTCAATTCTAAGTTTTGTGACTCAATGACAACAGCTTCATGGCCTATTAACTCCTGTATAGAAAAGTCCTGAGGTGTTGTTGTGGGTTTTGTGTTTCTTTCAATTTTCTTTTTAGTGGTTACTCCTTCTGATAATTTATCCCAAGCTAATTTAATGACTTCTGCGATTAACTTTCTTCTCTTTTCTAAGAATTCAGTGTATTTAGCCAAATGCCAATCATCCCAAAGAGCATTGGCTTTCAATACGTTTGCGTAATTATTTCTTGGTATCTCGTGCTTTAACTCTTCGAAATAATCTTTAGGGTGTTTTTTTAAAAGATTGAGGTTGTTATCACTCCATTCAATATATGCATAATTAGCAACTTGATTTATTTCAGTTTGAGTAAACCCCTCTTCTTTTAACGTGTTTTTTGGAAATAAGTGATGTAACTCTAATTTTTTTCTAGATCCTTTAGATGTAGTGTCAGAAAGTATTCTCATTGGAATATTTGAAAACAAAACATCATTATCCAGTAATATTTGGCTTGCAAAGAAAGACTTAAGGGCGGGGTTGTTTTTACTGCTAGTTTTAAGACTATTTGGGATCCTAATTTTCCATAAATCTGCTGTTACTTCATTAGAGATTATTTCTTCTATTGCTGATACAAAATCATCTGGTGTTTTTGCATTTCTTAGATTTAATAAATCAGACTCAACAGTGGTCTCAACAGAACCTGAGTATCTTGCGGTAAGAGAGTTAACAAAAAAATATCTAGATATTACTTTACGTAACTCTCTTTTTTCTACTCCTATCTCTTTTCCTATAAGAAAAAATCCATAGCAAAAGGCAAAAACATTTTTGCTTGTAAGCATACCACTAGATAGATACCCAGCTTCATAAACACAATTTATATATTCGTGCCAATTGTTCAGGTTTAATGTAGTACTTTGTGCGTCTTTAAATTTCTTAAGATTTTCAAGATCTGCACTTGAATCAGTATCAAAATCTTTTCCAACTAATAAGTTATAAGCTGCTTCAAACTTAGCTCTTCGAAATCCAAGCATAATAATAGGTCGTAACATCTGACTGACATCTGGACTAATTAGAGTGTTGTACGGCGAGCTTTGTTTATCTCCCGGGACTGCAGAAGCTTTTTCACAAAAATCTTCTAACTCTTTTCTACCTTCATCCCAATTAACACTAAGCAAAGTGAGGATAAAATCACTCTGGCTTAATGATGTTCCAGCTGAATTAATTCTTACGAATATCTGTTCTGCAACTGTTGTATCAACCTCTTGTGTTAGTTCTAATACTTGTAACTGTTGTGACCAAATGTTACTTAGCCTCGTAAATGCTTTATCAATCTGTTGCCTTTCGTCTCTACTAAGTTCTCTGTTTTGTGATAATTTTTCAATATAGGAATCTTTAAACTGATATATGTCTTTGTCTTTTCTAAAAAAGACTGAGATATCATCAATAAATTCTGGACTACGCAATGTAGCTGCAGTCGGTGAGGTAAATTGTTCATCAGATGGTCGAAATGAAACTTTATGAACCACTTCTTGATATTTACTATTTTTAACAGGCTTTCCTAGTAGAGAGGTGAACAAGGATGTTAGTCTTTGCTGACCATCGAGTACTAAATTTCTTGCAAGGGTTGTTTTAGTTTCTGTACCAATGCTTTTCCCGGCTTCAATATCCATAATATTTACATTCCAAAACATGAGATATCCTACTGGGTATCCTCTGTACAAAGACTCAATCAACGTACTAATCTGAACAGGCTTCCAGAGAAAAGGTCTTTGTAAGTCTGGGAGTCTTAATTCCCCATTTTCTAAAGACTCCATAAGAGAACCTATGCTTCTCTGGCTTGGGTTATAAGTAACTGCCTTAGTATTTGTTGCTAACTTGAGAGTGGGGTCAAAATATGATTTTGCAGATTTTTCTTGAACGCTAAAACCTAATCCTTCTAACCAGTCTCTGTGTTTTTTTTGAAAAGATCTTTTTGAACCCGTATCTCTGAAGTTCCAGTCTTTACCTGGGTTTACTAAGTTATAAGCTCGTGTGTAAATTGCTCTCGCTAAATAAGTCTTTTCATTGTAAAGAATGTCATAATATGATTTTTTTCCTGTACCATATTTTTTTGCAAACGCATCAAGACCAATCTCATCGTATTCTTTAATGCTTTCTAATACAGATTCTTTAGTTGGATTAGCCATGATTCAATTATATTCAGCCACAATTATGAATTCAAAAATTGACTTAGCTAAAAAGAAGTTTTGGTAATTCTAAAAACTCTTTTTAAAAACTGTCCTTGTTCATTTTTAGAATAAGAATGAATGGTTAAATTAGAAACAAGAATTCAACTAGCTATTAAAGAGATACTTGAAAAAGAAACCTGGAAACACCTCAAAACAAATAATAATTTTGATAAAGTATTATCTATTGCCTCATTAATTGAACCTTTTGATGAAGAGCCTGATGCATGTTACGAAGACTGTAAAGGTATGTGTTTTGGTTGTTATGATGGCTACAAATACTCTCTAGATTGGCGAGCAAGCTATAACCTTCGAACAAAGAAACCTTTTAGTTTGATTACAGATCACGAACTTGATATGTTGCTTGATGCAATGGATGACAAGGTTCATGCATGTGATGAGTGGTGTTCAGATTTTATTTGTTATAAATATGAAGCTACAAGTTGTAAAACTAAGTATTGTAAAAATTTATTTCTTAAAGAGAAAAAGAATATTAAGTACTGTTCTAGTTGTAGAGGACTGGCTTATATATAAATCACTAGATTTAATCGTTTTCCAATGGTAAATAAAATTCTACATGCATACATAAAACTCCCTATTTAAAATAAGTTTATGACTAAAGAATCAAGTACTGATTTCAAGCAAACTCTTTGGAAAACTGCGGACTCACTTCGTGCCCAGATGGATGCAGCCGAATACAAACACATTGTTCTAGGGCTTATATTCCTAAAATACATTTCAGATTCCTTCACAGAACAAAAAGAGAGAATTAAAGCTTTAATTACAGATCCAAAATCTGATTTCTTTATTTCAGACAATCTATCAGATATCAATGAAAAAGACTTAGAAGATAGAGACTACTACACACAAGATAACGTATTTTGGGTCCCAGAATCTGCAAGATGGGAGACCCTAAGAGCACAAGGTAAACAATCAGATATTGGTGCAATTATTGATCGTGCAATGAGCGATATTGAGACAGAGAATAAATCACTGAAAGGAAAACTCGATAAACGATTTGGAAGAACAGAGCTTGGGGCTGGTAAATTAGGAGAACTTATAGACCTTATCTCCACTATTGGATTTACAGAGGAACAAAATGCTGGAGATATGTTAGGTGAGGTCTATGAATACTTCTTAGGACAGTTTGCTTCAGCTGAAGGTAAAAAAGGTGGACAGTTCTATACCCCACGCCATGTTGTCAAAACCTTAGTTGCTGTACTCTCTCCACATAAAGGTAGAGTTTACGATCCATGTTGTGGATCAGGGGGAATGTTTATACAAAGCGAAGACTTTGTAACCTCTCATGGTGGTAAACGAGATGATATCTCAATTTATGGACAAGAAAGCAATCCTACTACATGGAGACTTGCTGCCATGAACCTAGCAATAAGAGGTCTAGCTGCAGATTTAGGCAAAGAGCCAGGTGATACCTTTGGCAATGATCAACATCCTGATACCAAGTTTGATTATATTATTGCAAACCCACCTTTTAATATTTCTGACTGGGGTGGTGAAAAGTATGAAGATGATCCTCGCTGGGTGTATGGTAGACCTCCAGTTGGTAATGCAAACTATGCATGGTTGCAACATATTTTATGGAAACTTGGTCCAGGTGGCCAAGCTGGAGTAGTACTTGCTAATGGTTCTATGAGTTCAAACACTGGTGGAGAAGGTGAGATTAGAAAAGCCATGATTGAGGGTGATGTAGTTGAAATAATGATTGCATTACCTGGACAATTATTCTTAAACACACAAATTCCAGTTTGTTTATGGTTTTTAACTAACGATAAAACTAAAAATGGAAGAAACAGAAAGGATGAGACTCTTTTTATTGATGCTCGAAATCTTGGAACTATGGAAACAAGAGTTCTGAAAGTCTTAACAAATAAAGATATTCAGAAAATTCAACATACAGTTTCCTCTTGGCGAGCAGGAAACGGATATGAAGATATTGAAGGTTATTGCAAAAGTTCAACCAAGGAAGAAATTAAAACAAATAATTTTATTTTAACTCCTGGAAGATATGTAGGTTTTGAAGACCAAGATGATGATGGAGTGTCGTTTGATGAGAAAATAAAATTGCTCAATTCACAATATGAAGATATTTCATCAAGTTCAAATATATTAGATAAAAAAATTAAAGAAATTTTAAATAAGATTTTGGAATAAATAAATGCCAAATTTAATTGATTATGTTGAGCTTATTACAAAAGGAACAACACCAACGTCTGTAGGGGGAAGTTTCGCAAATAAAGGCATAAATTATGTAAAAGTTGAAAGTATTTCAGAGACTGGTGTTTTTATCAAACATAAATTTAACTTTATTGAAGAAAACACACATTACAAGTTATTAAAAAGGTCACAGATCAAAGAAAACGATATATTGTTTTCTATTGCAGGAACTATTGGGAGGACTGCAATTGTAACATCTGATATACTCCCTTGTAATACGAATCAAGCACTAGCAATTATTAGACCTGATTTAAGTAAATTAGATCCTCATTTTTTGCTTTATTGCCTTAAAGATAAAAATAGATTAAATAAAGCCAAATCTAATGTAGTACAAAGTGTTCAATCGAATTTAAGTTTGACTGAAATAAAAAAAATTCAAATACCAGATTATCCGTTGGAGCGCCAACAAAAGATTTCAAATTTACTTAAAACCTTTGATAATAAGATACAACTAAATCAAAAGATGCAGGAAACACTTGAAGACACTGCAACAGCACTTTTTAAATCCTGGTTTATTGACTTTGAGCCAGTAAGAGCAAAAGCTGAAGGAAGGCCTACGGGACTATCAAAAGAGATAAGTGATTTATTTCCTGATTCTTTTGAAGATTCTGAGTTGGGTGAGATTCCTAAGGGTTGGAAGTCTGGTAATTTAGGAGATTTATTTGAACCAAGTAGGGGGAAGATAATTACAAAAGCAAAGACTAATCCAGGAAATGTACCTGTTGTTGCTGGTGGAATAAAACCTCCGTATTATCATTCTGAATCCAATGTTAAAGGACCAGTAATAACAATAAGCGCCTCTGGAACTGCCGGATATGTCAATTTGTACTACCAGGATGTATGGGCTTCAGATTGCTCTTATGTAAACAACGATACCTTCAAGCAGATTTTCTTTGCTCATTCATTTTTTAAAATTAATCAAGAAAGAATTTATGATCTGAGACATGGTGCTGTCCAACAGCACGTTTATCCAAAAGATTTAGTCGAATTGCCAATTGTTATTCCACCGGATTCACTAATAAATACTTATGAAGATATAGCTTCTCAACTTCATAAAAAAATAGAGACAAATTTAATTGAATCTGAAACATTAAATGAATTAAGAGATACTCTTCTACCAAAACTTATATCAGGTGAATTAAAGATGCCAGATGCTGAAAATTTTTTAAAAGAAGCTGACATCTAATGAATATAATCACTGAGGAGCAACTTGAACAATTATGCATTGATTGGTTTGTTGAACTTGGATATGAATACAAAGATGGTCATGACATTGCACCAGAAAGTAATAATCCTGAAAGAGATGATTTTAGAAAAGTTATTCTTGAAGACAGACTGAAATCTTCTTTAACTAGAATAAATCCCGACATTCCGATTGTGACAATTAATAACGCTTCTTCTGAAATACTCAACCCAAACATACCTGGACTTATGCAATCTAATCGTGAGATGCATAAATTGATGACAAAAGGATTAAAAGTTACCTTTACTGAAGATAATCAAGAAGTTGGTAGGCAATTAAAACTTATTGATTATGACAATATAGAAAATAATGATTGGTTAGTTGTAAATCAATTTGAAGTGCAAGGAGATCAAAGACTTCGAATTCCAGATGTTATAGTTTTTATAAATGGACTTCCTCTAGGAGTAATTGAACTTAAAAACCCTGCAGATGAAAAAACAAACATCTGGGCTGCATACAATCAACTTCAAACGTACAAAGATAATATTCCTGATCTATTTAATACCAATGGTGTACTAGTAATCTCTGATGGCATTCAAGCAAGAATGGGTTCGTTGACAGCAAATCAAGAACGTTTTATGAGGTGGAGAACTATTGATGGTGAGACTTTAGACCCACTGGGTGAAAACTGGGATTTAGAAACTCTCGTAAGAGGGTTATTTAATAAAAAGACTTTTTTAAACTATGTTCGATATTTCAGTATTTTTGAAGACAATAAGTCAATAATAAAAAGAATTGCGGGTTATCACCAATTTTATGCTGTTGAGAAAGCACTAGAAAATATAGTAAAGGCATCAAAAGAAGATGGAGATAAAAAAGGTGGTGTTGTCTGGCACACACAAGGTGCAGGGAAAAGCTTAGAGATGACATGTCTTGCCGGACAGCTACTCTCAGATATTCGACTTGGAAATCCAACTATAGTTATGGTCACAGACAGACAAGATTTAGATGGCCAACTCTTTGGTGTGTTTAATGATGCAGGAGATTTACTAGGTGAATCACCAAAACAAGCAAACTCCATCAAAGAATTAAAAGAACTGCTGTCAGATAGACCATCTGGTGGAATTATTTTTACTACTATCCAGAAATTTAGACCAGAAAAAGATGAGGAGAGATTCTCAGTATTAACTGATAGGCACAATGTTGTTGTGATGTGTGATGAAGCACATAGAACCCAGTATGGTTTCAAAGGTGTAATTGACCAGAAAACAGGACAAATGAAATACGGACTAGCTAGAGCATTACGAGATGCTTTACCAAATGCTACCTTTTTAGCATTTACAGGAACTCCTATTTCTCAAGAAGATAGAGATACACAAGCAGTGTTTGGAGAATACGTGGATGTCTATGATATACAACAAGCAGTGGAAGATGGAGCAACTGTTCCAATTTATTATGAATCACGTCTGGCAAAAATAAAACTGAATGAATCTAAAGCAACACTTATTGACGAAGAAGTTGAAGATATTTTCGAAGATGGCATTGAAGATGACGAACAACAAGAGAAAGCGAAGTCAAGGTGGTCGCAGATAGAGGCTTTGGTTGGAGCTCAGCCTAGATTAGAGGAGGTTGCAAAAGACCTCATTGATCATTTTGAGACCAGATCAAAAACCCAACCAGGAAAAGCACTGGTTGTTGGCATGAGTAGAGATATCTGTGCAAGACTTTATGAGGAAATTATTAAGATAAGGCCAACATGGCACAATGATGACAATAGCAAAGGTGCTATAAAAGTGGTTATGACAGCATCAGCTGCAGATGAAGAGCATTTACAACAACACCACACTTCAAAACAACAAAAAAAAGACTTAGAGAAAAGATTTAAAGATCCATCTGATGAATTAAAAATTGTAATTGTTAGAGATATGTGGTTAACAGGGTTTGATGCACCGTGTTTAACAACCATGTATGTTGATAAGCCTATGAAGGGAGCTAACTTAGCCCAAGCTATAGCAAGAGTGAACAGAGTTTTTGCTGATAAACCTGGAGGCTTGATTGTTGATTATATAGGTATTGCACCTCAACTAAAAGAAGCTTTGGCAACATACAGTGCTGCAAAAGGTAAAGGTAGACCAACTGTAGATACAAGTGAAGCATTAAGAATTTTAGAAGAAAAGCTCATGGTGGCTAGAGACTTACTTCATCCAGTTGATTGGTCAGATTTTAAAAATAATGCTTTAAAACTTCTTCCAGAATGCATTGATCATATTTTACAACAAGAAGACGGAAGAAAAAGATATTGCGATACTGTGTTAACCATCACAAAATCATTTGCGCTTTGTGGTGCGACAGATGAGGCAATGAAATTTGCAGAAGAAGTAGCATTTCATCAAGCTATCAGGGCTCCTCTTATCAAGACTGAAAAGAAAGGTGGTAGAGGAGAATATAAAGATATAGATTTTGAATTAAAGCAATTAATTTCAGAATCATTGGTTGTAGAAGATGTTGCCGACGTATTTAAGATAGCTGGTCTAGAAAAACTTGATATATCGATTCTCTCTGAAGAGTTTTTAAAAGAAGTACAGAAAATGCCTTATAAAGATTTAGCAGTGGAGCTTTTACAAAGACTTATAAATGATGAGGTTAAATCAAAGTTTAGAACTAACTTAGTCAAGCAAAGAAAATTTAGCGATTTACTAACAAACTCTTTAATTAAATATAACAATCGATCTATTGAAGCAGCTCAAGTTATTGAAGAGCTAATAGCTATGGCAAACGAGTTTAAAAAAGACTTAGAGAAATCAAAAGAGCTTAATCTAAGTTCAGCAGAGAACGCTTTTTATGATGCACTCTCTAACAACAAATCAGCAGAGGAACTCATGGGAGAAAAAGTTCTTGTGCAAATAGCAGTAGAGATTGCAGAGAAACTAAGAAACAATGTAACGGTAGATTGGTCAGTACGAGAATCTGTAAGAGCAAAATTGAGACTTCTAGTCAAAAGTTTGCTAAGAAAATATAAATATCCACCTGACAGTCAAGACAGAGCGGTCGAATTAGTGCTATCTCAAGCAGAAATAATTTCACAAGAATTAATATCTTAAATTTTGATAGTTATCTGATTAGTAGTGAAACAAAATCTCTAATATTCAAAATAAAAACGTAAATGCCTTTCACAAAATTCTGAATTAACAAAATCTATATTTATCAATTCAACAAAACCCCAAGATAATTCTAGGGGACCACTTTTTTCACTGTCTTTTTTGGCTTGAAGGTATTCTGGACTCAAATTGTAATTCCTACAAAAATCTACAACGGGTTCAATTTTATTAAACCAAAAAATTTCTGAAATTTCATATTCATCAACAATTGAATTTGGTCCAGGTTTCGTTATTGACCACATTCTCCACGATAAATTTTCACCAATTTCACTAAGAAATGGATTTAATGCTCCTCTAATTATTGGTGGTCCAAATCCATTAATTACCCATTGTCCATTAGCAGGTGATGGAATGTCAAGAGTGGAATTAAATAGGCAATTCCAAAAATGTATAGGTTCGGTAGCAATTGAATTTCTCAAACCATAATTTTCAAGAGGATTTAAATAATAAAATTCTGAATCGAAAACCTCGTTTCCTTCCTCGTCATAAACAAATTCTTGTTGAGGGTCGAGACCCGGTTTTGGAAAAATAACTGAACTTTCAAAATACTGATTCCCTACTGGGTGGAAATAGTCTTCTACTACTCTTTCATCATCTTCTGTTTCATAATCACTAATTAGATTTAGCCTAAAAACCAAACCTGTACAAGATGAGCACTCAGTTACAAATCATTAATAAATGTATCATGAAAGCTTTGTCTGTTTACTAATTCCACTACACCGCTACTAGTAACAGCAGCTACTCCAGATTTAGGTACACGGTTATAGTTACTTGCCATAGCAAAGGTATACGCACCAGTAGATGTAGACATTAAAATATCTCCAGACATAGTATCACTTGGCAACATGGCATTTTTGACTAATAAATCTCCACTCTCACAGTGTCTTCCTGATACTGCATGCACGACGTCTTCTTCAGCTTTTCCACCTGAGATATTAAAGAGTTTATGTTCACTTCCATACAAAGCTGGCCTTGGATTATCTGACATACCACCATCAACCAAAATATATGGTTTCTCACCTCTATCATCTTTAATAGCTCCAGCAGTATATAAAATCACTCCTGGATTATTGACTAAGGCTCTCCCTGGTTCAATCATGGCTTTATAGGATCCGCTCCAATGTTCTTTAATCCCTTCATGAATTGCATCAGCATACACTTTTAATTCATGGTCTACTTCATCACCTGCGTAGGGCGAGAAGAATCCACCACCAGCATCAAAGACTATCTCCCTTTCTACACTTGCAGGATGAGCATTAAGAAAATCTGCACACTCGCTCATTGCTTTTCTGTAACGATCTGGATCTTTAATCTGGCTTCCAATATGGACATGGACTCCAGAAAACAGTAAATGTTTTGAGTTATAGATTTGTTGTAATGCCTCTTCAGCAAAGCCAATAGAGATACCGAACTGTTGGTCATATCCTGAAGTCAACACCATTGGATGGGTCTCGGCTCCAACATCTAGATTTATACGCATAATCACTGGTTGTTTTCTCTCTAATTTTGCTGCAACCTCTTCTAACATTGGAATCTCAAAACGATTATCGACTGAGATATGGCCACCATTATGTTGCATAAAGAACTCAATCTCATCTTTGTGCTTAAAGGTCCCATTAAATAAAGAGTTTTCTAACGTTCCAGTAACAGCTTGGACTGTTGCCATCTCTCCACCAGAGACAACATCTACTCCCCAGCCTTTCTCATCTAACTCTTTAACTAAGGCTTTACAGATAAACGCTTTTGCTGCATATCTAAAGTATGTCTCCTCACCAA
>Ga0222719_10004445_pt1 | contig 12302 bp, 11 predicted proteins | sample C33_34DmetaG_FD_165039 | JGI IMG/M metagenome (GOLD analysis project Ga0222719, IMG submission 165039) | Estuarine water microbial communities from San Francisco Bay, California, United States - C33_34D | ecosystem: Environmental > Aquatic > Marine > Unclassified | place: USA: California...
AGGAATCGCACGTCGGCGCTGTCCGCGAGCTCTCGGGCGATCCCACCCCAGCCGTCGGCGCCGGCGACGACGAGCGGGAGGTCGATGGCTTTCATGGCCTCGATGAGCCGACGCAGGTTCTTGCGTGGTTCGAGGGTGCCGACGGCGAGCACGTAGCGCTCGGGAAGGGTGTGTGCGCCTCGGGCTCGTTCGATTTGGTCGTCGGTGGTGTGGTGCGGGTCGACTCCCCAGGGGATGACGCGGATGCGCTCGCGGTTGAAGCCGATCCCGGCGAGTTCCTCGGCGACGGTCTCACTGGGGCAGGTAATGAGTCGCGCGGCCCGGGCTCGGTCGACGGCTCGGGTGAGCACTCGGGCTCCGCGGCGGGTGAGTCGGTCGGGTCGTCGGAGGAAGGCGATGTCGTGGAGGGTGACGATCGACGGCGCGCGGCTGGGGGCGGGGATGCCGGCGGTGGAGTGGCAGAGGTCGACGGGTCCGGTGGCGGATTCGACGAGCGGCCAGCGGAGTCGGATCCAGGCGTCGTAGAGGAGCGGCCGGGCGAGGGGGACGGTGCTGACGGGGATGGTGGGTTCGAATCCGGTGACCGGTGGCCGGCGGTGGCGACCGGCGACGCCGACGAGTTCGATGCCGTGGTGGGCGGTCAGTTCATCGGCGACGCGGAGGGTGGCGACAGCGGTGCCTCCTGGCACGTCGTGCCAGCACTGCTCCATCGTGTAGGCGACGCGCATGTCGTCACCCGGTGAGGCGCGCCACGAGTTCGGCGAGGGGTTCGCTGTGGTGTCGGAGCGGCGCCCGTCCGGCGAGTCGCCAGACGGCGTTGTCGAGGACGCTGTTGGCGGGTCGTGGTGCGGGGCGGGGCGGGGCGAGGTCGGTGGTCGATATCGGGCTGACCATCGAGGGGTCGCGACCGGCGGCCCTGACGATCTCGCGGACGAACTCGAACCAGGAAACGGGCCCGGAGTTGGTCAGGTGGTGGATGCCGCTGAGCCGTTCGAGAGCGACGGAGCGCAGGGCGAGGGCGAGGTCGGCGGTGAAGGTGGGGTTGCCGATCTGGTCGTCGACGAAGCTGAGGTGGTCGCGCTCGCCGATGAGGCGAAGCACGGTGGCGACCATGTTGTTGCCGTGCTCGCCACACACCCAGGAGGTGCGCACGATCGCCGAGTTGGTGCCGATGGCGGCGGCTTCGGTTTCGCCGGCAAGTTTGGATCGTCCGTAGGCGCTGGCGGGGTTGACGGTGTCCCATTCGCGATACGGCCGGTCGAGGGTGCCGTCGAAGACGTAATCGGTGCTGATCTGCACGAGGTGGCTCTCATGGGCATCGACGGCTTCGGCGAGCCAGCGCACGGCGAGGCCGTTGATGAGGTGGGCTCGCTCCTCTTCGCTTTCGCAGGCATCGACGGCGGTGTGGGCAGCGCAGTTGATGACGGCGTCGGGTCGGGTGGAGGCGATAGCCGCGTGGACGCTCGCTCGGTCGGTGATGTCGAGCCGGTCGCGGCCGGCAGCGATGACCTCGTCGCCGGCTTCGGCGCAGACGCGCGCGACGTCGCGTCCGAGTTGGCCCTCGGCGCCGGTGACGAGTACCCGCATCAGGTCCTCGCCTTGAGCGGCTCCCACCAGTCGCGGTGTTCGCGGTACCACTCGACGGTCTCGGCGAGTCCGGTCTCGAAGTCGCGGGTGAGGCTCCAGCCGAGGGCGGTGAGCCGCTCGATGTCGACTGAGTAGCGACGGTCGTGACCGAGGCGATCGGCGACCGGTTCGATGAACGACTCATCGCGTCCGCAGAGTTCGATCAGGCGGTGGGTGATCTCGCGGTTGGTGATCTCGTTGTGGGCGCCGATGTTGTAGATCTCGCCGACCTCGCCGCGTTCGAGCACGACTTGGACGGCGCGGTTGTGGTCTTCGACGTGGATCCAGTCGCGCACGTTTCCGCCGTCTCCGTAGAGGGGCACCTTCAGCCCGTCGAGGAGGTTGGTGGTGAACAGCGGGATGAGCTTCTCTGGGTACTGGTACGGCCCGTAGTTGTTGGAGCACCGGGTGACGACGACCGGCATGCCGTAGGTGGTGACGTAGGAGAGCGCGATGAGGTCGGAGCCCGCTTTGGCTGCCGAGTAGGGCGAGCGGGGGGTGAGCCGGTCGGTCTCGGTGAACGACCCGACGTCGATGGAGCCGTAGGTCTCGTCAGTCGAGATGTGCACGAAGCGGTCGATCTCGGAGCGGTTAGCGACGTCGCAGAGCACGTTGGTGCCGAAGACGTTGGTGTGCACGAACGCGTAGGGGTCGACGATCGAGCGATCGACGTGGCTTTCGGCAGCGAAGTGGACGACGATCTCGTGGCCGGGAAGATTCGCTTCGACGGCCTCTCGGTCGCAGATGTCGCCTTGAACGAAGGTGCAGCGCGGATCGTCGAGGACGTCGCTCAGGTTCTCGAGGTTGCCGGCGTAGGTGAGCTTGTCGTAGACGGTGATCTGGTGGTCGGTGTTGGCGAGGAGCCAACGCACGTAGTTCGAGCCGATGAATCCGGCGCCGCCGGTGACGAAGTACTTCATGGGTGCCTCAGGTGCGCATCGGCCAGTAGGGGCGGCGACCTTCGGGGAGGTCGGCGCGCAGCGGATTGGTGCGATCGCGTTCGGACACGATCGGGTCGGTGACTCCCCAGTCGGCTCCGAGTGCCGGGTCGTTCCACGCGACTCCGAGTTCGTCGGCGGGGTTGTAGTAGCCGTCGACGAGGTAGGTCATGACGACGTCGGTGAGCGAGGCGAAGCCGTGGGCGACGCCGGGTGGGATGTAGACGCCCCAGTGGTTCTCGCCGCTGATGTCGAAGCAGGCCGTTGCCCCGTCGGTCGGTCCACCTTCGCGGAGGTCGTGGAGGACGACGCGGGCGGTGCCGACGGGCACGTACCAGTAGTCGGCCTGGTGGAGGTGGTAGTGAAGGCCGACCACGGCGCCAGCCTGCTTGTTTGACCGGTTCGACTGCAGCATCTCGCGGGCCTGTGGAATCCACTCGCGACGGTAGGTCTCGATGAAAAGGCCGCGCTCGTCGCCATGGATCTGTGGCTGCACGACGCGCACTCCGGCGATGTCGGTGCCGATGGCGTCAGCGAGGGTGAGTACGTCAGGCATGTCGGCTCCCGTGGGTGGCGGTCATTCGGCGTCGATCTGGCAGTGGTCACCCACCATGAGGCGCAGCGCTCGCGGTTTGCGGCGCGAGCGCATCACCTCGGCGTGCGATCCGATGAGGCTGTCCTCGAGCCGGGGAACGTCGATCACCGAGGAGTCGTCCATGAGCACGGAGTGCTCGATCTCAGACGACACGACGCGGCAGCGGGCGCCGATGGCGGAGAAGGGCCCGATGAAGGCGTTCTCGATGACGGCGCCGGGTCCGATCGAGACAGGACCGCGGATGGTCGATCCGGTGACGGTCGCGCCGGCGCCGATGTGGACGCGGCCGTCGATGACGGAGGCCTCGTCGACGGTGCCTTCGACGGTCGGCTCGATGCGCTCGAGGAGCAGTCGGTTGGCTTCGAGGAGCGGGGTGAGTTTCCCGGTGTCGATCCACCAGCCGGTGAGGAGTTCGCAACGCACCCGTCGTCCCTGGTCGACGAGCCATTGGATGGCATCGGTGATCTCGAGTTCTCCGCGTGGGGAGGGTTCGATGGCGGCGACGGCTTCGTGGATGCCGGCGTCGAAGAGGTACACGCCGACGAGGGCGAGATCTGATGGCGGGTCGGCCGGCTTCTCGACGAGATGGATGACGTCGCCGCGGTCGTCGAGTTCGGCGATGCCGAAGCGGTGCGGGTCGGGCACCTGCTTGAGGAGGATCTGGGCGTCGGGTGGCTGGTCGCCGGCGCGGGCGGTGCGGAAGGCGTCGACGAAGGCGGCGAGGTCTTGTTCGAGGAGGTTGTCACCGAGGTACATCACGAAATCGTCGTCGCCGAGGAAGTCGCGGGCGATGAGCACGCAGTGGGCGAGCCCGAGGGGCTGGTCCTGCGGGAGGTAGGTGATGGCGGCGCCGAAGGCGGAGCCGTCGCCGAGGGCGGCCATGACCTCGTCGCGGGTGTCGCCGACGATCACACCGATCTCGGTGATGCCGGCCGAGACCATCGCCTCGATGCCGTAGAACAGGATCGGCTTGTTGGCGACCGGCACGAGCTGTTTGGCCCGGGTGTGGGTGATCGGCCGGAGCCGCGTGCCGGCACCCCCGGCGAGGATCAGCGCCTTCATCGGCGTCGACTCTAGTGGCGGTGGGACTCGGCCGGCCGGGGACGCCCTATCGGCCTTATTCGGTGGCCGGTGGCGGGGTGTTGCCGCGGAAGAACTCGAGGATGGTGTCGGCGCCCTCTCCGAGCCGCAGCACGCTGTTGCCGTCGACGTTGTCGCCGTAGACGGGAAGGCTGTAGGTCGTGAAGCCGTTGCCGAAGGAGCGGCGGAGGCCCTCGGCGGCGGCGAAGGGTTCGAGGGCGGCGTCGACGCGCACGGAGGCGGTGACCGCCTGAATCAGCTCACCGGAGGAGAAGGGCTGATCGGTGAGGCGCCGCACGACGCCGTCGGCAGCGGCCCGCATAAAGAGTTGCTGGCGTTCGATGCGGCCGAGGTCGGCGCGGCCGTCGGTGCGCCACTCCCCTTCCCGGAACTCTTGGTATGAGCGGCTTCGGGCGTAGGCGAGGGCTTGGATGCCGTCGAGGGTGTTGCATCCGGGCTGCTGGTCGAGGCCGGTCTTCGGGTCGCGGGCGGGGTGGGCGAAGCAGATCTCCACGCCACCGATCTCGTTGACGATGTCGCGGAAGCCGACGAAGTTGACCTCGACGTAGTGGTTGATGGGAATGCCGAGGGTCTCGGTGACGGTGGCGACAATGCGTTCGGGGCCGCCTCGGTAGGCGGAGTTGATGCGGTTGGAGCCGCCGGTGCCGGGGATGCGGAGCCACAGGTCGCGCGGGAGGCTGATCAGGTGCAGTCCGCCGTCGAGTTCTCTTCTCAGCACCATGATCACGTCGGCGCGGCGTCCGCTCACGATGCTGGTGTCGCCGATGGCGCCGAAGTCGGGGTCGTCGGCGGTGATTCCTTCTCGGGAGTCGGATCCGACGAGGAGGTAGTTCTCGGTGGGCGGGACCTCGATCGGTTCGCCGACGTCGTCGACGGGTCGCTCGGCGAGGACGACCTCGAGACCTTCGATGCGTTCGACTTCGGCGATGCGGTCACCGGTGGCGGCGGTGAGGCCGATGGCGCCGGATGCGGCGACGACCGCGGCGACGGCGAACATCGTCGGGAGGGGGGATCTCGTGAGCCACGTGGGCACGAGGGCACGCTAGTGGTCAGGCCGGACGGAGGTGGATCACGTCGCCGACGCCGATCCGGTGGGTGACGGCGCAGGCGTCGAGCACTTCGAGGGAGCCGTCGTCGGCCACGCCGGTGGCTCGTCCTTCGATGGCGCCGGTTGGCGTGTCGACGCGGACCGCTCGGCCGATGGTGTCGAGGTTGTCGCGGTAGGCGGCTTCGGCTTCGGTGTCGTCACCGAGTCGGTCGAATTCGGTGAGGAGCGCTTCGAGGAGTTCGCTCGGGGTGATGGTGTCGCCGAGTCGGGTCGCGCCGTCGGGTGCCCAGCCGATGTTGATACCGCAGCCAACGATCACGGAGCCGTCAGGGTTGGCCTGGGCGAGCATGCCGGCGGCTTTGCCGGTCTCGCCGTCTTCGCCAACGAGCAACAGGTCGTTCGGCCATTTGAGTCGGGCGTTCGCTCCGGTGGTGGCTACGACGGCCCGCACGAGGGCGAGTCCGGTGCGGTGGGTCAGGGCGACGGGAGGGTCGGGAACGTGACGATGCAGGATTGACACCAGCAGGTTGGTGCCTGGTGGGGCGTCCCATCGACGGTCGAGTCGACCGCGGCCGGCGGTCTGGTGGTCGGTGCGCAGCACGGTGCGGTCGGGGGCACCAGCGGCGGCCGCTGCGGCGAGGTCGGTGTTGGTGCTCCCGGTCTCGTCGACGTGCCAGAGCCGCCATCCACGCTCGGTGAGGTGCGCTGGGGCCTTGACCGGAACGGCTTGAGGATGTGGTGGCAGGTCCACGCCACCTACATTGTCATCCGTGCTGTCGAAGATCCTGATCGCCAACCGAGGGGAGATCGCGGTCCGGGTCATCCGGGCCGCTCGAGAAATGGGGATCGCCACGGTCGCGGTGTACTCCGAGCTCGATCGCAACGCCCTGCATGTCCGTCTCGCCGATGAGGCCTACGCCCTCGGCGGGCAGACGGCGGCGGAGAGTTACCTGAACACCGAGGCGATCCTGGACGCGATCCGCGCCTCGGGGGCCGACGCGGTGCATCCGGGCTACGGGTTCTTTTCCGAGAACGCAGATTTCGCTCGGGCGATCACCGAGATGGGTGTGGCGTGGATCGGTCCTCCTCCGGCGGCGATCGACGAGATGGGTGACAAGGTGTCGTCGCGTCTGGCCGCTCAGCGCGGTGGCGCCCCGATCGTTCCAGGCACCACCGAGTTCGCGAAGGGCCCGGACGAGATCCGCGCCTTCGGTGATGAGTTCGGTTGGCCGGTGTGCATCAAGGCGGCCTTCGGTGGTGGGGGCCGCGGCATGAAAGTCGTCGAGTCGGCCGAAGCGGTCGAGGAGGCGATGGCGAGCGCGCAGCGCGAGGCGAAGGCGTTTTTCGGTCGCGATGAGGTGTATGTCGAGCGCTATCTGACCTGGCCCCGCCATGTCGAGGTGCAGATCGTCGGCGATCAGCAGGGGAACGTGGTGTGGGTGTCGACGCGTGACTGCTCAGCGCAGCGACGTCACCAGAAGTTGATCGAGGAGGCACCGGCTCCGGGTCTTCCCGATGGTGTCGAGGAGGCGATGGGTGAGGCGGCCGTCAAGGCAGCGAAGGCGGTCGGCTATTACAACGCCGGCACCGTCGAGTTCATCTATCAGGAGGGAGAGTTCTTCTTCCTCGAGATGAACACCCGTCTGCAGGTGGAGCATCCGGTGACCGAGGTGATCACCGGGATCGATCTCGTCGAGTGGCAGATTCGGGTGGCAGCGGGTGAGTCGTTGCCGATGACCCAAGATGAGGTGGCGGCGCGGCGTACCGGTGCGGGGATCGAGGTACGTATCAACGCTGAGGATCCGGCTGGTGGGGCGTTCTTGCCGTCGCCGGGTCCGATCACCGAGTTGGCGGCGCCGAGCGGGTTCGGGGTGCGTTTCGACACGGGTTACGAGTCCGGTGACGAGATCAGCCAGTACTACGACAACCTGGTCGGCAAGTTGATCGTGTGGGGTCGCGACCGTGACACGGCGATCGCGCGCACGATCACGGCGTTGCGCGAGATGCGTGTGTCGGGGGTGGCCACAACGATTCCGGCCGACATCGCGATTCTCGAGCATCCTGATTTCGCGGCGGTGGAGCATTCCACGAAGTGGGTCGAGCAGACCCTCGATCTCTCCGGGGTGTCTGCGACCCCGGCGGCGGCACCGGACTCCGATGCCGAACCGTTGGTGGAGCGCACGACCACGGTCGAGGTGAACGGTCGTCGGTTCTCGGTGCGCATGTGGGTGCCAGAGACGGTCGGGGTGGCGGCTGCGGCGCCGAAGCGGGCGAAACGGTCCGGTGGGGGCGGTTCCTCCGGCGGGGGCTCCGGTCAGGTGACGGTGCCGATGCAGGGCACGATCGTCAAGGTGATGGTGGAGGTCGGCCAGACGGTGGAGGCCGGCCAAGCGGTGGTGGTGCTTGAGGCGATGAAGATGGAGAATCAGATCTCGGCTGATGTCTCGGGCACGGTCGCCGAGGTGAAGGTCTCCCCCGGTGACACCGTTGGTGGCGGCGACACGGTCGTCGTGATCACTCCTGGCTGATCAACGGGTCTCGGTAGGCCTGACGCGCCGTTACCGTACGGCGCCATGACTGTCGGCGACGATCGTGGCGACGGCACGCGCGTGGTGTCGGCGGGGCGCTCCGGTTTCGCTCGCGCTCTCGCCGGTCCGTTGTGGTCGGCGGCGGTGTGGGAGTCGGCGGATCTCGATGAGTCGAAGCGGCGAGCCGCGGGGGTTCGTCCGGGCGAGTTCTACGCCCGATATTCGAATCCAACGGTGCGGGCCTTCGAGGAGGCGATCGCTGAGTTGGAGGGCGCCGAGGACGCGCTCGCGTTCGGTTCGGGCATGGGGGCGATCTCCTCGGTGCTGTTGGCGTTGTGCTCCTCTGGTGATCATGTGGTGGCCTCCCGCCAGCTGTACGCCGGCACCTCGGCGTTCCTGAGTGGCCCGCTGGCGCGTTTCGGTGTGGAGACGACCTTCGTCGACGGTGCTGATGCCGAGGCGATCGCGGCCGCGGTGATCCCGGGTCGTACGACGGTCGTGTTGGTCGAGTCGCCGTCGAATCCGTTGCTCGGTGTCACTGATCTCGCGGCGCTCGGGTCGATCACGGGGCCGTTCACGGTGGTGGACGCGACGTTCGCGACGCCGCTCGGTCAGCGCACTCTCGACTTCGGTGTGGATCTGGTGGTGCATTCGGCGACGAAGGGCATCTCCGGCCATAACGACGTCACCCTCGGAGTGATCGCCGGTGAGCGCGACCTGATCGAGGCGGTGTGGGCCTATTCGGTGCTGCACGGCTCGGTGGCGTCGCCGGCTGATGCGCAGGCGGCGGTGCGGGGCCTTCGCACCCTTGATGTGCGGCTTACCCGTCAGTCGGCGACCTCGCTTGGGTTGGCGAGGCAGCTTGAGGAGCATCCCTCGGTGGCGGCGGTGCACCATCTCGGCCTCGATTCGCATCCGCAGGCGGCCCTGGTGCGCTCACAGATGCTCTCGACGGGTTCGATGCTGTCGTTCGAAGTGGCGGGTGGCCTCGAGGCGGCCCGTCGTGTGCATGACGGCGTCGCTTTGCTGCGGCGGGCGACGTCTCTCGGTGGCACCGAGACGCTGCTCTGTCATCCGGCATCGACGACGCATGTGTCGCTGTCCGAGGACGATCGCCGGGCGATCGGGGTGACAGACGGCCTGCTCAGGGTGTCGGTCGGCCTCGAGGACGTCGACGACCTCTGGGGCGATCTCTCGCCGTTGCTCTGACCGTTCCGGTCAGGCGTAGTACGGGTTCGACCCGGTGGTGTGATCGGTGAGGTCGCGCACCGCGGTGATGGGTTCAATCGCTTCGACGATCATCGTCTGAACGCCTTCCATCATGGTCGTCTTGCTCATCGAGCAGCCGTGGCAGCCGCCGCCCATGGTCATGTAGGCGATGCCGTCGCCGTCATGTCCGACGTAGGCGACGAATCCACCGTGGGCTGCGAGGGCGGGGTTGACCTCGGTGGAGACGATGGCTTCGATCTCGGCGGAGAGCGCGTCATCGGTGGTGAGGCCGTCAATGACCATCGGCCGCGGGCTGTTGGGGTTGCGGATGACGAGCCCCTGGCTCTCGGTGTGATCGAGGGTGGCGCCGGTGAGGAGTTCGACAGAGTCGGCGGGAATGATGATCTTCAGCCCGTCGATGGTGCGGACCTCATCGGTGAACCCGGCTTTCAGGTACTCGTCGAAGCTGAGGTCGTAGCGGAAGTCCTCGCCGGGGCCGGAGATGATGGCCATGCGAAGCCCGAGGGTGTCCGGGTCGGTCTCGTCGGCGCGGAGTCCGCGAATGACGTCGAGGGCGCCGGCGGTGATCTCGATGATTGTTCCGGGCGCGCTCTCGGTCGCGGTGGCGTCGAGGGGGGACATAACCCTCAGGCTACCGTCGAGTCCCATGCCGGTCGATCCGTCCCCCACCGCCGATGGGCCGTTTCTCGGCTCGGAGATCTACGTCGCATCGATTGCTTCAGATTCGGCCCGGGTGGCCGAAGTGTGTCGATCCGCCGCTCTCGACGCGCCGGTTCCGGTGTGTGATGGGTGGGATCTCGGCGCCGCGGTTCGTCATCTCGGTTGGGTGCATCGTTGGGCGACCGAGTGTGTGCGTCTCGGGGCGATGGCCGAGCGCGACTCGGTGTCGACTCCGGATGGGCCGGTCGATGCCGAGGGGCTCGCTCACTGGTTCGCTCAGGGCGCGGATGCGCTCGTCGATGTGCTCAGGTCGTCGGATCCGGGTGCGCCGGCGTTCCTGCCGTTCCGGGTTCCGCAGACGGTGTCGAGTTGGCAGCGTCGGCTCGCTCATGAGACCTCGGTGCACCGGGTCGATGTGGAGAGCGCGGTCGATCAGGTGGCGCCGATCGATGCGGTGCTCGCCTCCGACGGTGTCGACGAGTATCTCTCGGCGGCGTTGGTGAGGATTCTCGGGTCGGGTCGCGCGTCGGTGCCGACGGGGTCGTTGCACATTCATTGCACCGATGTGGCCGGTGAGTGGTTGGTGGTGCCGGAGGGCGACGGGTTCGCGCTCACCCGTCAGCACGCCAAGGGTGATGCCGCGATCCGCGGGGCCGCGGCGGATGTGCTGCTCGCGCTGTGGGGGCGTCGTGGGGTCGCGGCCGCGCTCGGCGGAGCCGATCTCGATGTGGTCGGCGATGCGTCGGTCGCTGAGGCCTGGCTCTCGATCGGCGGGGTCTGACGATGTCGACTCCGGGCCGGCTCCGGTCGGTGACGGGTCATTCGCTCATCGGCCAGTTGGCGATGGTGGGTGCCGTCACCTGTTTCGGTCTGAGTTTCTCGGTGATCAAGTGGCCGGGGACCTCGGGGTCGGTGATCGCGTGGTGGCGTCTCGCCGCGTCGACAGCGATCTGGTGGTCGGTGCTGTTGGTGCTGCGGTTGCGGGGCCGTCCGTTGCCGTCGCGGGCGACCTGGGCGGCGGTGGTGCCGGCGGCGTTGAGTTTCGGGCTGAACATCTCGTTGATGTTCGTGTCGGTGACCCGCACGAGCGTGGCGCACAGCCAGTTCATCGTCGCCTTGGCGCCGCTCGCGCTCGCGCCGCTCGGCCTCGTGATCTTCGGTGAGCACCCGGCGAGGGGTTCGCTTCGTTGGGGCGCCCTGAGCTTTCTCGGCCTCGTGGTGGTGTTGTGGTTCGGTTCCGATGACGGGGTGGCGACGGTGGCCGGTGATGTGCTGGCGGTCGGTGGGATGCTCGGGTTCGTCGGGTATCTGGCGTTCACGAAGCGGGCTCGTGCTCGCGGGGTGGGGACGCTCGACTTCGTGGCGATCCTCATGCCGGTCGCGATGGTGACGGCGACGCCGGTGGCGGTGGTGACGAGCGACTCGCTCTGGCCCGCCTCGGGTGAGACCTGGGTGGCGATCGCGGTGCTCGCGGTGCTGACGGGGATGGTGGGGCACTCGTTGTTGGTCTACGCCCAGCGTTCGGTGCCGATTGTGACCGTCGGGGTGATCCAGGTGTCGCAGCCGGCTCAGGCGACGTTCTGGGCTTGGGTGTTCCTCGGCGAGTCGATCGTGTTGGCGCAGGTTCCCGGCATGGTCTTGGTGATGGCGGGGCTGGTGTTGGTGGTGGTCACCGGTCAGCGCGTCGAGGCCCGTGCCGTGGCCGGTCGGTGAGGCCGGATTTACCCGGGGTTCACCCGCGTCCGGTAGGAAGGGTGGGTGCGCATTCTGGTGACCAACGACGACGGCATCTCCTCGGTGGGTCTCCACCGGCTCGCTCGGGCGATGACCGCTCACGGCGATGTGGTGGTGGTAGCTCCCGACCGCGAGTTCTCCGGGGCGGGTGCGGCGGTCGGCGCGATCCATCTGATGCAGCCCGAGGTGCACCAGGCGACCGTCGACGGGATCGATGAGTCATGGGCGGTGTCGGGCCCTCCGGCACTGTGTGTGTTCTTTGCCCGTCTCGGCGCGTTCGGTGGTCCGTTCGATCTCGTCGTGTCGGGTATCAACCCAGGGGCGAACGTCGGACGCTCGGTGTATCACTCGGGCACGGTCGGCGCCTGTCTGACCGCTCGCAACGGTGGCTGGAATGGTGTGGCGGTCTCTCAGGCGGTGACTGGTTGGGGGGTCGAGGGCCAGGCTTGGGATGAGATGCTCGTCGGCCAGCAGTGGGATACGGCAGCTGAGGTGGCGTCGGTCTATGTGGGGGGCCTCATCGCCGATGGTCTTCCCGCCGAGCCGGTGGTGGCGAACATCAACGTGCCGAACGTGGCGTCGGCTGATCTGCTCGGGTGGCGACGCACCTCGATCGACGCGAAGCCGATCCGCGGGATGTCCTCGGCGACCCTCAATCCGATCGAGGGTCAGGAGGGGTCGTTCAAGGTGGCCTTCGATTACGGCGAGGCGGCGCAGTTGCCACCGGATTCCGATGGTGGCGCGGTCGAGGCCGGGTTCGTCTCGGTGTCGTACATCAGCCGTCTGACCGCGCTCGATCGCGACGACCTCGGCGGCGCCGAGGCAGCGCTCGCCTCGTTCGT
>Ga0222719_10004446_pt1 | contig 12299 bp, 28 predicted proteins | sample C33_34DmetaG_FD_165039 | JGI IMG/M metagenome (GOLD analysis project Ga0222719, IMG submission 165039) | Estuarine water microbial communities from San Francisco Bay, California, United States - C33_34D | ecosystem: Environmental > Aquatic > Marine > Unclassified | place: USA: California...
GATCTTCTGCCAAATCTCTAGAGTCACCGCGCAATCTAAAGCGCAATAAGTCCAGAGGGTTTGCTCAGAATCGAGTTCGATATTTTGTATATCTACGTTCTTTATTATTTTTGCCATTGCTTTTGTCTCCTGTGTTACTCATAGTCTCTCTCAATTATCATGTCGATATAGTGTTTTGCTTTTAGTAAGTCTTGCTTACCACCCTTGTCTTGGTGTCTACAAATATACTTGATTGCATTACCTTCTGCAAAAAGAAATTTGTTCTGGTTAACGAACTCCGATGGTTGTATCTTATACTTCTTATAATGATCGCCACCAACCTGTGTCGTGTATGCTGTTGTTGATCTATTACTTGTATAACTCATCTATCCCACCTATTATATTAAATATTTCTTTCCGTACATTCTGTGCGTTTAAGTAAGCATAGTCGCACACTATTTTAAAATCTTCTGTCTTTCCTCTTAGCCAAATCTTGGCACGTTCTTTATTCGATAAACTTTCTCTACACTTATTAGTAGTTAAAAAGTCTGATATAGCTTGGTCTATCACCGATCTCCACAATCGTACTTCACTTTCGATAGTTACTAAATCATTTGGTATATGTAACTCCGAAAAATATGGAGCACGTTTGGTCATTATTACATCTATTCATCTCTCTTAGTACTCTTCGAAAACTTAGCCATCGTTTTCCAAGCACCCTCGTTTGTGTATATCGAACCTAAAAAGCCTAAGCCTTTCTGTTGTTCGGGCTGTAGTGCATGTTGAGCATGCATAGTATCGTGTATAGTTCCTGCCACTTTGATATTGTGTTTGTATGCTAGCCACGACACATCATACGTTTGGTTCTGAGCAACCTTAGTAATCTTGTCGTTCTCAAGGATGCGTTTTATCCAAGCCCAAGCTCGTTGCTCATGGGCAACATCGGTCCAATAGTTTTGGAGTACGTTTCGTTTGTCCTTGAAAGGTATAACGAGAGCGACAGTATCGCTTGGAGCGAAACCAATACAAGTAATAAAACCGCCGCCTGTTTCAATGTCGAAACTGAGTGGCTGATCCGCGTTATTCTCTCTAATATACTTTTGTTCGAAGTCCTCGAGGTCTTTGATTTCTGGTTCAATCCATAACTCTCTTTCTTTTATTTTAATTTCTGGTGTGTTGGATTCTTCAACTGCCTTCTTGATATCTGCTAATGCGATAGGTCGGAAGTCAAAGTTTCTGATAACGGCACTAGGACTAAACGTAGGCATAACCTTGGTCCCACCTGTGAGGTCCGATTTGAGAATGGTTCCCCTGTAAGTACCTATCTTGTCTAGTCCTGTCAGCGCCCATAACGCAAGGCTCCCCATAGCAATAATGATATTAGGTGCACACGCGTTAAGCTCGTTTTGTAATCTCTCTAACTCACTCTCGTACTCTGGCTTTAGAAAGCCGAAGCCATTCACAGGATACTTCGAGCGCCACTTGTTCTCTTTACTAAACTTAGAATAGTTTTTCTTGTTCATAAAGAAGTGGGCAGGGTTCTCCTGTGCTGGCTTCTGAGCGAGAGCATGCGTAAGCAAACAGTTTTCCACATTGAGTTCCAATATCTCACACATCTTGTGAAACATTTTACCCGTACTGCCAACCATGATTTCACCAAGACGTTGCTCATCTGTACTTGGAAAATCAAATACAAAAGCTATCTTGCAATCACCGTTAGGCTGTTGTGAAGGTACTGTTTGCTTATTCATGTTAAAGGATTCTCTTAACTGTTGGTTGTAGAATATCCTTATTCTGCCCAACCATTTCGTGTTTGATTAAACCTTTAAAGGTTTTACCAATTGCCATCTCTAGCAATTCACTGTAGGGCAGGTCTTCTACATGACCCATATCTAACCCGTTGGTTAGAAATGATTTCAATCCTGTTGCAGGATTGTTCACCTTCAAGGCATTAGGTGTAGCCCAGAACTCCATTCGAGTTGGCTGTGCATCCTTGAGTTTATCTTCAGTTAAATCTGAATCAATCACTCCGATCGCCTTGACGTTAACTCTGATGAGGGGGGTGTTATTCTGCCCCACTTCATCTGCTCTATAAGAAGTTATAGAGAACTCATAACTACCCTCTGGTAGCACGACAGATTCTGGCGTGTCATTAGGTGTCATGTTTAAAAAGTCAGCAACATTAGACATTATTTATCTCCTTTCGTATTGCTCTCTTTGAGTTTAGACTGTGCGTTATTCTGAATAGATTCGAATAACTTCTGCAAGTTAAGTTCAATGTTCGGCTCTATTAAAGATGGCGCTGTAACTTTCAGATCCATTCTATGATCTGACATTGTACGTAACGTGCGCTCTGTTCCTTTGCTAGATGAACGAGTATCTATTCTGCATACACAGTTAAAGTATCTACCAATCTTAGTAGATAGCTTCGAACCGACAGATGTAGGATATGCTTTTGACACACCCATATCGCCTTCCATGTACTGCATGTGCGTGGTCACAACAACATTACATTTCACTTCATCACCTGTGATATATTGTATAATGTTCTGGACATCACGCGCCGCCGCACCCCACTCTGGTTGACTGGCTTGCTCTGTTGGTTTCTTATTATTGAAAACGAGAGCCGCCCTTAAAGCAGCTTCGCCCATCAATGTGAGGGAATCAATCACTAGAACTGTATCATCTCCCCATTCTTTCACAGGACCTAAGTCCTCATCGCCATCTTTCCAATGGGATAATAACCGTGCCCCTCGTCTGAACGAGTCAGCTTGTCCTAGTGAATCTCTTAACGTAACATATGAAACGTTCTTTACTGCCTCGGGTTTTAAAAACTCGGGCAAGATATCAAGACCGTCATCATAGTCTAGTATACGTAACTTTTTACCTGCGTTAGCTAAACTCGCTAGGGCAGATGTCTTACCGCTACCACTGTCTCCACAGAGAAGTAGCTTGGTAACACTTGTAGATTTATGTTTACTGATGTTTGCCATTTACTGGTCTCCTATTATGTTTTGAATTATATACTATAAAAAAGATTTGTCAAGAAAATTATTTACCACCCTTGATAACTTCAAGTTCTTGTGGTTTTGTTTCTTCTAAATCTGGGTGATACTCTTGGTGAAAGTCATTACCAAAGAACATTCCCCTTTGGGATTTCGCGTGAGCACATGCTTCTCTATATCTACAACCGCCATAGTTTCCACATGATGTGAAGTTCGCGGGATAGTATTGCGAGTTAGCATACACATCCGATATACTAAGGTGGTGCAACGTATCATTGTACCACTCATCAATTAATTCTTTAGGTACAGTGTATACTTGTCTTGCGAACCTTGTGAAGTTCGCTCCTGTCTGCACTGCATCAATGATGAAGCCATCCACAGGTAACTTCAATACTTCACGACACGCCCAGATATATGCGAACACTTGGTTGTTGGGCATATAGCCATTGAAATACCAGTCTGACAAAGCAGTCTTAGTTGTCTTGGTGTCAACCAGGTACAGCCTGTCATCAATAGAAACAATCTTATCTATACGACCACTGAACCTATGACCTTGGTCACCAATGGGTACTTCAAACCTTTGCTCTAGAGCGGGCGACCCGTCTGGCATGGTAGCTAGCTTTAGCTTATCATCCCAGAACTCTTCCGCTTTCCACACAACCGCACGGAGTGCCGCCTCTAATCCTCTTGCATTTTCATCAGCAAGTTTCAAGTCCTCACCGAAGTCACGCAAGACGGAAGCTACTGCACGTTTTGTAGATTCGTTCTTTGTTAAACCTTCATGCCTAGCTTTATCTAGTTCTTCTAAACCGTGATGCACTGCGGAACCAAATCCCGTAGCACTTGAATAGCTTGTTGATTTCCAACCGTCTAATACAGACAGCTTGTAATATCTTGGGCAAGCTAAGAAAGAACTTAGGCTTGAAGTGTCCCATATCTTTTGAATGGGTTGACCGTTATCATCCCATACAAACTTTCTAATTCTTGGTAGTTCGCTCTCACTCATGTTGTCTCCTTTATTCTAATGATGGTAGTATCACCTCTGGTCTATACTTAACGTAGTTCTCAATCAAATCAGATGGAACGCAACGCAACATTAAACCTTCAATGTCATCTAATTCTTTCATAATAAATTCTCTCGCTGTCTCGCAATTATTTACGTCGGGGTAAAGAAACTTTGATGCCATGTTAACACAATGTTTTTCACCAACAGGACCTAAACAAAGATAACCTATCAGAAATACTACGGTGCTGTTCATGTCTCCGACACCAACATGTCAAGTATATTCTTCTCAAACTTCTTCGGTGCTTTAGTTGTCGCACTCTTCTTTGATATACGTTTGCCACTTGATTCCGCTTCACGCACATTCACGCGTGTCGCTTTTAAATAATCAACTATCTTTTGGATAGATACTTCATCATTAGATAATTCAACTGAATCTTTCTCTAACAATTCCGTAGGTATTTGAATGTCTTGTTTCTCACTCATCGTGCCCCCTTAATGTTTCGTTGATGGGTCTGTCTTTGTTGATGCAAACACAGAATCCATTGTGTCACCTGTCTTGTTGTTTTTCTTTTCCATTTCATCTATCATCGGTCCTGCTGTTGTGAATGTATGTAATACATCTGCCAACAACCCGAAGCTACCCATTGTTCCATACTTTAAAAGAGATAGCCTCATGCCAATCTCATATAGTGCTGATATAATAACATCAGTATCATAGTCTTTTGATACATCCATCAGCGGGTCTCTCAATGATTCTACACAAGCCTCAAAACTTGCTCGGTATTGTTTATCGTCTGTCATATTTTTTCTCCAGTCTCTGAATCAACAACTTCAAGTTCTCTCACATCATCTAAGACATGCATGATTTCTACTCCGTCATCAACTGCTTTTATTTTTAACGCATCATATTTCGCGGGGTCTCCCTCTCCTGTGTCATGCGCTAGCTCTCTGTATGCTTTGATGTATTGGTATATACGCATACGTAAACTAAAAGGTTTAGCATTCTTGATAGTAAACCTAGTAGATTCATTACCGCTTGGGTCTTCGATAGCCTTAACGATTTTTTCTAAAGCGATTGAAATATCTGTCCAACGGTAAAGGTTTGCCGTCTTTTGTTTCGTCATTATTTAACTCCTGTAAATACTCATGATCGTTTGAATCAAACATAGGATCGTTTTCAAATTCCTCTATGTCAAAATCATCTTCTAGTTCTAAGGTCTCGTCTAATAAATAGTCATCACCTGTAGAAAATTTACGTTTACCCATGCTTACTCCTATCCTGTTATTGTTAACACCACACCCACACCAAGTAAAATAAATACTCCGTATGTAGCTACCCACAACATTGCTCCAGTAATCCTATTACAAATTTCTTCAAAGTCCATTACTTACCACTCCATTCTTTTACATTCTTTATTGTTCTCACTCTAAAATCAGACAGCACTTCTTTGCTTGTAATTTTCGCGGGTGTTTCTTCCACGATAAACATTTCAGCTACATGTTCCGTACCATCTTCTAACTCTACTAGCGTATGCACTAACGTATATCCTGCATTGAGTTCCATGTCAGTCACACTCTCATAAACCGAGTCATCTTTTATGTCATACAATTCACCTTTAATTTTGTATTTACAAATCTTACTATCATAGTGTCTGAATGTTATCGGATAACTATGTAAGAAATCTTTGATTGTGTAATTACTATCTACGGTGATTGCTTCGCCTAGTCTTTTTTGTTTTGTCATTAGTCCGTGTAGTCTTTCCCCTTTCTTTAAAGTTCCATAAACAAAAACTAATCTTTTATCAGTTGCCATATACTTCTCCTATTCTTAATACTTCTTGAACTGTATGGCAATACTTTTTAAACAAATCATTTTTAATAAAACAAACTGTCTTTGGATTGCTATCCCCATTACCTACAATGGTTTCAGTCTTTAAGTTATTTAATAAAATACATTCAAATATTTTCGTGGGTTTAATCCACAAGTATTGTTCACCTGTATAGATTACCCAATCATCTGCTGTTGTAGATAACAAGCCCGAGGGTTTACCAAACATTTCCAATTCAATTAATATTCTGCCTGTCCGCAAACTAACTTCATCCATTTTTATTTCTAGCTTTTTAGATAGTTCGGGTATGAAAGCATCATACTCTTTAAACTTTCCGTCAATCAAAGTCGCGGCTGGAAAACGTGCCTTCAAGGCATTTACAATATTACCTTCTATTTCTTTTCCTCTTTGTAGGTCTCTTACGAATGCTTCGCTTGTCACGTGGTGTCTCCTTTCTGCCCATGTTTTCGCGTAACCAATCCTTAAGTTCAGAACGACAGAGAAGTTCTGTCATAAAGTTTCCAAAGGAATTAACTACGGTTTCTTCTTCCTTATCTTTGAGTTGGTACTGATAGTAAGCGACGTGCATACACTCATGTAATACTACGTTCACTGCATCAGCACCCCCTCTCTCGATCATCTCCTTATCAAGATAAATTTTATACGGTGGTTTCTGTACGAATGTCCCCTGTGCTTCACTCACTTCATACATCAATTCGTGGGGGGCACATATGAGTTCCACCAAAAATGGTCCGATGGTTACATTCTTAGGTAGTCTTTTACTCTGCGCCATAGTTTTGTATACCATGTATCGAACTGTTTGTCAAGTAAATTCTCGGGTTTATTCGAGTTTCTGTGGATATGAAACCAAACGTATTTCATTTTCTTACCAGTCATCTTCCTCGTGCCCCCTTTGTATCTCATCTTTAACCTGTTGGTCTAGCTTCGAGATTCTATCATACGAATCAACAGAATCTTTGTGCCATTTGTGTACGATTTGCTCGTTGGTTGAATCATCTATGTAATAAACATAATCATTCAGTTCAATGTAGCAACATTCTTTAGTTCTAATATCTATCTTCATCCTTGTATATCCTTTCCGTTATTATGACGGGGTGTGTGGTACAACCAACCCATGTCGCTTATCTCTTGCTTGTTAAATGCTTCGACGAATTGTCGGACACTAAAACATCTTGGGTTATTTTCGGGTGTACCCACACCACTATCGAGGAATCTTTGCAGTTCTTCATCCGTCACTTCGTCGGTTGGATTCCAATAAGCTATGTCCCATACGTTGTTATCCTTCATTGTGAACTCCCAACCAATTAAAGTATGCCTTGTGATCTTCTATTCTAGTCTGAGGAAACGCATCATAACATTGGGCTAGTCGTTCCACTATAAATTCTTTTGTTTCTTTGCTTGATATATGTTCATACATGAACTCATATACGTGCTTTGCAAATAGATAGTTATCTCGTGGCAGTTTGCTTTTCTTTTCTGTCATCTTCCTTTTCCTTTTCTTCTATAATGTTTCTAATGCTAGTGACTGCACGATTGGCTATTGCTCTGTCAATCTCAGCCACTTCATCTTGCATCAGTATGATTCGCTTGTCGAGGTATTCGATTTCGCGTTTCAATTCTTCCATTCTTGTTTGTAAGATACCTTTATTAACCATGCAGTCTTTCCTTTTCTACAAACCAATGTGGTTTGCTTCTACCTTTCTCCCACTTCGCAAAGTATTTTTTCTCGTGGTAGTAATAATTGCGATAGGCTTCAACAGGATTATCTTTGTTCTTGTATTGGTCGGGCATACACTGTGGTATGGTTGTCATATCTATGTTGTCATCTTTACAATATGATTCGTGTATGTCTTGTTTGAATCTATGTATTGTATCAAGGATTCTTTCTGACTTGTGAATCTTACCGAAGCGATAGTTGTATTCAGCATTGATTTGTTTTGCGTGTGCAAATGCCCACATAAAATTGTAGTAGCTATCACCCACCCACTTAGTCATAGGATGATTGGGATATGCAGTCTTATATACTGAGTCGCCTTTGATTACCTGAGGAATCTGGTTGCGAACAGCAGTAGATAACATCTGACAAGTTTCCAATAACATTTTCGGTACGTGCTTGTCGCATAGATTTCGTGCTGATGTTTCGCTGTCTGAATTTAAATAAAATAGATTCATTGGTTTTCTCCCTTTGCTTTGTGTTTGAGTTGAAAGTATTTCAATGCTTGTTGAATACTCATGTCACCATTGATTACTTTCTTTTTAAGATGTTCGTACTCTTGCTTTTCTCGGTCTGTCATTGAGCCTCTTTTCTATAAACGCGTATGCCATGTGCAGTTGGATATCTCTCTCTGTAATTTCGCGTTGCATTATCTTATATGCTGACGCATATCCTACACCTGCCATAGTTATCATCATCAAAAATAATAGTATGTTAGTTGCCATTGTTTTTCTCCCTTACTAATCTGCAGTTATCTTCCCACCATGACCTCGCTTCTTCCTTATCAAAGGCTAGTCTGTCCTCGTCAAGTTGCTCGAGCATCTTCGCTTCGTAGTCCTCGAGATTATCTTCGTGTCGTCTTTCTTCTAGTTCCATTAGCCATGCTTTTACTTTACCCATTTAGCTTTCTCCATTCTTCTATTACTTGGACAGCATCATAATAACTATCCCAAGAGTTGTTGCCTAGTTCATCACAAAGGTACACACCTTCTTGTATTTCAATCATGTATGCACCAACACTATCACGTGTTCCGTCTGTTTTAATTATGTTCATTATTCTTCCTTTCTTCCTATACATTCAATAGCCACATCATCATATCCTTTCTCAACCCATTCTCTAAAATGTTCAATGGCTCGATCTAAATCGGTGTAGTAGTCATCAACCCCACCAACCCAAACAATATATTTATAATTCATTTTGCCCCTCACTTTCTTCTTGAGTATATTGCTCAAGTACTTTTGTAAAGTGTTCTGTTGCTTCGAACCAACCTTGTGCTATGAGTTCGTCATCAGTCATTTGGTCTTGCTCTTTGTACCTATCCAAACTATCTGACAATTCAGAGTTCAGTCTGATAAGTTCCGTCTGTAGTTTATTTATAATCATATCCATAGTATAATCCTTTCTCTTGATAAGTCAAGCTGACAGATTGTCGCGTCGGATTTTAAGTCCGACACATCTGCCTAGTATTTCGCCTTGCGTTTTCGCGTACCTAATATTCGGGAATATTCGGGCTGTCGAGAATACGCGAGAAATACCCGAGCCAAACCCGAGGGTCTATGAAATTGCAAATCTGACCCCCATATCCCTCTAATATACGATTTAAAATTTATATTTATTTATTTATATAGTATATTTGTGGACATGGCACACTTCAGTTTTGCCAACCCTCTTGTTTATGTCGGGTATTTGTCGCATATCTTCGTGAGGAAAACACACTATGCTACCATACGATAGCCATGTTCTTGCCATTCTCTAACCTTTGGAGAGTTAAAGGTTGGTAAGACAGTGCCGTAAACTAAATTCACCATAGCATATGCTAGGTTATTTGGTATAGCTTCTACGCTTGGTGGTCTAAGCTCTGGTAAAACATGATCTGGAAAAAGTGTTTCACCACCTTGTGAAAAGTATGGGATTGAATCCTTAGCCTTTGGATATAGGTTAGGATATGATCGCCATATACTAGGTTGCTTTAAGATTCTACGCATCAACCTGTGTCTAGGTTCTTCGGGTAGAGCTTCCTTCTGCCACTCGCCTCTACGCATACGAGTACCTATGATAGCAGTGCAATAGAAACTATCAAATGCATTTCGCTTTTTGTTGTTAGCTTCTGCCACTTCTTGCAGTGCCTTACGTGTGCGTTCTTGCGTTTCGATAATCTCGAATCGGTGCAGTCCTGCAATCTGTGGTGGCTTGACCTTGAGCATTACCCAACGTGCATCTTTGAGATATTCGTTGTTATATCCTACAAAGTAATCACGCATATAACTCAAGTCGTATTTGTCATCAAGTGCTTTGCTTGTTGAGTTGTAGCTCACAGCACTTTTGTTTAGCAACACCTGTGAAGTTCGGTGCTTGACCATGTATAGCTTGTCAATGCCACCTTCGTACAAGACAAAAGCTACCATAGATTGATGCCCGTATGGGCTTGGTTTAAGTGTCGGTTTTCTAGTTGCCATATTTCTCGTGCCCCCTTCTGTCGATTAGTTCATCAAGTGCGTCATACATATCGTGCTCATCTGCTGTGATGAGATCACCTAGCATTTCAGCCGTGCCTGTGGGATTGTGATAGACCACTTCAGCTATGTCAGCTTTGGATAGCCCCACCAAATCAGCTAGGTTGTATGGTATGTTATCATCACAAAGGTCTACGGTTTTTTTCGCGTTTGCTTTGCTCACATATTTACTGTAGTCGGATACGTTGTCATCATATGTGTAGTCATATCCTTGCCCCCATGATGAGTTGAATGTGATGTAGTTGTTCTTGGGCTTGTTGGATATGGTGTCAGTATCCACATCATAATCCGAGCCAACACCACGATTGATTGAGTAGGTATTGGATAGCCACATATTGTCAAGAGTTTCGCCATGATCCTCGTTGATGATTGTGAACTTACCGTTGCTTCCGTCAAGGAACAACAGTTTGTCAGAGCCGATTGAATCCTCAATCATTTCTACCCAATCCTTGTTGTAGATAAGCTCGGGATTGTTAGATAGCATTGGTCTGAGTACCCACTTGACGTATTGATGTGTGTCGGATTTGTTTACATCAATCATTGGTGTTGGTAATTGAGGACCGTTGTGCATCACCCAAATATCTCTGTTGTGTTGCTTCTTGTTGAGCACTTCAAATGGGTGGCAGTTAGCTTTGTTAGTTCCACCATTGGTTGTGAATCTGAAGTGTAAGCCCATTGGGATTTTCATATCTTTGAATTTGTCCCATAGTTTGATGACTTCATTCTCATTCTGTGGTAGTTCCTTGAATGTTTGAATCTTGCCATCAGCAAGAAACATACCCCCAAATCCGTCTGAATTGTTGGAGTATGCTGACTTGAGTAAATTAGATTTTAACTCACTTGCATTGTCGCTTTTAATAATTAAACACATTAGCTTTCCTCACTTTCGTTTTGTATATTTTTAGCTTTACCCTTTGCGTAGCCCTTGCGAACTAACCATGAGAACAGGTAAGGGTATTGACCTCTGCTCTCAGATTTACTCATGTACCGTACATAGTTGGTATATGATAAACTATTTACTGATTCTGTATCTTTGTCAATGCCTACGGTCTTGACGAAGTTGCATATAGAATCTACAAACTCAAGGTTTCTGAAGATACCTTGCTTTGCAATATTACCTCTGAATATTCTGAACTCGATTGTCTTTGGTTTGTGCGTAGCCAATGCTTCATACTTATCAGATCGTTGTAAACTATCTTTGATCTGTTTGACTTTGAAAGCTGACCATTGTGCTGAACTACGACCTGCAATACGTTCAATGAAATCACGATTGTGTTTACCATTGACGAACACAAGTAGCTTACCAATATCGAGGGGTGTGACACTTGCACGATCTACGTGTATGTGCATACCACAAGTTGAAGTGTTCCATGATGATAGACTATCAGCAAAGTTTTTCTGACAGAAATCTGACCACTTTTGTTTTTGGTACGATATTGTCGCAGGTGCAGTCACCATTTCGAAACCGTTGCTGAGAGAGCCGTCATGTTTGCACAAGGCAAAGCCACGCATAGTATCTTCAACAGTTTCTGCAATTTCATATGGTGCGTTTGATCTACGTTCAACCTCAATCTCAACACCTAGCAATCGCTTTTCGTTGCCATGATACTTTGAGGATAGCTCGTTGGTGACATCATAGTCGTAGTTATGTACACCGTTTTCCTCGTAGTAATCATCTTCCTCATCATACGGGTAGTCATCTTCGTGGTAGTATTGACCATGACCGTCATGGTATCTATAACTGAGATCACAACAATCACCACATACATATTCACTACGATCTTCGATATAGATTGCGTCATCATTTGGCACTACGTTATCGCACTCATAACAAGGCTCATATGCTTCGTACATTTCGTTGCGTATTTGGTTTACCCATACTTGAATTTTGCGTGTTGGGAAACTCTCACGCATTTGTTCAGCAGTCATATGCAAAGCTCTCCATGAGTTGATTACGTTGTGTACTGCTTCGTGTAAATCACGAGCAAAGTCATACATCTCGTTATCACCAAACTCAAGATGATCTTGAAATGCAACCACATCACGATCACACTCATAGTAAAACGTCTTGAGATACGAATACAATGATGTATCACGCATTGTCGTGGTGCGTAGTTTCGTCAATAATGTAGTCATGTAAACCTCACTTTCATAACATTATTAAACACAGTATAATGATAAGTGCGAAAATGTAAATAGCACATTGTGTCGCACTCATCAAGAATTTTTCA
>Ga0222719_10004447_pt1 | contig 12298 bp, 15 predicted proteins | sample C33_34DmetaG_FD_165039 | JGI IMG/M metagenome (GOLD analysis project Ga0222719, IMG submission 165039) | Estuarine water microbial communities from San Francisco Bay, California, United States - C33_34D | ecosystem: Environmental > Aquatic > Marine > Unclassified | place: USA: California...
AACATCTTGGGGTTTTACAATTTCAAACTCAATTTGATACGAACATTCCTCTTCAGAATCCATATCGGCGTTGTCACCCGATGAAATGGTCATGTCGATACTGAGGTTCTTTCGTACAAACGAGTGTCGAGTCTTCGTGCGAACGCGATCCATCTCATGTTCACCCCAAGTTGGGATCTCACGAGACACACTGAAACGCATATCGAGGGGACTTCCATTGAAATCTTCCTTCAAAACATTAATCTTTTGGATCATACTTCCATTATCACCCGTATCCTTATTGACAGAGAGACGAATGTTATTAGCGTCATTATAGTACACATCAAGTTCTGATGTCTCAGTCTTCTCCCAACCGTCATATTTTCGAAGACCTTCTAAGACCCTCTCAAATGTGTCTTTGCCAACATTGGTATCAAAGAAAGATCCATTGTGTTTACCAAGACGCATCTCAACTTCAATGTGTTCTTCCTCTTTGTGTTCCTCAAACACAGGCAGAAGCTTTTCGGTGATAGCTTTGATGTTGTGCATTGTTTCTTTACATTAATGATACGCGCCATTTTCTTAAGTGTTTTTTGTGCAGAAATTGTAATGAGAGGTTTTTTAAACCTCGGAAATACCTGCTACTTTAACGCAGCCATACAATGCCTCCTTCATGTACCAGTCCTTTCAAACTATTTTTTGCAGGTTGGATACGACGGTGACTGTGAGTTCACAAAATTGTACACACAGCTCGTTCAATTTTATTGGATCTCGGAACAAAAGGGTGTTGTCCACCCTGGACCACTCATGAAACAATTCTTTGTACACTTTCCGAGGTTTGAGAATAGAGAACCCCATGACACTCAAGAAGCAATTCTTTGTGTCATAGACATCTTGGAGAGATCGTGTCCAGATATAAAGCGATGGCTCTACGGGAAGAAAGTACAAGAAACCATTTGGCCAGGTGGAAAGACGCAGTCCCAAGAAGATTTCAGTATTCACTTGGTAACTTCACATGGGTCAGATTTGGGTGAGATGCTCAAAAAGAGCGCCGATTGGAATGTGATTGAAAATTTTGAAGACACTGAGGGACGGGTTCACAACGTCGCGACAACCCGAATGGTATTTTCAAAACTTCCACAAGTTCTTATGATTTCATTTGATAGAAAAAGTCACATACATGTTATTGAAAGGATTTTGATAGATGAGCACGAATATGAACTCATTGCGAGTGCTGTTCACATGGGCATCCAACAAGATGGGCACTATGTCAGTTTTGTGAAGCACGATGACAAATGGTATTACATAAATGACGATTTTGTCAATGAAGCTAAACTTCCAGAGACCGCGGGGCATTATGTTCTGGTCTACAATCTAAAAACTCCTTCATCTGAATGTTCTCCTTAATGTTAACAATGGTTCTGTAAAATGTACGCCTATTATTGGGGTGCGTTTTGTCCCGTCTTCTCTTGATTGGTTTCCACCAGAGATCACCAGGTTCCCATGTGATGTACATACATTCAACGATGGCACCCTCTTCAAACCATGGTTCATTCATACGACTAAGGGGAAACTCACTCTCAAAGAACAACTTCCCTTTCTCTTGAACATATAGTTTCCAAACGGGTTCACCCTTCTGGCCAAGGCCCTTAAAACTCTCACCCCTCTTCATGTGGAAATCAACTGTGTTTTTCTCACACGGTTTCCATTTGAACATTGTTTCGTGAGTCCCAATTCTCATTGGTTCATTCACGGGTGTAAAGACGAGACCATCCACTTTCTGTTCAACTGTGGGAAGGTACTGATACATGAAATGGTCAAAGTCTCGCATGGCATGGAATGTTTTCATTTTGAGGCGATACTTGTCAAATTTCATATAAATGATACCCTTCATCATCTTCTCGGCAGCCGCGAGTCTCCCAAAAAGGTTGAGATGTCCCACTGGTTCACCACACACAAGGAGAGCATCATAGACCATGAGTGTATTTTCATAGAGTTCTCCGTCTAATATCGTACCTTCGTGGACTTTCTTGCTGAGTCTCAATTTCACTTCAATCATATCAAATGCGCGATTGACCAACATACACACATTTTTGCCTTCAAATGTTGTAGCGACCAACATGTGTCTCTCACCATCAGTCTTTTCGCAGACAACATACTCACCACCCTTGAGCGTCGGGAAGTGTTTATACTCAATAGAGACAGGTTGAGGACCTGGGAAATAATCCTTGCTTCCCCAAACATGATGTATGAATTTCACAACATGTTCATGGAGTGGACTCGACATGTACTTAACAGTAGTTTAAACTTTAATTGGTTTTAACACCTGCGGCGCTTAAGATATTGCTAATACACTCATGTGGGTATGTCATGACCAACTTAGCTGCTGTAAATGCATAAATCTTCACACCCTGCTCCTTGAGCTTTTCAAACATTTTCACGTGAAGACTAAAATTACCCTTTTTATCTTTTGCATTTTTCATGAGATTTTTTGAAAACATAACCCACGATTTGGCACTTGTGTTTGTGACTGTATAAATATCCTTTGATATCTTTCTACCAACATCTGTATCAAAATTAAGACCCATCTGTGAAACAGGTTCTTCGGAACCCTCTCGTACCTTGTGTTTGAAAAGACCCCAGTCGATACCTTCTTTTACCCCTGGGAAAACGAGAACACCCATACCTTCATGATTCGCAAAAATTTGTTTGATAGATTCTTCGTCTACACCAATTCCAAAATCCACAAAGAAGAGGCGATCGCATTTTGTCAAACATTTTTGAATCACTTCTATTTTTTCAAATGGATCATCATTTACATATACAATCTCATTCTGAACATTATTTTCTAGACACTTAATGTTAAGTTTGAGAATTGTATGAAGCGTCTTTACAGAACACGACTTTGAACGAGTTGTAATGACTGTACAAATCTTCATATTACAAATAGTTTGTTTCTAAGCCTTAAGCCTGTCATTGAGACATCCACTAAATGGTAAGTTTCCAACATGACCTAGGGTTGTATTAATGTCCGCGTAAATCTTACCGTCACACTGTTGCCATCGACGACAGAAAGCATAGTCTTCCGAGAGATACCTCTTCGATCCAGGGTCAATCATACAATCAAAACACGCATGGTAGTCATCAAAGTCTCTATTTTGATGGTCATTTTTACACCATAGTTCGGGGAACTTTTCTTCCAACTTTTTGAAAACTTCCCGTTTAATGACCATAAATCCCGTTGGTCCATCGAGAATTGGGATAAATCCGTTTTCAACTGAGATTCGTTGGGCGCCAAAGTTTACGACAAGACTCGAAGAAAGCATGGCCATGTTGCGTTCGTCACCTTCTTTCACAGCTTTTGCAGCCTGTTCCCACATCACAACCTTTTTTGGATAGCACGCAACGCTAAGATCGTGACCAGACCTTACGAGACGCACAACTGATTCTGGGTCAAAATCAATATCCGCATCTATGAACATAAAATATTCACAATCCGTCTTTTGTATGAAGCGCCCAACGGCAACATTTCGGGCTCTATGGACAAGTGATTCATTTTCTGTGGTATCGATGTACAATTGAATTCCTTCCTTAATTAAGAGAAGTTGTAACTTTATAATACTAGACATATACTTCTCTAGGCAAAGTCCTCCATAGCACGGAGTGGACAAAAACAATTTGACCATTCTTTATTACAATAAGCTTTTAGCCTCTAAGTGTTTTTTGATAATATTTTCAATTTTGTTCAATGTTGGTACAGATACAGAGCACTTTTCGCACACTTGTGCCTTTGTCATACCAGGGCTGAGAACTATATAAATAATCGCAGATGCTACACTATTTGGGGTCTTACTCATAAGTTCTACACAATCATCGGTCGCCGAGCACATTTTGTTACATTTGTATCTCTCATCTCGAGACACATCAAAAGAATTGAGAAGTCTTTGCATAACATCGTATGCCTTTGTTACATAATTCTTCTCAGTCACACCCATTATGGTGTCTTTGAAAACTTGTGTTGTTCGACTAACATCCTTGGATTGGATTCCAAACATGTCGGCAATTTCACTCGTTGTCCTCGGGCACTGTGCCAATCTGCATGCATACAACACACAATTAGCCTTGATACCAAGTCTCACTGCACCACGAGTCAACTTTTCGTCATTGAACTTTCTGTACATCATCTTAGCCTCTTTGAGAACTGTGTCTGGGAGGGTATGACACGCCTCGTCAATGTCACGGTACGCGTGAAAAAGCGACCGATCTTTGTGATTCATAGACATGTGAAAATTGATCTTTGCCATCCGCTTATTTTCATAAGTTGATGAGCGCTGGGTTGAAATAATAGTACCCTTACCCCAATTATGGGAAAAGAGCTCTGGATTTGCGTTTGGATTGCCGCACCGAGAAGGATCATTGACCCGCCCATCGTCCGTGATCCCGCTAGTCCATTCCGCGCTATCATCTACGAAGTTGTCCTCTACAAGACCACACTCCGAACAAGTTGGGAGGCCCTCAGGTGAAATGATTTTCACCCCCGAGCACTCGCGACAAAAATTGGTATTCACTGGCTTTTGTTCATTGGGTTTAGGTAATAATTGGTCTAAGTCCGACCATATAGCTGCCAGCATCATGGTATGAATGTGGCCTACTTTTTTTGATTTTTAGAATTACGCAGTGAAACTTAGGTTATCCGCATGCGCTTTCGCCATGGCTTCAATGGCATCAACGGTATCCTTAAAACTGCGCGCCCCTGGAGATCTTGGCTCCCAAGCATTCCATTCTTTGTCTACGACTTTATAGTCAGATGGTGGAATAACCCGTCCGTCAATCTCGTTGTCTGGAACGATAAAGTCATCCATTTCAGAATCAGACTCATCCTCGTCATAGATTTCAGAATCGGAGTCTTCAATATCAATTTCTGCAAGGTACGCGTACATTCCGTTACCAAGGGATTTCATCTCCAGGTCTTCAAATGTAGTTCCAGTTGGATAGTGTTCCATGACACTTTCATATGGGGCGGGGTTCATATCACCGTCTTCAAGTTGATAGACACAGGCGGATTTATATATGAGTTCGGTAGGGTTTAGATAACGCACCCCGAGAACCAGGCCAGTGTTCATTCCCACCACGGCTAAAAAATCATCTTCGACATCATCTTCGTTTACAAGTAGCTTCACTATATCATTTTCGTTTATCTCCGATGGCACAATCATGCTTAGAGTTTTCGAGCAAAAAATTATCAACGATAATACTACAGATGAAAATCACAATTTATTCGAAGGAAGGATGTCAATATTGCGACCACGCCGTCACACTGTGTGAATCGGAAGGGATCGATTATGAGAAGGTTATGATTGAGAAGGAGGAACTCAAGAAGTTGTGTGGCGGTAGACTTGATTCCTACCCTCAAATATTTAGTGATGGACGTCACATCGGAAACTACTTTGAATTTCAAGAATGGGTGGAGGAGGAATACGAACCCCTTTTGGCGCCCACCCTCAACAGATTTACAGTCTTCCCCCTGAAGTATCCACACCTCTGGGAACTTTATAAAAAGGCTCAAATGAGCAATTGGACTGCGGAAGAGGTAGATCTCTCAAAGGACATGGACGATTGGAAGACCCTGAATGACAATGAACAGAAATTCATAAAGTACATCCTGGCATTCTTTGCTGGGTCCGATGGAATTGTTTTTGAGAATATCAATAACAATTTTGCGGATGAGGTGCAGATAAGCGAAGCTCGCTCATTCTACGCATACCAATGCCATAATGAAATGGTACATGGCGAGACATATTCAAAACTCATAGATAAGTACATTAAGGATGGGGCTGAAAAGAAGCAGTTATTTGACGCAATCCAAACTGTGCCATGCATTGAGAAGAAAGCGCAGTGGGCTATGAAATGGTTTGATGCGAAGTCTCGTTCATTTGCTGAGCGCCTATTTGCCTTTGCGTGCGTGGAGGGTATATTCTTTAGTGGCAGTTTCTGTGCTATTTTCTGGCTCAAGAAGCGAGGTCTCATGCCAGGTCTTTGCTTCTCCAATGAGCTCATCTCACGCGACGAAGGTCTCCACCAAGAGTTTGCAGTGGAACTCTTCAAGTTGTTGAGGAACAAGCCAAAGACCGAGACCATTCACGCCATCGTGAAGGAAGCTGTTGAGATTGAGAAAGGGTTTATCCTCGACGCACTTCCATGTAACCTTATTGGTATGAACTCCGAAAAGATGTCCGAGTACATTGAGTATGTGTCGGATAGGTTGTTGAAGCAAATTGGTGTGGCTCCGATCTGGAACTCCAAGAATCCATTTGACTTTATGGAAAATATCTCCCTTGATGGAAAGACTAACTTCTTTGAGAAAAGGGTGGGTGACTATGGGAAGCTTGATGATGACACAGATGAGATTGGCTTCGATGAAGAGTTTTAAAGAATAGACCCCAAAATATCTTAGATGCACGCAATTCTACAATCAGTGGTTGGCGGACCCGGACCTCTCATTGTGGAACACAACGGTCAAACGTTCATTGAAAATTGTATGATGATTACCAATGAACATGTGAAAAATATCAACGAAAAAATCAAAAATTTAAAGTTTTCCAAAATTGAACAAACAACGGATCGATCTTTCGTCCTTACATAGGATTGAGATCCATTGATCCAAGTTCACGACCAGTGTCGGCGAATGGCGCATCCATCATACCTGGCTCCATGACAACATCGACTTGTTTTGGTTGGGGCGCAGCTTTCTTGGCTGCGCAACCCGAGCATCCCGCAGATGGACCCATCTTCTTTATTTGTGGAAGTTCCTTCTTGACATTCATCATACCCCACACAACGAGGATGAACACGAGAGAATGAACAAGGAGACCCATGGTTGATGGGCAACCGTTGGGGGTCGCGATGCGTGGACCGAGGACTCGCCTGACGAGTCGGAAAGTTTCTGGATTCGCGATGATGAAAAAGGTGAGGCCTGAGATGAGGGAAGTCACGAACTTCTCCTGTTGCTTCAAACCATTGCACCCACAGCCACAATCTTTAAAGAGACCCATGATTATCTTTTACTGTACTCACACAAAAAAATTGACTTAAAGTCAAGCCTCCTAATAGATGTATAATACCCACTACACAATGTCGCTTTCTATCCAACGATCCTCTGACTTCTCCCCAGCTTCGGTTGGCTTTTCAAAACTTCGTAAGAACAAGAATGGCGGTAAAACCGTCTACCTCAACGGTGGCGACAACAAAAAACTCTACCTCCAACTCCCCTTCATGCGCTCGCCGTATGGTCTCAGTGCGTTCACTGACGAAGGCACTGGACGCACTACTTATTCTCTTGACCTCAGCTTTGATACTGACAATGCTGAAGCGATGGAACTTCACGACAAGTTGAAGGAACTTGATGAAATCATTGTCAACACGGTCGCCGAAAACTCCAAGGAATGGCTTGGCAAGGAGTTCAATGTTGCGGTTCTCCGTGAAGCTCTCTACAAGCCAATGGTTCGTCCAGGTAAGGAGCCATACCCTTCGACTGTGAAGCTCAAGATTGCCACGAAGCCAGATGGTTCTTTTGTTCCTGAAGCGTACAGTATGCAACGCGAAGCTGTCCCACTCGACAGTGTCGAGAAGGGACAAAAGGTCATGGCCATTGTTGATCTCAGTTCCATTTGGTTCATTGACAACAAGTTTGGTGTCACGATCCGTCTTCAACAAACTCTTCTTGAGCAATCCTCGAAGCTTCCATCCTTCGCTTTCCAGGGTCTCGACCTCCCAGAGGCTGGTGAAGTCGACGAAGACATTGAAATTGACGAGGAAGTAGATGAAGAATAAATACACATTGTAATACACATATCAAAAATCACTCTTGATGAGAATCATAAAAATTCTCATGAAAAGTTAAGAACAAATGCTCTTCCCCCTAAGTGACTTCTCACTAATAAAGTTTTGCGACAAAATGTATCACAGGGTAATTTACAAAGAACTTTTGAAACTCGTAGAAGATGGGGACGCCGATGGTCTTCGTACAAAGGGTAAAGAAATCATTGAATGTGTTGACTACGAAATGCAAAATGAGACTGGTGAGTACCTCATGTACCAAATTGGTGCCCACAAAGATCATACCAAAGGTCGCCTTCTTTTTCAAACTTTCAAACGCACCTGCGACGAAATGTCTCCGTACCATTGGACCGAAATAATGAAAGTTATGGGTCAGTCCCTCATGCGTGGTTCTGTTGAAAGTCAAAATATAAAACTCCTTGAGCACGCAATGTCCCATGTGGATGAAATATATTTGGAGAGGCTACTTCACGATGTTGATGCCCCTGAGGTTTCGGTGTGGTATGATGAAAACTTTTCTTAGATTGTAATAAGTATGGTGAAGCTTGCGGATCTCGTCCACATTGCCAATAATGCCAAGACCGATGCTCAGAAGAACGCGGTCGGTGAAGAACTCAAGAAATATTTGCGCGGAAAGAAGGCATGCAACCCAAATGAACTTTTTTCAAATAAGGGTCTTAAGATTGAGAAGGGAAAGAACCTTCGAAAACTTGGAGAGGGAGCGTATGGCGCAGTTTTCTACGGCTGTCTCGATGATTTGTGTAGAACAGAAATTGCGGTCAAGGTCACAACTGAACCTTCCGCACGAATGGAATATCGCATCGCGGAGAAATTGAAAGGCATGGGTGTACCTCGTATGTACCACTTTAAATCATGTAATAACGAAGACGTTCTTTATTTTGAATATATTGAAGGCGAAGCACTTTCGAACTGGTTAAAGAAGTATCAATCATCCGATGATTATCGTGTATTGATTTCGAGGCTCATTGGAAACTTGAAGAAGATTCACCAAAAGTATCCAAAATTTAGACACCACGATCTTCATTGGAACAATATCCTTGTATTGAAAGACAACAAACCAATCATCATTGATTTTGGAATGGCTATGATCGAAGGTATTAGAAATCCAATCGTCACAGAAGGTGATTTCAAAAATGCCGGTATTTATTCGGGGTCACACTATATGTATGACGCACACTACATTCTCAATATCATTCACAGTTTCACAAAAAATCGACTAGTCAGGAAGTTTATAGAGGACTTGTTTCCAAAGAAATACCTGAAAAATAAGTCCGATGTGGTTTTAGATAGTCGTCTTCGCCCTATGAAGCACGAAGGTCTTCCCACATATGAGGACATCTTGAACCACCCATTCCTTCAACTGAAGAAGAAAGTTGGTATTCTTCGAAAGATCGTGCCTAAAAAGACTGTCGCGACACCCAAACCAAAGCCTACGGCACCAAAGGTCAAAACCGCGAGCGCCATTCGCCGCGCCAAGGCTGTTCTCGAAAAGGAAGCCGCAAAGAAAGCCCGCCCACCAAAGAGACCTGGCATCGCGGTCGCCAAGCGTAGCCCTACTGTAAAAGAGCAAGTTCGTAGCATAGAACGAAAGATTGCTGCCGAAAAGAAACCAAAAACACCCCTTCCACCAAATCCAATGAAGAAGTTGCCAACACCCAAGGTCTTCATCAACAAGAATGGTGACCTCAAGATTGACAGGCGAAAGTGTCGTCTCTACAAGAAGGGAGATCTCGCCAAGATGTTCAAGTTGGATCCAAAATTGACCAAGGAACAAATGTGCAAGTTCATAAAAAATATGTGAGAGTATGGTATACAATAATGCGTCGTCAACAATTGATAATAATTGCCCTTGTTGCCATCGCTCTCTTCATTCTTTTCCGCAAGACCAGTGCCTCCGCCTCAAACGGAGAACAGTGGACAGTTTATGGAACCATGGGTTGTGGCTGGACTCGTAAGCAGTTGGATTACATGAAGAAGAATGGTAAACCATACCGTTTTGTGGACTGCGATAAAAAGGGGTGTCCGGGTATGGAAGCCTTCCCAACCCTTGTGACTCCAAATGGCGAAAAGATTGTGGGTTACAGTGAAATCTAAATACTCTATTACTCATAAGTTGACTGTTTCAACTTATCAATAATGAATTATTGGATTTTGTGAAGGTATTTAAGCCCGAACAATGCTGAGGGAAAGAGCAAGGATGAAAGCATCAAGCATGGTAGAAATTGGCTTGAGGATGGTGATGTGCTTGACGAGGGATCTATTCCACGCATATCGAAGCACGAAGGTCGCGATGAGAATGTTGAGAACAAAGAGGAGGAGCTCGGTGAGCATATCCGACTTGGTTTCAGACTTGGCGACGCGGTCGAGGACTTGCATTTTACTTAGTACCTATATTTTTTTCTGTACCAACTACAAATGAAGAAGGACCTTCCTCTGAGTGGTTCTGAAAGAAAGTTCACCAACCGACGTTGGGGAACAGCCACAGGTATAGGCAACAATAACTGCTATGCCTATGCCGTTGGTGACTATGAAGCTTACAGGTGGCAAAAGTCAATTCCAGGTGACCGCTCTGGTCTCTCAAACCGTAATCACAACTATACACACTGTACAGGTCTCCCAAATCGGGTGCTCTCTGACAACCCTGGAAAGATCTACCGCGTCAAAGCCAATGAAAAGTGTAAGAAGGGATACTACAAAGTCATGATGTTTGTCTGTCCTGGAAGACCAACAAACTATATTCGCCAAGGAGACTTCCACTTCTATGTGCAACACGGTGTTGTTGAGTATCGCGTGAAACCTGGAGACACACAAGAGTCTGTAGCCAAGTTTTTCAAAGTACCACTTTCCCGTGTGAAGCGTGCTGGTAAATTTGCACCAAATAAAAGGATCGTGTTCCGTGCCAATGTTTTCAGCCACAAGCGGGGATGGGCGACTGGACCACTTCTGGTTGATGCATCTGGCAAGGCCATCAAAGACCCTCGCAAGGCGGATAGAAACTATCCTGGGCTAAACTACGAACGCTACTGTAGCTCATTCTGTGTCAAGGACAAGGGAATCAAGGTCGGAAAGACTCATCCCAAGGTCAGCAAGAAGACTGTCTAGATCTACTGTATTTTCAACATCAAAAGACATATCAAATATATCCATTATATTGAAAATGGCTTCACTCTCCAATGACACAACGTTTGACTGCGCTGTGTAATTGTTCTGAACCGTCACTGTAACCTTAAACTGCGAAACGTCAAATACTTTTCTACAAAGGGGACAAGTATTCTTACCTTTACTTTTCCATTCCTCTAGACAGTGGGAATGAAACATATGTCCACAACGGATCGGGGGATTAGTCCTTGTTGACCTTACCTCATTGAGACATATGGCACATGGCGACATTCTAGAGTATGGGTTCAAAGTTTTTACGAGAATTTATCACACCGTCTAATAGGTCTTGGACATGTCGGTGTATCGGTCGCATGGATCGCAAGTCGCACGGGATTGTTCTTGAAGCTTGTTAAGAAGTTCTGGTCCTTGCTTTTGAAGAAGTTGACGGTAGCTATAGTTATCCTCGAGAGCGACACCATTTTGTTGCATGATGTAGTTGTTCGTGAGTTGGGCTGAGGAGTTGAGGGTGAAGCATCTGCCATCGGCCATTCCAAGTCGTTGAGACATCTTTATTAAATTAGGATTAGAAATTAATTTGCCTATTCGTGATCGTCTGGAGCCAAGAGTTGAAACCCTTTGCCCTTAGGTGTTCAACCATAGGTTCACATTTGTGTCCCAAAAATACATCAAAGACATCCTTCTCAGTGGTTGGAGAGACCCGAATCTGGGGATCGTCGTTGATGTGTTGATTGATAATATTGTACGCAAAAGCAATCTCCTTGAGGGTCTCCGCACCCGTGATAATAATCTTGCCAGTTGAGAAGATACTTGTTGTAATTTCTTTCATATCTTGAGCAGGCTGAAACTTAATTTTCACGGCACTGTACCTGTCAGGTTCAAAAGATACTTTGAAGATATCGGAATGATTCTCAAAGTGTTGTGCGACCCTCATGAGGTTGATGTTGTAGTTGAGACTGAAGTTTGAGTTGATCATAACAACTCGGAAGGAGTCCACTGGCATTTGGACTTCCATTCCCAGAAATGTCTTGAAGATATGGGTCAATTGGGTAATGATCCTTTTACAATCAAAGAGATCACAGCAACCAGCCACTTGAATAGAGCCATTTGGGAAAACTTTTACAGACTTGGTACTGTAACTGTCGTGGTACGTGAGGGTCACTTGATTGTAGAAAGTTGTTGGTTTCAACTTCCACTCAAAACCTGCAGTAGCACCCTCGGTACCAACACGTTTCAACTTGTATGATCCCAACCCCTCAAAAGTGCTGCGAAGTTTCTTTATGTCGATGTCTTGGATAAAGCTTGAGACCATAGTGATTGTCGTAATCTTTATCCAAGAAGGTCT
>Ga0222719_10004453_pt1 | contig 12288 bp, 9 predicted proteins | sample C33_34DmetaG_FD_165039 | JGI IMG/M metagenome (GOLD analysis project Ga0222719, IMG submission 165039) | Estuarine water microbial communities from San Francisco Bay, California, United States - C33_34D | ecosystem: Environmental > Aquatic > Marine > Unclassified | place: USA: California...
AAGCATTGGATCTGCTTTCTGACGAGTTTTACCCGAATGAAAAATTACTTCCGTAGGAATTCCGGGCTCAAAAAAGGCACTCTGATTATCTACAATTCCTAGCTGCCCTGTTAATTCAGTATCCCTATCAGTTACTCCAGTAGGTGCTGAATGAAGAGCAGCGTTATATATCGCTATAGCATCATATCTAGAAATTCCATTTGACCAGTTAGTGGTATAAGCAGGGTCATCCAAAAGGAGATTAATTTCTCCAGGGTTAAATTGACTATTAATTCCTCCTATTCCTTGAGTACCGCTAAATGCAGTGGAAGAAATAGTGTCTCCTCTATCCATTCTTCCTTGACAGAGTACTTCTACATTATTATTATCATTTTGGGAGTTTCGTGCATTTGAATCATTTCCATCTGCACAAATGGTGCTTAGATTATTAAAGTGTACGTCATATATAGCAGCAATCTCTCCTTCACAAATAGCATAAGCAGCATAAATTATAGTAGAGTCACTGCTATCTGAATCTATAAAAATAGGAATTGAGTCTACTTTTTGAACTCCATATACAACCGGAAGCTTTCTTGCACTAGTATTAAATTTTAAATCTACCTCTCTATCTACTTCAACTTGATACTCTTGTAATTTTTTCAGACCAATTAATCCAGCCAAGCCACCTCGTTTTTTCTCTTTATAACGAGTTTCCATTACTTGGTAAACCGCAGTTAAAGTTATTGCTCTTTCTGCGTGCATAAACCCAAAATCATTTGCATATCTTTTGTCTATAAGTGCTGATTTATCTGATTCTCCATTTGCTTTTAAAGCACGATGAGCATGATCCGAAGTTAGTCGTCCATTTATACGAACAAAATCACCCCAGTGACTACTCAGGGTCCAATTTATTTCTGAACCTTTAAAGGGATCTTGTTTTAATTTTGCACCAGCAATAATTCCTTTAAACATAAGAAAAGGATCGCCAACCATTAATCCTGTTTCGTCATCAAACAATGCTTTATATATAAATACTTGACGATTTATATAGTTTGAATAATCTGTAGCAGTTCTATCTGCAACTGGACCAAGTAGTTCAGGGGATACTAAGTCTAAAGTATATCCTACTCCAGTTTCACTTGTAATTGCTTCATAGATTGTGTCAAGAACAAGTACAGTATTATTACTTTGAAATCCTGTAATTACAAATTTTTTCGCGTTATTTTGCCCACTCGAAGATGCAGTAAAAAGAATAGTATCACCTTCAGCAAGCCCTTCCTCAATAAAGTCTTTTGTACCTGTAACAGTTCCCGTTGAGCTATTAAAAGTAAGAGTATCTGTTAAAGACGTTCCGAGAGCGATGCTAGAAATTGTAATAGTGGAACTGCTGGCACTCGCTTGGCTATTTTCTGTAAAACTGCCTATTTTCTTTAATTTGTTTGCAAAATAAGTATCACCGTTCCAAGTAATATCTACAGAACCATCTGTTATATAAGCGTATTTAGTAGGCTGGTCAGCCTCGAATTGAGTATTAAGTTTTGGACGTTCGAATTTAACAAGATGTGCATATGTAAATCCTGTGCCTTCAGTTAGTAGAGTGTCTACTGCGGATGATAAAGTACGTAAAGCCATTTATGCTAAAGCCTCCTCTAATTTCAAGGAGAATGAGTATAAATTCTCTGTATTTAAAGAGTACTCAAATACATCATTTGGCATGATTACTCGAAACTTTGCATTTTTAAAATTAAGAACAGCAGAAGTAGTAAAAGGTTTTTCTAATCCTGGAGTAATAGTCAAACGAATATTTCCAGACCCTGGGTTTCCTGAAGAATTATCAGAAGAAGTTTCTACTCTTGTAATCATATATACTTTATAAGCATTTGAAAAACTACTATCAGTAATTGTAAAAATTTCTCCTGGTTCTGGAGTGCCATTCCCAATACTCCAAGTTGCGCCATTACTTGAAATTAAAATACTAGTACTGCCTGCTACTTGAGTAGAGTTAGGACTAAACGTATTACTATTTAAAAAAGTACTCCAAGTTTCATTTTCAGGAATACTATATTGTGGCAAGTCTACAAAGAAAGGAATTAAGCCTCCCCGCTTTTGCATTAAAAAGGAAGATACAGGGCGAAACTCCGCTTTTGTCATAGGGTTATAGCTAATATCTATATTCCATTGATGAAAGGCATTTGATCTCGAAATTAGTTTTCCAGAGTTACTTCTATCAATTGTAGTATTTGACCTAGAGCTTAATTTTACAGCACTAAACCCAGGACCATAGCTCCCTGCTCCTGAGGATCCGCCATCTGTAATTCTATATGCTGGATCTGGTAAAGTAGTTTGAAGTGCCACTTTTATCTCCTATATGCGCCTGGGCGACTTTTATTAAACGTATTTGTATTTATAGATTCCATAAATGGTTCTCCGTAAGAATTTGCAGCATCACGAAGCATTCCAATTATATTACCCCGTTGTGCCATAAGAACTTCTTCTACTCCTTCCGCATCGACCGCATTTATAGAGAAGCTTACATTTGTAGCTCCACTCATCATATTTGCAGAATCATCAGCAGGTACTATAGTTCCTGGTCTATCTGGAATAAATAATTCTGGGCCTTGTTCTCCTACAGTATAGCCAACAGTTTCTCCTCCTGCCGCTCGGTATTTTCCACCCATAAATGAAGGTTTAAAGTCTCCTGCTCCTGATCCCATTCCGCCCTGACCTCGGAAATAAGCTAGCTCTCCTCCTACAGACTGACTTCTTGCAACATCTACTGAGGATTGACGGTTTCCAAGAGTTACTGCTGAAGGCTTCTGCCCTCCTTGAGTTGCTCCTCCTTGGAAAGAAGTCCCAGAAATTATAGCTAATTGTGCGGCTCCCATAGCAGCAACCATTCCTGCTAATGCAAAGTTAAATGGTGGTGGTGCAGCCCCTAACATATTTGTTACACCTTGAGCAGTAGCAAGCACTGCTTGAGCCATTTTCATTTTCTTATCAATTTCAAAGGCTTTTCTTTGCATAGCCTCTTTTTTCTTTTCTAGCTGTGCTATTTTCGCTATACTATCTGCTGATTTTCCATCTCTTGCTTTTTCTGCAGCTATTTGTTGGTCAATTCCTGCAATTGCAGCCTTACTTTGAGCTGCTTGAATTGCTCCCAATTGAGTAACTGTTGCACTTGCTACTTGTATTCCGTCGGATACTGTTAGAGAGCCGTCTTTCATTTTTTCGAAAGCAGAAGTATATGCTTCAGCAAGAATAAAGCTTCCTTCTATAGCTGCTTTAATTGCTTCGCCTTCGGGACCAAGACTTTCAAACATTGCAGTTATAGGACTAAGACTTTCCGATAATGCTTTTATTTTTTCAGAGGAAGTTCCACTTTCAAATGTACTATAATTAGCTTTAGCAAGAACGCCCGCCTGGCCTGCTGCACCAAGGAAAGCATTGTCTCCAGCAGCTTGAGAAGCTTGTTTTAATTTAAGAGCAATCTCTAATTGTTTTTCTTTAATCTTCAGCGCTTCCTGTGCAGGACCTACCTCTGTTTGAGCTATTTGAATTCTTAACATTTCGAGCTCGAATAAAGCTTGATTAGTAGCAAGCTCTCTTTGAGCAAACTCTGCGGCCTTACCCTTAAGCCCTGCTTGAGTAGCAGTATCCATGCTTATTTGTGTGGACAAAGTTTTAATTTCTTCAAACTTAGCCTGAAGTTTTGTGTAATCTTCTACATTTAATACCTTGTTTAATCTTTCGAGTAAGTCCAAGGCTGCTTTCTTATCCCCTAACTCTTCGAAAGCACCTGAACCAGATGTAACACTATCAATTAAACTATTTAATTGAGCATTCGCTGCGATAATATCTCCGCCTGAAAGAGTTTGAAGCAACTCATTGTCAAAGTTATTTGCTTGTCTTAATGCTTCATCTGCAGCAGTTGCTAAACGGGATAAAGTTTCTACTCTTGTTATTTCTTCTGTGTTCTGGTCTTTTAATGCTTGTACATAATTAGGGTTAATTGATGTTAATTTTGAAACAACAGTCATATATTCTTCTATAGCAGCTGCTCTATCTCCCGCATTCATTACAAATTCGTCAGTTACCTCTCCTTCTGAATTAACTACTTTTTTATTTATCTTTTCAAGTAGACTACTAAGTGAAACAGTTGCTATTAACCTAGCCTCTACTGCTTCAGCTCTTGCGTCCATGCCTCTGTCTCTTAACTTATCTGCACCTTCAATGGCTGCATCTATGTCTACTAAAGCGGCTTCGGCAGCGGTGGAAAATCCTTCTAAAGCATCTTTACTATTTTTAAATGCCGTAGAGGATGCTTCTACGGCTTGAGCAGTTGCAAACCAAGATTGGTTTTTTAGCCAGTCTACCATTCTGGTGCCTTCTCTATTTATTCCTTGAAAGTTTTCTTCGAGCTTACTTTCCTCAACAGCTAAATCAAATCCTTCAAATTCTGCTCCTAAATCTGATTTAAATTTTATTAGTTCAATATCCTTTCCTGTCCAATCATTTATCTTTTCTATAAAATCATTTACTTTATCAACAATTCCATTAATTAAATTATTAATTTTACCAAAACCACCTCTAACTAAATCATTTATAAGACTTTTAACACCCTTTGTAAATGAGCTTATTCCATTAGATACAGTATCTACAAACCCTAATATACTTCTGACTGCTGTATTTATAAGGCCTGCGCTCATATTAATTATAGAATCAATCATTCCAGCTACTTTTAAAGATAGGGTAGCAGGAGCTTCCGCTAACTTCCTAATTGCTTGAGTAATTGTAACAATTACTCCTAGTATGCCAGCGAGTCGCATCGCTTTATTCATTGCATTACCGAAAGCTCTGGCAGCTTTAGCCCCATATACTAGTGCTCCACCAAGCCTTCTTCTTATAGTAGCAGCAGTTAGTTTAGCATTTAGTGTAACTTTCTTAAACTGTTGCCCAAATCTCTTAAAAAAGTTGTCTCTTGGAGCATCCATTTTTTTATACGCGTTTTTAAATTCGGCTAGTTGTTCCTTTGTCATATTTTTAAAAGCACCTTTCATAACTTTTGTGCTTTTTAGAGTTTGTTTTTCAGCATCAAGAATCATTTTCTTTAATTGACCTTTTTGCTGTGGAGTAAGCGTAGCTCCTTCTGCAACTCTAGACAATATCTTTGAACCTTTTGCTGCTTTACTTTCTTTTTGTGCTTCTTTTGCTAACTCTTGAACTCGTTTCTTAGATGATTCAACTATCTCTTTATCAATCTTACTTACTAAACGTCCATATGCATCGGCTTTGCGTTTTGCTTTATCATAAGACTCTCCTGTTTTTTCTGCCCATTTCTCTGACTTTTCTGCTAGGGCATTAAAAGGATTTATAGTTTTTGTAATACTTAAAGCAATAAGTCCGAAAACGGCAATAGCAGCACCCCCGCTTCTATTTAAAACATCAGCAAAACCTTCAAAGATAGGGAGCAAGTTTTGAGTTACATTACGAAGAATGTCTTCAAATGTTTTTTGCAGACGAACAAAAGCATTAGTCCCTGGCTCTACTTCTCCAAAGGACTCATTTAATTGTCTTTGAGTTTCAATTAATACTGCTTGGCTTCGTTCAAAGGTATTTAGGTCGCCTGCTGATTTTCCAATAGTATCTGCATAGCGTTTTGTTGCTTCTTCAAGACGAAGAGTAATACCCAGTTCGTCTAAGAGTTCTGGCTCTGCTTTTGAGGCACCACGAATTAATCTATCAAAAGAGTCTTCAAAGTCTCTGCCCAAAGCAGTAGAAACTTTTCTTGCCCCTACAGCTAAGTCTTCTAGCTGTTTTGGTGAAAAGCCTTTTGCTACACCAATTGCAGCAGCCTGAGAAGCTTCTCTAAATCCTAGTAGTCCATCGGAGGCTTCACGTAGTTTTGCAGTAACAGAAGTTAAAGCTAGGCCAGTAGTTTGAGCAAAACTTTTCTGAGATTCTTCTAGAATTTTTAGATCTGCGGATCTTTTAAGAAAGTTGAAAGCAGCACTTAATGCAAATACGTTTGCTGCAAGAACAGCATATGCACCTACAAGACCGGAGCTGCCGCTTCCAATAGTTTGATTTAGTTTAGAAAAGTTTTTAGTACTGTTTGCACCAAGTGCTGCAGTACCTTTTTCTAACTTATTATATTTATTCTTTTTATTAGAAAGTCTGTCTGTTGCATTACCAAGCTCATCAACATTTTTTGATGCTTTTTTTGCTTTCTTTCCAACAAGTTCAAGGTCTCCATCATCAGAGATTCGAATCTTTAATTTGACTTCATTAGCCACGTGACTTTCTCTTTAGCTTATCATATTCCTTCTTTATATTTTCAGAAGATTTTTTGATAGCTCTTGAGTCCAACCATCCTATTAACTCTAGGAAAAAGTCGGTGTCCTCAATATTATATAAACTCATAAATATACGTAAGTTAGTGTAGTCTTTTCCTACGTATCCTATCTCTGGGTATATTCTGTCTCCTAAACTATTAAAAACATTTAGAGCACTTACTACAATTTCTGGAAAATCTTCCCAGTCTGGGGGACATCTTGATTGGACCGGCTCCTGCCCAAGCTGTTCACATACCTCAAGATATTTATCCTTCGTCATCCCCGTGTCGAGGTTTTGATACATTTTTTCCATTCGCTCCAGAGTCTTTTCCTTCTCCTGAGCTACGAAAATTATCGAGGTCAAAGACTACCTCATTGAGCCAAGTATCAAAATCTGTTGAATTACTTACTAATGCCTGGGCGTTATCTTGAGAGTATGGAAGCTCTTCAGTTACATCTTTCCCAGAAGTGTCAATTAGAATTAAAGTTTCCAAATGCCCAAGAGTTAAGCCTCTCCAATTTTTTATGACTCCTTTGGCAAACTCTTCTACAAATTTTTCTTCATCAAGAATTTCTTCCATCATTCTTGTTTTTCTATCAAACTTTTGTGAAGTACATCTTTTTCTTAGTGCAGTTAGCTCTTTTCTGGAAAGATTAGCCACTTCAATTTCAAAACCATTTAGTCCTGGGAAGTCAACCCAAGCAGTCTTAGAATCCACCATTAAATCTTCTAGGCGCATTTTTATATTTCTCCTTAATTATTATTGTGTTTATTGTGTTATATAACTAATTATACTAGATAAATCCGTAGGATTTTGAGTAAGTCTCCAATCGTAGTTTTGAGTATAGACTGCACTAGTACTTAATCTGTTAGTAAATGTGCAATTCGTCATATTAAAATCAAAACCGCGGAAATTAAGACTGTCATCGTCTTGTCCAACTTTTATTCTTAAAGTAACATTAGTATCCCATTCTTGTAAATTTGAGTTATTAGTATCTAACAGATATACTCCAACTGACCCCGCCAATATCTTTTTATTAATTACAAAAGATGAGGGGTACATACAATCAGTTGCATCTGATGTAGATAAAGCGCCCTGTACTGTAGTATATGGGGTCCAAGATATTTCATTTTGTAACTCTACAGATAAAGATATAAGTCCAGAAGACGCTATATCTGTGCCTGCTAATATTACTTCAGTATCCGATAGCCTATTATAAACTAATGGATTCCTAGCTTGGGCAGAGCCTGGAATAGTATAAGTATTCGACCCTACGAGAGACAGCTTAGATGCTTCACCAGTTATTGCCAGTCTAAGGACTTTCGATCGCTCGATCAAAAAACTTCCATTAGTAATGACACAATTTTCTAGTTTAAAAGTATCTTGCTGAGTTGAAATGTATAAATCAAATGTTCCACAATCTAATAAACGATTAACTACTACTGTAAAATCATTGTTTCTTATTGCAGGCATTGTAAAACTAAATGAAGCTGGATTAGCTTTATTTATTATAGAACCTTCAAAATAATTCTGGCTATGTATGCTTTTTACAGAATAGGAGTTCTCAGTAAAAGTTTGCGAAAACTGTATATTACTTATATCTATATTGTACTGGTTTCCTCCATGTACAACATAAATTTTCGCCTCCTTTGTAAAACTGTAAGTTGCCATTTATATTCCCCAATAAGAATAAAGTTGTAGCGAGATTTCTCCCACTACAACTTTATATTATAGTTTAAAGTACCAAAAAAGTCAAGAACTATTTTTTTGATGCTATTAAACAGCTACGCCCTTATACTCTAGTACTAGTTCGTCAGTTTCTGCAATCTCGCTAGGCAAGGCATTGAAGTTAGTTTCCAAACTAATTACATCTGCAATAGAGTGAGTAGGAACGTCTATATGACACGTTCCCATTGTTGCTTGTAAATAAGGAGCACTTGCACCACCAATCTTAAATGTTAAAGCAAAAGAGTTTGTTACCACATTTGTAATGCTCTTTAAGTCTTCCCACAAGTCAGTAGACTGGTTAGTACTAGCAGTATCTTCATTCAAATAGCAAGTAAAGTTACCGCTTATATTACGAGTTCCTGTAACATGACCAAAAGGAATATTTACAATACCAAGCTCTTCTGGAGTAATGTATGTAATATTATTACTTATTGTTACGTTTCCACCAGTAAGAGTAAGGTCATAAGACGCTGCGAGTTCGTTAACAGAGTCACCGTCTGGGTCTACGTCTGTTGGAACAACTGTAAGAATCGACAACCTATTACGAATAAAGTTAGATGTTGCAGTAATTGCCTCATAAACTGTTGCAGTAGGCTCACTAGCTTCTGTAATATCTGAGCCAAAGCCAGACCAGTTAATTGTAGCAAGTCCATCAATTTCAAAATCAATCGAAGCTTCATTTACAACACAGCCACTTAATTTATAAGTTTTCTTATTTGCGTCTCCAAGAGTGAAATAAATATTTGCTGTTCCTAAAGTTGATTTATTTGAACTGTCGAAATCAATAGTAGTAGCACCTGTACCATAAGTAAACCCTGTAAAGTCCGCATCACTTGTGCTATCTACAGGAGCAGTATAAGCTGCATCACCTGCCATCAAAGCCCATAGAACTTCTTCTACTGCGTGATGATTTAAACTATCGTCTACACCACCGCCTGCTACAGTTCCTGATGCAATAAAAGGTCGTACATACGTACTAAAAGACCACTCTGCAGGAGCTAGAGAGTCATTAAATGCCCTACGACCTCTGCGGCTGACTCCGGTGGAGTCTTCCATCTCTGCAAGAGTAATTTCTGACGTATTTGTCGCTTGAGAGAAACTGAATCCGTCGAGTACAGGAAGTTCCCATACTGCTGAACCAATTTCAATGTACACCTTAGTATCGCGACTAAAATATAATTGTTCTGCCATAGTTTTCTCCTATGTATCTTGAAAAGACTTGGTCGTGAACGTTTGTTCCTGCCAGTATTTTCTAGTATTGAACTTCTAGGGATATTTCTCCTACCCCTAAAGGTTCGAGTACACCTTCATCAGTATCGATACTAATTATAGTGTTTTTTAAAGTAGATTGTGCATTACCCCTTCTATCAACATACCTTAAGCTAGAGTTTGCTTCTAATAAGGTTTCTACGTCTTCCAAAAGTTTATCTAATGCGTCTACTGCATCTTCTTCTTGTACATAACAACGAATTGTTATATTTAAAAATCTGTCTTTATACCCTCCACCCTGATACTGTCTTACTTCTGAACCAGCATTTAAGTGTATAGCAGGAAACTCTTGTATTTCATCTAAGAATTTAAGTCTTGGACTTACATTCCCGCTTACATCTGTTAGGTACTCTCCTGTACCGTCTATAGTCGATAATTTTTCTGCTAGAGCATTTGTAATTGCTTGACGTCTACTTGTATAATCTCTAACAGCCATTATTCTCTCCTCGTATAAAATCTTCCAGCCACAAATTCTGCCGCAACTTCTCTTATAGATTTATCTATAAGAATTCTTGGGTCTCTTGCTCTTGTAGCCCAGGGCTTTCTTCCTTGTGCTACTTCAAACACTTGGTAAGGGTCTTTTTGATAAGTATAACCTATACTTGGAAACCCTTGAGGTGTTTGTATTATAGAAGTTGCTTTAACAGAATTTGCAAATCTTCCCGTTTGACTTTCTAAGCCGGGATACCTCATATTCTTGCGAACTACGTCATTTAATCTTTGATTTATTTTTCCTAGTATCGCAACTTGATTAAAGTTTGATCCCTGAGAAGCTCTTGACTTTGCTGAGCCTTTTCTTGGTAAACTCTTTTTTGCAACTCCTATGCTTCTAAGTCTAACTTTACTTTTCTTTCTTGGATTTTTTACTACACTACTATCCGTTTTTGCTTTGTCTTCTTTTTGAATATCTATTTCTAGTTCTAATGTTTTGTGTTTTGATACTACTTTCTTTAATTCTTTTGCAACTACCCGTCGAGACATTCTTGCAACTTTTTCTCTTGGACTCATACTAGCAGCTTCGGTAATAAAATCTTCTCCAAGCTCTTTAATTAGCTCTTGTCTAAGTAACTCTGATAATCGTGGACCTATGTTTTTAAAGTCTTCTGGCTCCGCCCCAGGAGGATTTAGTAGAGTTGTACCAATAGTACCTAGCATTACAACATCTTTAGTATATTTTTCTTCAATTTTACCTAAATCTTCTCCACTTCTCCATTCTATAGACAATTCATCATATATTTGGTTAATTGCGGCTAACCCTGCTTTTTTAAATATACCAACATTTCCGCTATTAAAAAGCTCTCCTGTTACTTCATTTAAAGATGTTAAAATAGTTTCATCATCAAGTAATCCTACTTTTAAATTTTTTCCTTTTCCTAATTGACCTTCTGTTAAGCCACCTTCTTCATTTCCGCCTAAAGCACTTTTTAATATATCTACTGTGGCTGTGCCTACTGTTGTTCCATCTTTGTGAAGAAACTGAGTCATTCTAGTAAAGTCTGTAAACTGCTTTGCAGTTAAATACTTTGCAGCTATATTAAAAATTGGGGCTTTTAAATTATCTAATCTTATTTTTGGTTGAAAAACTACAATATATCCGTCTTTCATTTGCGCTTCAATACCTGTTGAGATTTTGTTATACTCAACAATATAATTTGCCCATATAGCATTTGATGCTTTCTGACATAAATCAAGAGTCTTTTGTACATTATCACCTCCATTAGCTAAAATACTGTCAACTGCTTGCTTCATCCATGCAGTATTTACTTCTTCAGGTAAGTCTTTTGTACTTTTAACTCCATATTCTTTGAGTACTCTTTTTTGTATCTCCGCACTCTTAGAGCCCGTTGCATTTTTATGTAAAATTCTTATAAAACTATATTTAATTGTATTTTCTATGTCCTCTTTTGTGAATGAAATTAAATGAGGATTTGAAGCGTCTAACTGGTTTCTAATTAATTTATCCGCTCTTTTTGCAGTCCTAGTTAATAGTTGTTCAATTATCTTATTTACAACTTGTTTAGCCATTAGAAGTTTTTGTACAAGTCTAATACTCTCTTTATATGGTCAGGAAAAGACACATTATTTGAGAGGCTAGAACTTCCTTGGTTTTGCAAACTTGCGCCAGCTATTGTCATTCTTTCTTTATGCTCTTCTTTGAAGTAGTATGTTACCATATCAAAAACTGCAAGTTTTAAATCTTCAGGTGTAGAAGAATATCCTGCAGTATAAACTACTTTTACAGCGCCTGGGCCTTTTGACCAGTTTTTATAGTTAGAGCCATTTGTAGTGCGATATAAACTATCAGTTGCAGTATCTAAATAATACTCATAGTTTCCAGTAGTAAGAGGAATGTAGCTTTGGTTATAGCCGCTTCTTTCTTCTACTGAAGTAATTGTATTAACAGGGCTTTCTGTAAGTTGTACAATATGAGTGTCCCAATTTACATTTAAATACTCTGTTTTTGTAGAAGTATAGTAATCAATAATTGAATTTCCACAATAAGTTTTTACTAATTGACTCACAGATGTAATCAAAGAATTTAAGCGTACGTCGTCCTTAGGAGTAGTTACTCCTTTTGAGTCTTTGTATTGATTTAGTGTAACTAAGTTAGCCATAAGTCATTTAGTAAAAACTTGGGGGAGTTTCCTCCCCCAAGTGTCTCAACTATTACTGGTAAGCCCAGCGGATAGATGGTTTGTTGGAGCCAGCATTGGCAAACAGCTCGTTAAAGCCCAGAGACTGTGATGCAACGATCACATTCTGCTGATCTTTTACGCTGTATTCAGTTTCTATGCTAACACCACGTAGACGTGGAATTACATAGTTATTGATGTTAACAGCGAGAGCGGCGGTGGATGTAGCAGCACTAGCAGCGTCCAAATTGTACGCAAGCTGATCAGTTGCTATAACCATTGAGCCATATACAGAACCAACAACACCTGTACGCTTGGCAGCCAGATCATTACCAACTTCATTTA
>Ga0222719_10004454_pt1 | contig 12288 bp, 10 predicted proteins | sample C33_34DmetaG_FD_165039 | JGI IMG/M metagenome (GOLD analysis project Ga0222719, IMG submission 165039) | Estuarine water microbial communities from San Francisco Bay, California, United States - C33_34D | ecosystem: Environmental > Aquatic > Marine > Unclassified | place: USA: California...
TAGAGTTGATTGGGCAATGGAAAGCATTGCATCTTTTAAGCTACTTTCATCTCCCTTTATTAAAGAGGCTAAGTTACTTTGAACACTTGTTTCAAAGGCTTGAAGAGCTGCTTGTTGAAGTTGAAATAACGTATTTTTCTGAAGCTCTAATTCTGCTGTTTTTTCTTGAGTAAGACCTAGTTCTGCTGCTGCTAGCTCAATAGATCTTTCTCTAGCTACATTAGTATCCAGCAAAGTCTGTTGCTCCTTGGTTAAAGTTTCTCCACGACTTCTAGCAGCTTGAGCCTCTTTAATAGCTTGAGAATCTTCACCCATTAGCTTAGTTGCTTGTCTAATTTTTTCGCTTAATTCAAACTCTTTTATTTTACTTTTTATTATATCTGCTTCTAGTCTTATACCTTCTTTAACTAGCTTTGTTTTACCCCTAGAAGCAGTAATTAGTGCGGTATCTGTTGCTAAGGTATTTTTAGCAATTTTAAACTCAAGATTTGCTAAACTTTCTATTAAAGATTTTCTATCTTTTAAAAATTTTAATCTTTTCTCCTCAGCTTCACTGAGTTGTTCTCCTTCGTTATTTTTTTCATACTGAGATGCAATATCTTGCAAGAGCCTTAACTCTTGATTCATATTTACTAATAGTTGATCGTACTCACTTAAAGGAAGTACTCTAGCCTCCGCCGTAGAAATAGCTCTTGAGTTCTCGGTTTGTAGTCTAGTTAATTGACTTATTTCTGCTGCCAATTCTTCTACAGCCGTTCTTTGTTTTAATAATAACTCTATGTCTACTTCTTGACCTTTTGCCAATGCATCTAAAGAGGTTTTATAAGCATTAATAACAGTACTAGCCTGAAAGCGTTCGTTAGTAAGGCCTTCCAAAGCTTTTTTATCGTCTAATAATATTTTTAGAGCATTTTCAGTAGGAGTTAATTCTTCTTTTTTTGTTTCTATGTACTCCTGTAGTCCCATAGTGGCTTTTTTTCTAACTTCTATTAATTCTTCTACTAAACTTTTTTCCTCCTTCTGGGCAAAAAGAAATGCTACAGGGGAAGCACCTGAACCAGACTCTAAAATGTTTCTAGAAGTGCGCTGAGAAGCTTCTGATGCGCGAGTAGCCCCAGGAAGATCTTTTTCAGCTTGTTCTATTACTCCGCTTATTTCTTTTTGTATGGCTATTAGTTCTTTTGAGCCTCGTAAAGTATCCCCTAATTTTTGAGTAGAAGTATTTGATAGTCTTTTTCCATAAGCTTCTACTGCTTTATTACCATATTCAAAAGTATCATTTAAAATATTTTGAACTGCAATAAATTCTTCTGTTTCTGCTGTAAGAGTTTCTACTTTACTTTCTAAATAATCATATTTAGGCCCTGCATTTTCTGCTTCTTTTCCTGAGCGAAAAAAAGACACCGCCAAAGCCCCTAAACTCGCTATTAAACCAATCCAAGAAATAGCGCTTAAAGCCATAGAAATGCCTGCCCCTGCTGCTTGTGCGCCTCTTACAAGACTTGCAAATAAACCTGCTGCAGATGTTTTAATATTTGCAAAGCTTTTTTGAACTCCAAAACTTAAAGTTTTAAAATGAAGTTCCATCTTTTTTGTAGTAAGTCTATTTGAACGCTCCATTTCATTTAAAGTTCTGTGCAAACTCGCTTTAATTTCTTTGTCTTTAATTTTGTAACCACGAGCTTCTGCTTGCAAATTTTTACGAACTTGAACAATTTGAGCATTACTTAACTGTTTTCCATCTTTTAACTTTTGTAAAAGACTGTTTTTATTTGCCTGTACGTCTGCGAGCCTTGCCTGTGCATTTGCTTGTACTTCTTTTTGTAGTGCTTGTTGTAAAACTGCAGATCCTTTTACAAGCTCATCATCTTTAAGAGATTCTTTTAATGATTTTTGGGCTTTTTCCGAGGCACTTTCAGCTCGAGTTGCCATATTATCCAAAGCCCCACTAACTTTTTCTAATCCTGGTAATGCTGTTTTAAATACTTGTGCTCCAAAAGGAGCAAATGCTGCAAAAATAAGTGCAGGCATTTCTTGCAAGGTAGTAGCAATAGGCGTTAAAAAGTCTACTGCAAATTTTCGTAAATTATTTACAATATCTTCGAAAGCTGTTGAAAGTTTTGCAAATTCATTTGCACCTCCTCCAGTTACGGCTAGTACTTTTCCATATTTTTCTTCTGCTTGAGTAAGGACTTCATTTGCAACTGCCTGACTTCTTTCGAAAGCTGTCAAAGAATCTTTGCTTCTTCCCAAAGCGTCCGCATAGTTTTGAGTAGCAGTATCTAGTCTAAGAATAATACCTAATTCATCCAATAATTCTGGTTCGGCTTTTGTAATACCTCGGGTTAACCTATTAAAAGAATCAGTAAGATCTCTACCAAGAACAGTAGAAGCATCCTTTGCGGCTTTTGCGACTTGAGTAATTTGTGTTGGATCTAAGCCGGCTGCAACACCTATTGCTGCGGCCTGAGCAGCATCTCTAAAGCCTAATTGGGCTTCGGTTGCTGCTTGTATATCTTCTGTTAAGGATTTAAGAGATATACCTGTTGCAGCGGCATAAGCAGTTTGACCGCTCTGTAGTAATCCTAGTTGGCCTGCATCTTTTAAGAAGTTAAATGCTGCACTAACTGCAAATATCTGCGCAGCAAGAGTCGCATAAGCAGGAACAAGACCTCCGGAGATGCCTTGTGCCATTTTCGAAAAGTTTTTGCTACCGTTTGCGGAAGTTTGGGCAGCTCCTTTAAGATTTCGATCAGCAGTACGAGCAGACTTTCCAGTTTTATCTAAACCTGCGGCTGCTTTTTCAGCATTTTGTCCAATTATTTTAAGATTACCTTTATCAGTAATCTTAAGAGTTAAATTGATTTCATTTCCTGCCATCAGCCGCGAACATTATGGGTGTACTGTTTTCCACCTCCTGCAGACTTAGCTTTCCGCTCTTCTGCTTTTCGTTTTTTCTCTGCTTCTTCTGCTCTATAAGATATGAGAAGGTTCTCATAAATTTTTAAAAAGAAAAATACTTCTTTTTGATTTTCAATTTTGTATATTTTAAATATATACTCTAAACTATTCCAGTCTTTACCTAAATACGTACCAGACATTCCATCCCAGCGATCAGATAGTAATCCATATATAAAAAATGCCACTTGAACTTCTTCTGGAAAAGAAGAAGAATCGAGCGGCATTTTGGCTGGGTTAGGCTCTTGGCCCAACTGCTCACACATACGTAGGTATTTTTCTACGTCTATCTGTGAGCTTTCTCTTACGTATCGGTCAAGTAACTGTCGAACTTCGGTTACTTGTTGCTCGTAAAATTTTCAAGGTCACCTACTGACTCTGTTACCCATGTATCAAAATCATTTGCATTCTTCATGAGAAGCTCTGCATTTTCTTGAGTATACATTAATTCATCATCAGGATCTTGTCCAGAAATATCAACCAAAAGAAGCTCTTCTAGGTATCGAAATTTCAGTCCTTTCCATCCTTTGATTACTGCATTACAATATTCTGTTAAAAACTTTTCTTCATCTAGCTCTTCTTCGGGCTGCCTTGTTTTTCTATTAAATTTTGTAGTAAGACAACGCTTTCGAAGTTTAATCAACTCCTCTCTTGCTAAGTAGCAAAGATCTACTTTCATTCCTGAATATCCAGGAAAGTCAATTGCTACTGTTTTGCTTGGAGTCATGAGACTCGCGAGAGAGATAGGCTCTTTTTTGTCTGTCATAATTGGTCCTTAAAGGTTTTTATTGATTTATACCACATATTATATCGAAGGGCAGGAAAAATGTCAAGAATTATTTTTAACACCTGGAAAGAAAAAACCCGCCGAAGCGGGTTTAGGTAGGTAATTTTATAATTATTAAGCAGAGACTCCAAATACAGTCATATTGAACTCGTCTACAGTATCAAAGTCATTGGTATATGCACCAAAGTTTGTTTCTAATGAAATAACATCTTCAATATTATGAGTGGGTACGTCAATATGAACTTTCGGGAAATTAAAATTAACGCGCGGAGTAGAAGCTGTAGTACCACCAACTTTAAATGTAATATCAAAGTCGTTTACAACTTTTGTCAAACCTTTGTTCGGATCTACAAGATCAGCAAAAAAGTCTGCAGATGCCCCCGTATTATCGCCGTCTGCTCCAGTATCATCAAATACTAGGTAACAAGTAAAGTTACCTCCAATTGCTCGTGCACCCGTTACACCTTCGATTGGCTTGTTAATTGTACCAATTTCTTCTGGTACAAGATAAGTTACATTATTAGAAATTGTAAGATTACCGCCAGTTAAAGTAAAGCTATAAATACCTGTATGAACAATTCCACCACTAGTATAACCATCTAAGCTACTAGTGTCTGTAGAAATAGTAATGCTTGTTGAAGAGACTGCAGTAACAGTATGATTTGCTCCATTTAGAGCCGCTTCAAGATCATTGTTTCCTGAAGTATTATCATCAACTATTCCTGAAAATGAAATCGTATCACCAACAACTACTCCATGTCCGGTACCTACTGTAATAACTGCAGAAGATGCATTAGTTACATTAGTAAGTGCTACAGGCTTTCCTTCCATTACATCAGGATTTCGACCTCGAACATCTAATTGAGTTAAACGATTACGAATAAAGTTAGAAGTAGAGGTTACACCTGTTGTATAAGCGGCGCTACGAGTAGTTGCAGCAGTAGCTACACCAAATGCCAAGTCATTATTTGAATCAAGGAAAACATCGCCTACAGTTGCACCTGAGATACTAGTTCCAGATTGAACAGTTACTTGACCGGCACTCTTCATGTCTGTCACTTCTTTTGCGAAACCTGACCAGTTGGCAGTTGCGATTCCATCAATATCAAAATCAATAGAACATTCGTTTACAATTGCATTGGCCAGCTTATATACCATAGGCTCTGTAGCATCCGTCTCAAATACAAAGTATAGGGTGATTTTAGGAAGTGTAGAACGGTTTGATTCTTTAAAGTTCATAGCACCTGTAGATACATCAAAAACAGGATCAGAGTTTCCAGAGGTTTTATCTCCAGCATTACGATCATAGTCTGCACTTTCAGTACCTGGTGAAGTCCCATGAATATCGGCGCCTGCCATTGCTGCCCAGAGGACTTCGTCTACAAGGTGATTGTTACTGCTTTTAAGAGTTGGGCGAATATAAGTACTAAAAGACCATTCAGCAGGAGCCAGAGAGTCTGTAAAGAGACGTCGGCCCCGACGGCTGATACCTGCAGTACTTTCCATTTCGTTCAGACCAATTTCGGTTTGATTAGTAGCCTGAGAAAAACTGAAGCCGTCAAGAACTGGCACTTCCCAAACTCCTTGGTGAACGCCAGCATTACTTGTTAGTTCGACATACAGTTTTGTATCACGACTAAAATAAAGTTTATCTGCCATAGATTATCTCCTATGTCTTGAAAAGGCATGGACGTGAACTTTTGTTCGTGCCAGCATTTTCTAGTATCGAACCTCAATGAGAATTTCTGCAACTCCTAAAGGTTCTAATACACCTTCATCAGTATCAATACTGATGACTGTGATTTGTTGAGTATACTGTTTAAGACCTAATCGGTCATAATATTCCAGCCTACTATTTTCTTCTAAAACTGTTTCGACGTCTTCTATTAATTCATCAAGAGCATCTACTGCATCTTCTTGATTTACATAGCATCGAATTGTAACATTTAAGAAACGGTCTTTATACCCGCCTCCTTGGTACTCTCTTGTTTCGGAGCCTGCATTTAGATGAATTGCAGGAAACTCCTCTACTTCATCCCAAAATTTTAATCGAGGACTTATTTCTGCAACTGCAGAGTGATATGCCCCTTGACCATTAATTAAGGCTAGCTTATCTACAAGACCTTTTGTAATAGCAGCTCTACGGCTGGTAAAAGTTCTTTCAGCTGCCATTATACTCTCCTAGTATAAAATCTTCCTATTGCCATTTCTGCTGCTAGCTCTCTTATTGATGCATCAATAACAGTGCGAGGATCTCGCTGAGGCGTTGACCACGGGCTTTTGCCTCTTCCCATTTCAAAAACTTGATAAGGATCGGTTTGATAAGTATAACCAAAACTAGGAAATCCTTGCCGAGTTGTACTTACATCGGTTAATCTAACACTCTGCGCAAATCTACCTGTTCTACTCTCAAGTCCAGGACTCTTCATATTCTTTTCTACTGTTTGCGGCAATTTTTGATTCATCATTGCCATTACAGAAAACATTGATCGTTTTTCTTTTGAATCCTGTTTATTTTTAACTCTTCTTTTTCTTGCTAAAGCAGGTGCTGCCTGTTTAAGAGGAGATAGCTTTGGTTTCTTTTTTAAAGTTGCATTACTTTTTGCTCCTTTAATTTTAGTACTTTCATGCTTTACTGTAATACCTTTTTTATTTTTGAAAGATTTAACTACGGTTTTAAGTACTTTTTTTCGCTGTCCCGCTACTAAACTATCTGAGCCGCTTAAATCTTGGGCTCGTAATTTTTCTACTGCTTTTTTTAATTTTTTAGCGAGCTCTTTTTCTGCACCCCCGCCTACTATAGCATTTAATACTTGGCTTCGAATAGTAACATTTATTTCACCTATTTCTGCATTTTTATAGAAATCTAAAATAGTTTCTCCGCCATACTTTTTTAATTCTTTTTTTAATGCGGCAGAAGGCTTAGTATCTCCATAAGTTTCTTTTAAAGCATTATAAATAGCATCATTTAAAAAAGCCTCAATGTTACTTCCTTTAATATGCTCTAAATTGAATGCTTTTCCTGCTGTAGTTACTTCTCTAACTACATCTTTTTTACTTTGACTAGGCCTTGTAATTGGCTTATCTAATAAATTTAAAAAATCTTGATAAAATTCATCTAAAGCTTTTTTATAGTTTTTAGTAATTAAAGTGTAGTTATCTCTATTAGTTTTTTCATATTTTATAACTGTTACTTCTGCGCCTCCGGGAATTAGTTTATATTCAATATCCGGGGACGTTTTTGAAAGTTGTTCAAAATTCTTACGAATTCTTTTTGTTAGCTTTGCTATTAAAGGTTTTAAATCTTTTGCTATTGCTCTATAGGCTTCTCTACCGTTTGTGTCTCCCCCAGTGGAACGATTTAATAAATCTTTTAATACAAATCTAATTGTAGAGCTTTTATAGGTAAATACGTGAGTTTTCTTATTGCCTACAAGCCTTCTATAGTCATCCGAATCCTGTTGTAGTTCAGTATGTAACTTTTCTAAAAATGCTTTTAAATTACTACTTGCCACTAAAAATTCTTATATAAATCAAGTACGCGTTTAATATGGTCAGGAAATGCCACATTATTACGCTGACTTGAACTTGCTTGATTCTGAATACTAGCGCCTGCAATTGTGCGTCGCTCCTTGTGCTCATCTTTCAAGTAGTATGTAATCAAATCAAAAACTGCAAGTCTTAAATCTAAAGGTAAAGAAGCATACCCTGCGGTATATGTTACACGAACTGCGCCTGGGCCACGAGCCCAATTTTTGTAGCTACCATTTGTTGTACGGATAATACTATCTGTAGCGCTGTCCAAATAGTATTCGTATGCTCCAGTAGTAAGAGTGTTATAAGAGCTTCCATAAGAATCTCTTTCTTCTACAGATAATATTGTATTTACAGGGCTTTCTGTAAGTTGTACAATATATGTATCCCAATCAATATTAATCGTATCAACTTTATTAGAGCTGTAGTAATCTACAAAGCTATTTGCACAGTAAGTTTTTACTAATTGACTCACGGACGGAATAAGATAATTAAGCTGCTCGTCATTTTTGGGCGTATTAATCCCTTCGGCAGCTTTATATTCTATAAGAGTAACTAAGTCTGTCATAAGCTAATTAGTAAAAACTTGGGGAGGCGAACCTCCCCAGTTTGTAAAAGTATATTAAGATGCCGCTTGGGTAACCTTAACAACAGATACGTCAGTAGTACCGTTATTAGCAACGAGCTGGTTGAAGCCAAGAGATTGGCTAGCAACGATTACTCGACGCTGGTTCAGTACTTCGTAATCCTGCTCTACGGATACACCGCGGAGTCGAGGAATTACGTGGTTACGAACGTTAACGGCGTAACCTACAGTGGCGCTTGCGCCTTCAGATTCCAGCTGGTCGGATACAACTACGGGAGTACCGTAGATAGCACCTACTGAACCAGTGATCTTGGTTGCAACGTCAGAACCTACATCAGTGATGTCGGCGAAGCCAGCATCAGCAATCAGGTCATAGTAACGCTTCTGCGATACAACGTATACCAGATCTTCAGGCATCATGCCATACTTACCCATCAGCTTACGAGCGTCCAAGAAGTCGCTAGCAGTGACAGAGCCAGTACCAGCAGCAGCAACGTCAGTTGCAAAGGCGTTAGAACCTGCAAGAGCTTCCAAGCCATCAAATGCTTCGTTGCCTCCTGACGTACCGTTCAGGATAGCATTGTCAACTGCGCGAGCGTGTGCACGTGCAACTGACTCAACAAGCATCGGCATCAAGTTAACAAGAACTTCTTCGTCGATGTTGTTGTCCATGAAAGTGGTCGAAATCAATCGAGTGGCTTTCAGGATTACCTGCTTAGCATTGTACTGAGCGTTAGTAACCTCAGGACGGTTCTCCAAGTTACCTGCGGTATCAGTGTTAGAACCCCAAGCTGCAGGACCTGCGTCCGTTTGGATAGGCAGTACTTGAGTTTGTGAGTTAATAGTAATCTCACGGAAAGCTTGTGCAAGCTTCAGCTCAAGCATGATTTCCTTCTCAATCTGAGTAGAAACTTCTTGCGCGATATCACCAGCATTAGCTGCATAGTTAATACCTGCTTTTTCCATCAGATTTTTAGAGTAAGAAGTTTCCCAGCCCTTACCGGTCATTACACCGAGAAGATGGCCATACATGAAATCCTTGCCCCACTTAGAAAGATCGCCAGCGCCGTTACGATCAGAGAATACACGCTTAGACTCACGCATTTTGGTGAGTTCTTCGCTCTTCTCTTCAAGGTCAGCCTTGTACTTAGCGATAACTTCTTCGTGGTTAGAATCTTTCTCAGCCAGCTTAGCTTCAACGTCTGCCATCAGGCGCTCAGCACCCGACTCAACACCTACTTTAATAGCTGATTGAACTTCTTCTTCTTGAGCAGCTTTCTCAGCAGCTTCAACCGCTGCCTTCTCTTCTGCTTCTTGAGCCGCCTTTTCTTCGGCAGCCTTTGACTCAGCTTGCTTCATTGCGATCTTAGCAGCAGTCTCCTCTGCTACTTTCTTCGCAAAAGCTTCCAAGTCGACTTCGGGAGTTTGTACTTCCGACATAATGATCTCCTCTTTCGCGGTTTTTTCCGCTTCGTCCGGTGTTTCACTAGCTACCGATGAATTTTCATCCTTAGCCAGAGACTGACCGGCTAGATCTACACGATTGGTGAAAGTTTTCTTGAATTCATTGTACTCTTCAATAGAGTCAAATGACTTCGCCAGAGAAAAAGTTGCTGCTTGATTGCATGGTACTGAAACTACTGATACCTCAAACAACTCAGCATCCTTAATCTTTAATCCGTCAGTTTCCGTTAGATAATCAGCATCCTTGACTCGGAAACCAACAGAAAAAGCTCCAAGAATGCCTTCTTTTACTAGCTGCGCCACATGATCTGGTGCAGATTTAGAAATTTTTGCCTTTAATTCAAGACCGTTTTCAGTGACTTTAAGTCCTGTTGCGCGCCCGATCGGCTTATTATAGTCATGATTAAAAAGAATAATAGGATTCTTTTCAAAATTGTTCAGACCACCCTTAGTCCACGCTTCTGCATCAATTGTATCACCAGCACGATCAAAATCGCTTGTGCTAGCCATGCCGCAGATATGTACTCCTCCATCATCCTCGTCGAGAGCTTTGAAAGTGGAGGTAAGATTAAAAATCTTTTCCATTAGTCTTCACTCTTTTCTTCTGCCGGAGCAGCCTTGCTCGAAGGTTTGGGTGCTTCTTTTGCCTTCGGAGCAGGTTTCGGAGCAGGTGCTGGCTCCGGTTTCTTACCCAATTCGGGGTGCTTTAATTTAAGAGCATGCAGCAAATACTTCCATGCCTTAAAACTTCTTTTTACTGAAATAGCGTGTAGTGCCTCTTTCGGGCCTACAATATCTAAATAAGATTTATACTCAATGTCGAGGGGAAGTCCAAACTCTTTAAAATGCTTATATGCAATATCTAGTACTGCTTGCTTTTGTCGAACCGCCATAGATTACTCTCCTTCTTCTTCTTCCGGGGGCCGTCCGCCCTCATCTGGATTTACAGCACTTCCTGCAATATTGGCTGGAACGCGTAAATCATCATAACCTTCTAAAGGCTCCAGGTTAAGTGCACTTCTAGCTTCATTCGGGCTAATTATTCCAGTATTGACCAATGCTGAGTAATACTGAGATTGGTCTCTTAATTCTGGTTGAAGTGCCGGAATGTTTGTAGCATCTTCTGTAATTTCAAACCCAAAGAACCTTTCTAGCCCAAAGTTAATTTTTCGTACAATTGGAAGAATTGTTTCCAAGTAGTACAGTCTCATATTAGGACGAAGATTTGCGTTATTCCCAGAGTCCAACATGATTGGAGGAATACCCAAAGCTTTTAAAATAATTTTTTCGTTTTCTTCTATTGCTGATTGAAAATCAAGCTCTCTAAAGTTTACATTCGAGATGGAATCTACCTCAATTCCACCATCAAGAATGAGAGGTCTACGACCTCCTGCATCTGGTCTATAGCGAGCAATCCAAGATTGAATCATTCGCTCTTTAATTTTCTCTGATAACGTATTAGGGGATTTTAGTACTAGACCTGGAACTGCTCCATTCTTGAAAAAGTTGTCTTGGAAGTCTCTCATATTTCGCAAAAGAATCATAGTGCGAAGAGCAGGCTTCAATCGAGAAACTCCTCGATATATAGAGTAAAAACTATTCTCTTTGATATGAATTATCTCTCGAGGAGTATAAGTTATTTGCTCGTTGTAAGTATACTTTTCAACGTAAGTTGTCTCACTCGCATGAATAGTCATCTTATTTGCAGGCAAGTGATAAAGATGTACTCCATCATAATACATAAAGATGTTTCCATCTAAAAGATAGTCCGTAATTAAATTACGACGAAAAGTGCTAATATCTTGAAAAAGGTTTGGCTCTTTATTTAATAGTAAGTTTACGCGAGACCTTTTGATTCCTTTAACTACACTAGTGCCTCCAACCGGCTCGCCTACTTTTACATTAATTTCTGCGCAGTCATCTACGACCATGTTCACGCCTCGATTTACAACTTCAAGGTCTTCATAAGCGCGCTCATAGTTAGCAACTTTTTCCCGAGACGACTCTACTTTATGGTCATAATAAGGTTGTGCAGGATTTAACTTCTCCTCCGTATCCTTGTTTTGCCAAAAATTATACCAAGCCATGCTTTCCTCTTTGAATCTCTACCCAACGTTTTTGTTTAGGCGCTGAGTGTAATGTTGGGTTACGCCCATAAATTGAATGCAGTTTTAAGTGGTGCGCATGGCATATAGTAACAGTCTCTTCGTATAACTCTTCAATATGCTCGTTGATAAATTCATCTCTAAAGTCCCTTATGTCCTCCATGTAGTAGCCTTTTTCTTTGACCCACTTTTGAAGGAGAGGACTCAAACTGTAGTAGTGATGAAAATCGAGTTGGGCGTCAGTGCCACAGATGTAGCACTCTGTTCCTTTCTCATATCTTGCTTTTGCCTTGTCCCGAATATACTTTACGGGATCTCGTTTTAGCTCTGTCATCTTTGAATCTACTACTTTTTATTAACGAAATTATATCGTGAGGGAACTAAATTGTCAACTACTATTTTTCTCTGGTCCTATCAAAATCCTGTAGTTGAAGTTTCAAATGAATATAGTGCATATCGTAATGCATCCGCCATGTGCGAAGCCATATTATGTTTTGGTTTTTCTCTTGCTAAATTTGGGTTCGGGTCCCATTGATACTGATCTAAACAAGATAAGCTTTCCTTACACCTCTGGTCTACAAGAAGATTATCATTGTCAACAATACCAGCCACATGAGCAATGCCGTCAAGAACAGACTTTTTGGCATTGGTGGTAGTAATATCATAATTCTGAGCAAAGTCAAATCGAGTTTGCTGAGCCGCTGAATCAATAAAGATATAATCGATTTCCCACTTTTCCATAAGTCGTCGAATTTCTGTAGCATGTTGTTCAGTAGTTTTTTCAGCATCTAAATACTCATCTAGTAAGTAGTATTTTTCCGAGTCCCAATCGTATCCAAGAACACAAAAAGCTG
>Ga0222719_10004455_pt1 | contig 12285 bp, 10 predicted proteins | sample C33_34DmetaG_FD_165039 | JGI IMG/M metagenome (GOLD analysis project Ga0222719, IMG submission 165039) | Estuarine water microbial communities from San Francisco Bay, California, United States - C33_34D | ecosystem: Environmental > Aquatic > Marine > Unclassified | place: USA: California...
AGCGACTTCCGACCCGAAGTGCGGCGAGTGCTCCCTGCTCTCGTCTCGAGCCGGTTCATCGTCAACGTGGCGATGCGGATGGGCTACACCTTCTTACCGGCGTTCGCCCGCGGTGCGGGTATGAGCCTCGGTGCTACGAGCGCCGTGCTCAGCGCCCGTGAACTCACTGCGTTGAGCGCACCGTTGATGGGTCGGTTCAGCGATCGGTGGGGAGCGATCCGTGTCATGGGTGTTGGCGGGCTCGTCGCCGGCGTTGGTCTGCTTGTCGCAACGCTCGGCGCCCCTGGCCTCGTCGTCGGTTTCGTGATCCTCGGCTTCGGTCGCACCGCCAACCAGGTGGCGCTCAACTCGTGGGTCGGCTCCGTCGTCGCGTACGAACGACGAGGTCGGGCCACTGGATTGGTCGAACTCACGTGGGGTGGCGCGGCACTGGTCGGTCTCCCGTTGGTCGGCCTGCTCATCGATGGTGTCGCCTGGTGGGCTCCGCAGGCGGTCTTGGGTGCGGTGTTGCTTGTGGTCGGTCTTGCGATCCTTCGCCGCGAGTCGCGAGAAGAACGGGTGGTCGCCGCGCCGACTCGGAAGCCGCAGATGACCCGCCCAGCCGTTGCAGCTTTGGCGACGAATGGTGCACTCACCGCAGCAGCCCAGTTCCTGTTCCTCACCCATGGTCTGTGGCTTGAGGATGTCTACGACCTCGACACCGCAGAAGTGGGCCTGGCGGTGCTCGCCGTAGGTGTCGTGGAGGTGGTTGCGACTCTCGGCTCCAGCCGGTTCACCGATCGGGTCGGTAAGCGGCGCTCCATGATCGGTGGAGCGTCACTGATGACGTTGATGATCATGGTCCTCGGGGCAGTCGATTCTCCACCGCTCGGCCTCGGTCTGGCTGTGCTCGTCGTTGCGTTCCTTGGGTTCGAATACGGCATCGTGTCGGCCATTCCGTTGCTATCGGAACTCGACCCGGGAGCACGAGCCCAGATGGTGGGCCGCTCCGTGTTGGTGACCACGCTGGTCCGGGCGTTGATCACCCCGCTTGCGACTCTTCTCTACGTGGAGGTGGGGTTTTCGTCCACGATGTACACCGCCGCCGCCTGCGGTCTGGCCGCCGTGGTACTTGCGTTGTTCGTGATGGTCGAACCAGGCGCAAAAAGATGACAGCCGACGGGCACTCCGACGTGCGTTTCTCGGTGCCGTCGGCAACGAGGGGCTGATCGAGGGAGTGGGTGAGGTTGCTGCCACGGCGCCGCCCCACCGAGAATATGCCAGACTGACCGGCACTATGCCGACCCGTCCAGATCTTGTCATTCGGGGCGCACACAGTTCGCCGTACAGCCGCAAGATGCGAGCGGTCCTGCGATACCGCCATATCCCGCACCGGTGGGTGGTTCGAGGCATGAAGGGCGACGACATGCCGGCGGGGTCGGTCCCGGTTATCCCGGTGATCGGTTGGCAGAACGACGACGGTAGCTACCGAGACGTCATGGTCGACTCCTCGCCGCAGATCACGAAGCTCGAAGCGGAATACAACGCCCGCAGCATCGTCCCGAACGACCCGGCCACAGCGTTCCTCGACTTCGTGCTCGAGGACTTTGCCGACGAGTGGCTCACGAAGGCGATGTATCACTACCGCTGGGCGAACGAGGAAGACGCCGAGAAGTCGGGCCGATTGCTCCCACTCGATGCCTCGCTGCAAGTACCCGACGATCGAGCAGTTGCCGCCCACGATTTCATCATCGACCGGCAGGTCGGGCGCCGAGCGCTGGTCGGCTCGACCGACGCAAATGCCCCGGCGATCGAGCGTTCCTATGAACGTACGCTTGACGCCCTCCAGTCGCATCTGGCCCACCAGACCTTTTTGTTCGGCAACCGTCCTGGCCGCGCCGACTTTGCGATGTTTGGTCAGCTCACCCCGATGTTGTGGTGGGATCCGACACCAACCGCCGTGGCGGTCGCACGCGCGCCTCGAGTGATGATGTGGGTCCAGTGGCTCGATGATCTGTCGTGGTGGGCGGTAGACGAGGAGGAGCAGGGGTGGCTCAACATCGAGGACGTCCCGGCGACAACCAAGACGCTCTTCGAGGAGGCCGGACGAACCTATGTGCCGTTCATGGTCGCCAATCACGAGGCCATCGGGTCAGGAGCCGACGAGGTTGTGTGCGAGGTGGAGGGTGCACCGTTTCGACAGCCCCCCTTTTCGTACCAGAGCAAGTGCCTGGACTGGATTCGGGCCGCGTACGTCGCGTTGAACGAAACCGACCGAGGCAGGGTTGATGCCTTCCTGGCCGGTACCGGCTGCGAGCCGTTGGTGGCATGAGCGTCGACGTCGCCTTGTTCGGTCACTGGATGTGTCCGTTCTCGACCCGCGTCGAGTGGGCGCTCCACCAGCGAGGGATCGACCACGACCTCGTGCCGGTACCGCCTTCGGCTGCCCGCCCCCGAGACTTCGTCATCCCGCAGGAGTTCCTCGACCACAGCCCAAAGCTCGAGGTCCCGATGGTGCGTGTGGGCGGGGAGTACCGGGCTGATTCGATTCCGGTACTCGCGTGGCTGGAGGAACGAATCGACGTACCGGGCCTGCTGCCTGCGGACCCGTCTGTTCGCGAGATGGTTCGCGAGCGCGTCGCCTGGGTCGACGAGCACGCGTTCCGGCCGATGATTGGCGTCTACTACGGCGTCGACCCCGAGCGCATCGACCGGGCAGGGCAGAAGCTTGTCGCAGCACTCGACACCATGGGCGGTTGGGCGGACGAGACGGGTTGGATGGCCGGTGCCGGGCCTTCGCTCGTGGAAGCGGTGTCGATACCGATCCATGTTCGACTCGTCGGTCTGCAGCGGCTCGGGTTCACGTCGCCCGTTCCGTCCTCTTGGTCTGCGCACGATGAGCGCTGCCGCGAACTCTCGAGTTGGGGTTCGGTCGAGTGGACCCAGGAACAAGAAGATGACTTCGTCGGGCGTTTCGAGGCGTTCCGTCGGATCCGACGACGCAAACAGAAAGAAAGAGACGCATGAGTGGTCACCCCATCATTCTCTGTGGGGCTTACGGATCCCCGTACAGCCTCAAGATGCGCGGCGTCCTTCGATACCGCCGTATCCCCTTCCGGTGGGTGTTGCGCGACTCGAAGTGGGACGACCTCCCAGAGGCCCCCGTTCCAATCATCCCGGTGATCGTCTACCCGAACGCCGATGGTTCACATGGCGAAGTGACGGTCGATTCATCGCCTCAGATCATGCGCCTGGAGGGCGAGTACGAAGGTCGCAGCCTTGTGCCGACAGACCCTGCGTTGGCCTTCATCGACGCCCTGCTCGAGGACTTTGGTGACGAGTGGCTCACCAAAGCGATGTACCACTATCGCTGGGCCTACGAAGATGACATCGACAAAGCCGGCCACCTGCTCCCCACCTCGCGAAGCCTTTCGATGGACAGCGACAGGGCGAAGCAGATGTATGACTTCATCACCCAGCGCCAGATCGGTCGGCGCGAGCTCGTCGGTTCGACCGATCTCAACGCACCGATCATCGAAGGATCCTATGAACGGGTACTCGACGCGCTAACCGCATTGTTCTCGACCCATGACTTCTTGCTGGGCGATCGACCCGGGCGGAGTGATTTCGGGATCTTCGGTCAGCTGACTCAGCTCGTGAAGTGGGATCCGACCCCGATGACGGTCGCAGCGAAGCGGGCACCGAAGGTCATCACGTGGGTCGAGCGGCTCGACGACAGTGGCTGGCTGCCGGTCCACGGTGAAGAGGGGTGGGCCCCACTTGACGACCTCCCCGAGGGCACGAAGCGCATGATCGCCGAGGCAGGCCGCTCCTACGCGCCGTTCATGGTTGCCAACGCCGAAGCAGTGATGAGCGGCGCCGACGAGGTCGTGTGTGAGATTGACGGCCAGACGTATCGCCAAGGCCCGTTCAAGTACCAGGGAAAGTGCCTTGAGTGGCTCCGAGCTGACTATGCAACCTTGAGCGACGCGGATCGCGAGCGCGTCGACGCCGTCCTCGCTGGTACGGGCTGTGAAGTCATGTTTGCCTGAGTCGAATCACCGGGACGTTGGTCCCTGCTGCAGCACGCGCTGGTCACCGAACATGAACGGGTGCCATCGATACTGAGCCCGCACGAGGCAGCAGCGCTTCTCCATCCGGTCGATTCCCTCGCGATCCCGCTCGGGCCGGGAGTACCCGGCCAGTTCATGCACGCCCTCGCAACGCGCGAAGCATGGGACGACCTCCGTCTCTTCGGCGCGCTGATGCCTGACCTCTACGAGGTGCTGCTCCGGCCAGGCGTGTCGATGCGGTCCGGGTTCTTCGGACCGGCCGAGCGGTTCATGCTGGCCAGCGGGGCGAAGATCGAGTTCGTGCCGGCCGACTTTCGGCGCTTCGTTCCGGTTCTCGAACAAATTCGATCTCGGGTGATCGCAACCGCAGCGACGCCTCCTGACGCCGACGGCTGGATGAGTCTGTCGCTGCACGCAGGCGCCAGCATCGGTGAGCTCCACGCAGCAGCGGCTGACCCCGAACGCCTCTGCATCGTCGAGACCAGCCCGCACTTCCCGCGGACGATGGGGCTCCCACCCGAACACCGCCATGCACTCCATGTCGATCAAGTCGATGTCGTAGTGGACGGTGACGCCACACCATTCGCGCTCGTAGACAAGCCTGCGGGGCCGGCGGACGAGGCCATCGCGGCGGCCGCGACCGACTTCGTGCCCGACGGCGCAACCCTGCAGACCGGGATCGGCGGGATTCCGAACACCGTTGCGGCGCTGCTCTCCGAACGGTCCGGCGGGGGCTATGGCATCCACTCTGAGATGTTCACCACCGGTCTGATGCAACTGTGCAAGGCCGGAAAGGTCACCAACGATCACAAGGGCGAGTTCGACGGCTTCGCAGTAACCACCTTCGCAGCTGGGACGCAGGAGCTCTACGACTGGCTCGACGGCAACACCGACGTGCGGTTCCTACCGGTTGACATCGTGAATTCGCCGGAGAACATCAGTCGCAACCGCGAGATGATCACGATCAACGGCGCAATGGGGATTGACCTGGCGGGCCAGGTGATCGCCGACACCCTGGCGGGCACCCAGTTCTCGGGCATTGGTGGTCACGAGGACTTCATCGCCGGCGCCGGCCTCGAACTCTCGGACCGGTCGCTTGTGTGTCTGCGCTCTACCGCGACGGTCGACGGCGACCTCGTATCGAGAATCACGCCGTCACTTCTGCCCGGTTCGATCGTCACCACGCCCCGCCACCACCTTGATGTCGTGATCACCGAGTACGGGGTCGCGGAAGTCCTCGGCTTGACCGTGCGCGAACGAGCCGAGGCACTGGCCACCATCGCTCACCCGAACTTCCGAGAGGAGCTGCTCGCAGCGGCTGCGGCTACCAGCGAGGAATGCAGTCGAGGAATTCGAGCGCCGTATCGATGAAGCCGAACTGCTTCGGCAGAGAGAAGTGATCGACCCCCGGCAGGATCTTCACCTCGACGTTTGGCAGCAGATCCGCCAACGGTTCAGGCGGTCCCGCGAAGTCCTCGGTGCCGATCACCACCAACACCGGTTGAGTCACGGTGGCCAGTTGGTCGGCGGTGAAGTAGCGATCTTCTCGGGCCGACTGTGCCTCGCCGACCTTTTGGAGGATGGCGGCTGCTTCCTCACCGGCCGTTCGCAGAAGCCCATCGAAGCGATAGTCGGCTCCGGCCCGATCGGCCCCTTCGCCGAGCGCTGAGCCCTCAACCAGATTGCGGCCCACGCCCCCCAACACGAGCCGCCGTACGAGTTGCGGGTGGCGCAACGCAACGTCAAGCGCAGTGCGAGCCCCGAGCGAGTAGCCGACGATGTCGATCTGCCGCCCGTCGTCGACGCCGAACGGCAGTTGATCGAGCACTGGAGTGACGAGGTCCTTGTAGGCCTCGACGTCGTCGGGCTTGTCGGCCTCACCGTGCCCCAACAGGTCGTACCCGAGCGGGCGTCGACCCCCCTCCTTGACGAGCTCGAACCAGCCGGGTTCGACCCAGGTCGTATGGGTTGAGGTCGCCCAGCCGTGCAGGAAGACGATCGGGACGGGTGCTTCGGTCGACCAGATACTCATCGTCAGCTCCTGCTGATCTGTTGCGCGTTCACGAGCGTCTTCCGACTGCTGCCATCGAAGAAACCGCAGACGGCGTCGTGGGTGTCGGCGACTGGGCCCGACTGCGCCGAGTCCTGCGAAAAGAACACCTGACCGCGCAGTGGCGCTGAGCGGTTGCTCACTGCGGGCGCGTCGATCTCAGCGCCCACGTGGGTCACGCCCGGCACGTTCATGACCAGGGAAACGCCCATGACGCCTTCGTAGCCGCATGGCAACTTCGCTCGGAGGCCGCAACGTCTGCCGCCGGCGTCGTGGTCAGACCGGAAGGTGTCGTGGTCCTCCGAGATCGCTTCGACCAGCAACCCGTTCAGCCGCAGGTCCTCCATGAAGTCGAAGACCTTCTTCATCCCCGTCATGGCCGCCGACGTTAGGGGCGGGCGAGCATCGCCGCCATCTGGCTTCGCGCCTCGGCGATCGCCTCGCTGTCGACCAGTTCGTCGACGGAAAAGGGTGTTCCCACTCTGACGTCGACCCGCGGCCGGTTGCGGAGTCGAAGTGTTGGCAGCGTCGCCCGACTGCCCCACACCCGGTCGGCGTTGGTGATCACGATCGGAAGGACGCGGGCATCGGCGTTTCTCGCGATAGTGACGAAGCCGTCGCGGAACTCGCCCATGCCGTCGTCGGCCCGTTCGTCGGGTGGCACGATCCGACCCTCGACCATGACCGCGACTGGCAGGCCGGTCTCGAGGATCTCCACGGCCACGGCGACAGCGTCGGTGCCGCCGCCTCCGGCTGCAACGCAGTCAACAGTGCGGAGGAACGTGCCCATCAAGGGGTTCTTGAAGTAGGAGTAGCGGACCAGGCAACGCGCCGGGTACTTCCAGTCCGACAGGGTTGCGATCGCGTAGAAGACGTCGGACATGCTCGTGTGGTTTGCGACGAAGACAACCGGGTCATCGCCGAGGTCGGGGAGCCGCTCACTGCTGGGCCGGCTGAGGACCCGACTCACGAAACGGAAGAGCTTCCCGAAGAGGCGAAACCGCCACGTCGTCGGCAGCGCATTGGGTGACGTTCCGGCGTAGGCCACGGTGGATGTCTAGTCGGCCGTGATGCAGGCGCGGTGAAGGGCGAGCAGTAGCTTGCCCCCGGTGACCGCCCCTGCCAGCGTTGAACGGGTCTACACGCCGCGCATCTTGGCGGTCTTCGGAGCAACGATGCTCTACTTCGGTGTCGCCGGGGTGGCCTTCCCCGTGCTGCCGCGTCTGGTCGAGCGTGAACTCGGTGGCGGCTCGGCCGAGATCGGCCTTGCGTTCGGGGTCTGGGCGATCGGCATGCTCGTCGTCCGTCCATTCGGTGGCTACATGCTTGATCGGGTCGGTCGCCGACCGGTCATGATCGGTGGCGCGCTCGCCCTGGTGGTCGCGCAGCTGTTACACACGCCGGCGGCGGGCACGGGCGAGTTGTGGGTGCTGCTCGTCGTGAGGGTTTTCTCTGGTGCAGCGAGCTCGGTGATGTACCTGTCGCAAGCCACCGTGGCCACCGAACTTCCGTCTGCAGAGCACCGTGACCAGGTTTTCGGCCTGTTTTCGACGGTGGTGCTCGTCGGCTTTGCGGTCGGCCAGGTCTTCGGCGAGATCGTCATGCAGGCCCACGGCTTTGCGTGGGCGTTCGCGCTCGCCGCTGCATTCTGCGGTTCCACCGCAGTCGTCGCCTGCTTCCTGCCCGAGACCCGCCCCGCTGATGCCGTTCCTGCCGCCAAGGTGCGGGACCTGTTCCATCCGGTCGCTGCTCGCGTCGGCGTCATCAACATGCTTGTGTTTGTTGGTTTCCTCGGTTTCAACGCCTTCATTGCCGACTATGGCGAGGAGTTCGGTATCGAAGATGCCCGCTGGTTGCTCCTCACCTATTCGGTGGTCGTGATGGCGATGCGATCGGTGAGTGGACGGGCCTTCATTCGATTCCCACGTCGCTGGCTCGCAACGTTCGCGCACAGCACAGTGATCATCGGCGCGCTCCTCCTGGCCACGGCATCGTCGACGGCCTGGCTCTACGCCGCCGCAGTCGTGCTTGCGATTGGCCTCGCCTGGAACGTCCCCCTGATGATTCTCATCGCGGTCGACTCCGCTTCGGATGCGGAACGGTCTCGCGCGGTGGCAACGGTCACGACCTTCGGTGACCTTGCCAATGCACTCGGCGCCCTCGCTCTCGGTTTCGTCGCAGAAGCGTTCGGCTACGACGGCATGTACGTCGTGGTCGCCTGCTCGGCGTTGGCTGCCCTTGTCCTCATGCGAAGTCCGTTCTTGGCCAATGCGCCGGGCCTTGCGAGCCGCCTTTCCTTACCGCCGCGCCAGCACTCCCGGTAACCGGTAGCTCGGCACTACCCGACCTCGGCGCGCACGAGGGTTTCGTACAGCTCTTTGTAGAGCCCGCCCGAATGGCGCAATTCCTCATGAGTGCCGCGTTCGACGATCCGGCCGTTGTCGAGCACAAGGATCTGATCTGCGTCGGTGATGGTCGACAGCCTGTGCGCAATGACGATTGACGTACGACCCTCGAGGGCGCTCGCCAACGCCTCCTGGACGTGGGCCTCGTTCTCGGTGTCGAGATGGCTGGTCGCTTCGTCGAGGATCACGACGGCCGGGTCCTTCAACAGCATGCGAGCGATAGCAAGGCGCTGCTTCTCGCCACCGGAAAGCCGGTAGCCCCGCTCGCCGACGACCGTGTCGTAGCCGTCGGGGAGTTCGGCGATGACGTTGTGGATTCGAGCAACTCGGCAGGCCTCGACGAGTTCTGCGTCAGTTGCGCCCGGTCGGGCGTAGCGGAGGTTGGCACCGACTGATTCGTGGAACAGATGAGGGTCCTGGCTGACGACACCGATCGTCTGGCGCAACGAGTCCTGGGTGACCGAGCGGATGTCGTGCCCGTCGATCGTGATCGATCCGCTCGTGACGTCATAGAGCCGAGGCACGAGCGATGTCATCGTCGTCTTGCCGCTACCGGACGGGCCGACGATGGCGATCATCTGGCCGGGAGCGATGCCGACGTTGAGCCCGCGCAACACATCGTCAGGCGAGCCGGTCTGCTCAGCGCCGCCGAGGGAGACAGGGGTTCCCTCTGCGGGGTGGGGGTAGCGAAAGGTGACATCTCGGAAGTGGATCTCGCCTCGCGCAGGTCGGGGAAGTTCGACGGCGTCATCGGCGTCCTGGATGACGTTGGGCGTGTCGAGGACCTCGAACACCCGCTCGAACGACACGAACGCCTGCATGACATCGACCCGTGCGTTCGAGAGCGAGGTGAGCGGCATGTAGATACGCACGGTGTAGAGGCCGAGGGCGACGAGTGTTCCAGGGGTGATGTCGCCGTCGATCACCTGGTGTCCACCCCACCAGTAGACGAGCGCGGTACCGATGGCCCCCACGAGCGTCAGTGCGGTGAGGAAGACCCGCGAGTACATCGCCGAGCGAACACCGATGTCTCGCACCCGACCTGCGCGTTCGCTGAAGTCGTCGGCTTCGGCCCGGTGCCGACCGAACAGCTTCACGAGTAGCGCGCCGGCGACGTTGAAACGCTCTGTCATCGTGTTGTTCATCGAGGCGTTGACGTTCATGCCTTCGCGAGTGATGTCACTCAGCCCGGCTCCGACCCGACGAGCGGGAAGCACAAAGAACGGCAGGATCACGATCGCGAGCACGGTCAGTTTCCACTCGAGCAACAACATGGCGATGAGGGTGCCGGTGAGTGCGATGACGTTGCCGACGACCGTGCCGAGTGTGCCGGTGAACGCCCGCTGGGCGCCGATCACGTCGTTGTTGAGCCGGCTTATGAGCGTGCCGGTCTGGGTTCGGGTGAAGAACGCAAGCGGCATGCGTTGGACATGATCGAAGAGCTTGACCCGAAGGTCGTAGATGAGGCCCTCGCCGATTCGGCTCGACAGGTAGCGCTCGACCAGGCCGAGAACGGCCTCACCAAGTGCGGCCGCAATCATCACGAGGAAGAGGACGTTGATGTAACCGCCGTCACTGTTGATGATGGCGTCGTCGAACACCTCACGGATCAGCAGTGGGGGCAGCAGGCCGAGGAATGTCGCAGCGATGATCGTGCCGAGGAACCCGAGGATCGGTCCCTTGTACGGCTTCGCGAAACCGAACACACGCGCCCTGGTCTGCTTGGATATGGCTTTCCCGTTGAGCGCCGATCGGTCCGACGTCATCGAGTGCATGATCTGGAACGGACTTGTCATTGTTCGGTGAAACGTATCGGCGGTCTCGAGAATCTGACAGACGACGTGCCGGGTGGCGTCTTGGCAACCGGCGCGACGACGGCCCGCCCGTACCCTGCCGCTAGCGTGACGATCGTGAAACGGCCGACGTCGGCGTTGCTGACCGATCACTACGAACTCACGATGGTTGCATCGGCTTTGCGCTCAGGGGTTGCGCATCGTCGTGCGGTCTTCGAAGTGTTTGCCCGCCGACTGCCGCCCAACCGGGCGTACGGGGTTGTCGCCGGCATTGACCGGGTGCTCGATGCCGTGAGCCGGTTTCGGTTCGACGACGACAGCGTCCAGTACCTGCTCGATTCGGGCATCGTGCAGGAAGGCGAGATGGCTGATTGGCTGCGCGCCTATGTGTTTCGCGGCGACATCACCGGCTACGCCGAAGGGGAACTGTTTTTTCCGTACTCGCCCGTGCTGACCGTCACGGGCACGTTCGCCGAATGCGTGGTGCTCGAGACGGTGATGCTGTCGGTCCTCAACCACGACTGTGCCGTCGCCAGCGCTGCGGCCCGCATGGCCGATGCCGCCGGCGGTCGTTTGTTGATAGAGGGCGGCAGCCGGCGCACCGACCCGGAGTCGGCGGTCGCGGCGGCCCGGGCCGGGTTCGTCGGTGGCTTCGACACGACCTCCAACCTTGAAGCCGGTCGCCGTCACGGCATTCCGACTGGCGGCACCACGGCGCACGCGTTCGTCCTCGCCCATGCCAGCGAAGAAGAGGCCTTCGAGGCGCAGCGGGAAACCCTCGGTATCGGCTCGACCTACCTCGTCGACACGTTCGACGTGATGGAGGGGATCCGGCGGGCTGTGGCCGTCGTCGGCTGCGACATTGGTGCGATCCGCATCGACAGCGGCCAACTCGAGGAAGACAGCCGAGCCGCTCGCAACCTGCTCGACAGCCTGGGAGCAACCGGCTGTCGGATCGTTGTGTCGAGCGATCTCGACGAGTTCAAGGTCGCCCAACTCGAAGCAGCCAATGCACCGATCGACGCGTACCTTGTGGGCACCAGCCTCGTCACCGGTTCCGGCCACCCGACGGCGCAACTCGTCTACAAGCTCGTGTCAATCGCCGACTCCGACGGTGCGGACGCCGAACTGCGTGCGGTAGGCAAGCTCTCGCCGGGGAAACGCACGCTTGGTGGCCGCAAGGACGTCCACCGCACGGTCGATGCCGATGGTCGGTTTACCGGTGAAGTCCTCTCGGTTTTGCCGGTCGAGTTGCAGGACGACACGATGAACCCGCAGGTGCCGCTCGTGCGCGACGGACAGATCGTCGCCGATCTCACCAACCCCGAAGAAGCCCGTCAGCGGTGTGGCGAGCGCCGCAGCCGGCTGCGGGACGCCGACCGCGCTCCGTGGCCGACCCACTCACCGGCGATTCCCACCATCTGGGAGGGGGTCGAGGAACCGCTCTCCACGCCGGTGCCTGCTGCAGGTCGAGCACGATGAACGCAGCGACGAACACGTTGGCTACCAAGACGGCACTGGTCGTTGTCGACGTGCAGAACGACTTCTGTGAAGGCGGCTCCATGGGTGTCGATGGCGGCGCTGCTGTCGCCCGATCGATCACGGAATGGGTTGGCCTCGACCGCGCCGGCGGCGCCTATGCGGTCGTGGTGGCGACCAAGGATTGGCATGTCGACCCCGGAGAACACTGGGCGACTGGGGACGAGGCGCCGAATTTTGCCGACACCTGGCCGGTGCACTGCGAAGCCAATACCCGTGGCGCCGAATTTCATCAGCATTTGCAGATTGCAATCGACGAGCTCTTCCTCAAAGGGCGGTCGACTGCCAGCTACACCGCATTCGACGGCGGCGCCGCCGCCGACGAATCGATACTGCTCGGCCCGTGGCTCCGTGAACGTGGCATCACCAACGTCGACGTCGTGGGGATCGCCACCGATCACTGTGTGCGAGCTACCGCTTGCGACGCGAAGGCGAATGGCTTCGAC
>Ga0222719_10004458_pt1 | contig 12283 bp, 13 predicted proteins | sample C33_34DmetaG_FD_165039 | JGI IMG/M metagenome (GOLD analysis project Ga0222719, IMG submission 165039) | Estuarine water microbial communities from San Francisco Bay, California, United States - C33_34D | ecosystem: Environmental > Aquatic > Marine > Unclassified | place: USA: California...
TTGAACAAACTCGCCCGCCTCCTGCTCATGAATCAAACGAACGCCCAGGACTCCTATCATTACTATCCGGATTACGATTACGATTACGAATACGACTACGACTACTCGAACTACGACGACGGCGTTTTTTACGGACTCCTGATGAATTAATAAAAAACGACGTGAAACGTTTTTGAAATCGCTAATAATAATAACGGAAACTATGATTCATATCGCGCATCGAGGATGTATCGATATAGAGAACACCGTCGAGGGAGTGTTGGAAGCCTTCGAAACCTTCGATATGGTCGAGATCGACGTGCGATACAACACCGAACGGAAGGTCGTGCTCTGTCACGATCGCGAGAAGCGCAACGAGAACCACGAGCTCTTGGAGACCTTGTGCCAGGTCGACACTCCTATGCGGCTCATGCTCGACATCAAGGCCTTCGGCGTGGAGAGCGCTCAGAAGCTGGCGAGAGACGTCGTACAGTGTGTCGTGAAATACCCAATCCACAAGTACGAACTGTGCTCCTTCAACGAGTACTGCGTGCAAGAGTTGCTCGATCAGCGCATGATGAGTCGAAGCTATCTGATTCCTTACGAATTCGAAGTGGGGGTGATCGCTTCGGGTATTCCGATGGGAATGTTCGGACACATGACGACCATCGACTTCGTGTCTTTGAACTACGACATCGTGCACGAGGAGATCTTGAAAAAGTGCAACGACGGTCGACTCAGTCGTCGCAAAATATACGCGTGGGTCTGCAACGACTCGGTGGTGAAGAAGGACATGGAATGCCGATACAATCTGGACGGCATCATCTACGATCATAAAAGCGCTTGGAAAAAAATTGATATGAATTTATAAAGAACACGACATCATCATTCAGAACGCTTCTCCCTATTATTCGAACATGCCATCCAACGCCCTGGCGCTGCTGAAGGCGATCGACCTTTACGAAAAGCTACTGGACGAACGATACGAAACGCTGCTGCGAATGAACAGTGAGTACTTCGATATCGTCGATGGTTTGATGGCGGAGTCCTTAAAAAAGAAAGAGGAGGCTTTGGCGCGATTGTCCAACGCGTGTATCAACCAAACCGCGTAACCGCGCTTCCTACTTTAAGGAGGTGTCGTACAACGTTTTGGCGGTATGCGAGGCCAACATGGACACCCCCACGCTCGCGATCACGCCCAAGGGCCCTGTGGCCACCGCGGAGGTGGCCAACGCCAAATCCATCATTCCACCGGCAACCGCGCCGCTTCCGATACCCACAACCGCGCGTTTACGATCTTCGGCAAGAGCGAACTCTCCGGCGTCGCTGATCTGTCCGAAAGCCTCGGCGCTCGTCTCCAAACCGACCGCTTCGACGACGCTAACCGCGCTCCCCATATCGGATGATGTGTTGATGATATGTATTATTTGTAAAGAAATAAATCAATTTTTCAAAACGACATGGTGCACCCTTCGTGCAGCAACCAAATTTTTTGGATCAGTATCGACATCAGCATGCTGTAGGTGATGTCGCGCACCTCGTATTTGGTGCGCAACAGATCGACGCAATTCAAAGTCAGATCGATCAGCGCGTCGGGATCCAATTTATATAAAATCGGTTTGTACTTTTCGCACACCAGTCCGCCCACGCGGACATCGGCCATGATGTCGTAGTCTCTGTCCAGCAGGCGATTCTCTCGAATTCGGCGCATGATTTCGAATCCCTCCATTTTTTTTTGGCAATCGATCCGTATAAAATTTGATTCGATTAATTTTTTTTAAGAAATCCATCATCGTCGAAATCAAAATGCCATCCCACCATTTACAAGAACTCATAGAAACTCGCAAACTACGTTTGGAGAATCAGCTGCGAACATTACAACATTTTCAGCGTTTGAAAGAGTCCATCGAACTTCAAAAAAAACTTATCGAGCAATGCTCGTTCCTTCTTCACACTGTGCAAGACAAGATTAAATAAAAGTTGGGAGCTACATTATTTTCATGTAGTGATTGTAATGTATAAAGATGCGCCATGTACGAGATGATGTTTTATGAACAAAACACTTATTTTTCGTTACTATCCATTTACGAATCAAACGACTTTCCGGCTTTTTTTAAGTTTGAAGGATACACCGCATATCCTAATACATTTGAGTTGGTTCGAAAGACCGTGGAACACAGAAACATCGAATCTGATATGTACATTCTTGTGTTTCGAAAAAACTACTCCTACGCGGTACCTTACATCAAACACGAGTTCCTTCGTGTTATCATAGAGACCCGGAATTAGTTTTTTTATATAAAATAAGGTCGGTAATTATGATTTATACAGATAGAATAACAAATATGGGCAACAAGATCTCCACCAAACACACCATTGCTTGGGATGTCGAAAAAGAGAGCTACTTAAGAGCGCAAAAGAAGTACGAAGATAAGATCGCCCTCTTGCAAGGGCAGGTAAACTCCGTGTACGCGTTTCATTCCAAGGAGATCGAACAAAAAGAGGAGGAGATCAAGCTGTTACGAAACTCGCTCGACACCATCGTGGACAGTGTGAGATACCTTGCGGAGAAACCCGAAGACACCTTAGTTAGCGAGATCTTCCAGTTCATCGAAGAGTCACATCACACCGACATATTGGAGCGCATCCTTCGTTACAAACAAGCTATCCGGTTTTTCAAGTCGGAGCTGAGCTCGCTTTTGGAGAAAGATCATCCCGATGTAGAGAGCGCACCTACAGTTTCTTCACCATCGTTTTGAAGAGCTCTTGCACTCCGTATCGCATACCCACGTAGACGTCCTTGACCGTATCCAAGGTCCAATTCGAACAGAGCTCTCTGGATTCTAAAAGCCTTACCGCGGTGTCGAGAGTATGGAGCAACTGGATCATCGAAGTCAAATGGTTTTGACGAATGTTCAACGCGCTATCGTATTCCCGGTGTTTTAACACTTGCTTCGCAATCGTACGTATCGTTTTGAAGCCTCGCACAGTTTGGGATAGATCGCGTGCGAGGACCTCTTTTCGATTCGCGCATTCGCCTATGGACTCCATCGATCCGATTTGCCATTCGAGAGAGTGACACAGTTTGTCCAAACTTATCGTCAGTTCGGACAAACTGTTTTTCATGTCCCTATATTGTTATCTATAGAAAAGTTAACTTAAAGTCGGTTACACGTAGTAGTCGTCCACGTTGCAATCCTCTCTGCAGATCGGACAGGTTCGTCTGTTTTTGAACCACGTTTCGATACATTTGTGATGAAACTGATGGCTGCATTGACGCAAATGGCCCGAGTTCTCCTCGTTCATATCCGCAACGTGGCAGATCGCGCACAGCGTGTCCTGTTTCTCCACGTCGTCGCACCAAGGGAGGCGAAAGGTCATGTGCTTCCGCAAATCGTCTTTGAGTCGATTGAGCGCGTTGATTCGAAGGTTCGTCGTGTTGATGATCCGCGACTGCGAGAGCATGTAGTTGTAAAGATTCTCCCGTTCGGCGCGCGCCAACTCGCGACTCTCGTCCGCAACGGTCCGCTCCCGTCCAAGATGCGCGATCGCCTCTTGGAAGTACTGAATCTGTTCCGTGGGGGTGCCCAGACTCGCCATAGGGTTGCCCAAACCGCTTTCGCGCGTGACCTCCAGGGGAGACACCACGAATCGATTTCGGCCGGTGCGAAGGAGCGCTTCGGCGACCACTCCGTTGACGCAGTCCTGATAACCGGAACGCTTGTGATTCACCAGTCCGCACGTGAAGCGTCGAGTTCCGTTGGAAAGCATGAAACAGTAGCGAATCCCGTTTTTACAGTTCGAGGTCCCGTCGTTTCGGACCGTTCGTATCGGACATTGACACCCTTCCGGAACGTTCTCCAGATCCACGCATCGGTTCAACCGCTTCAACCGCGACAGCACTCGTTCGACCCGCACCTCCGGAATCGCCATGAACGACGAAAGAATAAAACGCACTATATAGTGTGATAGTTTCAATTTTTTAAATGAGAAACACGCGTTCACTGGCCCAATCGGGGCATCTTTTGGCTCTTCTCCTCCAAAAGCGACTCGAAGGCCACACCGGACGGAACGCTCGTCAGCAGGCTCTTCCGATAGCGCTTCTTATTTTCTGCCGACACTTGTGCGGAAGGCTTGTGCCAAGGGCGCGGACTCACGTCCTCCATGGCTATCTGTCCGGATTCGTCTTCAAGGTGAATTTCAATTTTTTTTTTTAATTTGGGGACTCCTCTTGCGAGAGGTTATTTCGATGCACCGCCACGATGGTGATGTAGAAGCAGAAGAAGATCATGAAGTACCCGAACGCCGTGCACAATCGTTGCATACGAATGGTCACCGACTTGTTCACCACATGGTTGAATCCGATTATCTTTCGACAAAGGGGGCAGCTGGAGAAGACCCGGTTCTCCTCGATGTCGTACAGGATCTTGGTACGCAAGCAGTCGTAGTGCACGTTGTGCGTGCACATCAACGCCGAGTAGTTGTTTTCGTTGGCCAACGCCTCCAAGCAGATGCAGCACTCCATCGCTACCCCTTACGAACGTAAGTCGTCTTTAAATTCTAAAAAACGACGAAAAAAATTACGAAACCGACCGAGTCACCTTTTGGCTCTCTCAACAGATTTCGATTCAACTCCCTCTTGTTCCAACAATACACAATGGCCTCTTTCATTGAGTCTCTTACCGACGAGCAGATCAAGGTGGCCGTCAACGCCACCGCCAAGGGCAAGAACGGCAACACCGCGGACGCCCGCGAGGAGATCATCGAGGCGATGTTCAACACCCCCTACTTCGGCAACAAGAACTCGCGCACGGCCCCCTTGCGCCAGGAGCTTCACCAGGCGGTTCGGGACGAGTTTCTCCCGAGCGTGCTCGGATTTCTCGCCAACTACACCGGGGACCACCAGAAGGTGGAGATCCGCAAGACCCCCAAGACCAAGCACTACGACTTCGACATCCTCCTGGACGGGGAGCTCCAGCCCGAGAAGCTCGAGCACAAGCTCATCAAGCCCAAGCGAGGGAGCAAGGGCGTCTACTACGACGTCCCGCAGATGATGAACTTCCAGCTCAACAAGAAGCTCTTCGACGACATCTTCCTCACGCGCAACCACCGCACCTACGCGGACTTCGTCTGGGAGCGGTACCTCCCCGAGGTGGCGAAGCTCTACGGAACCACCGAGGAGCTCCCGACGCGCCGCGCCTACAACGCGCGATGCGGACAGATCGTCGCCTACGACAAGGAGAAGTGCCCCTTCATCAAGGAGATCCGCACCATCCACCGCAACAAGAAGGACCAGTCCATCGAGAACCTGCCGGCGCTCAACCGCCTCAGCCGGGAGTCCTTCGTGAACTACTTCAACGAGGAGCTCGACCTCGACGTCGACGCCCTGCTGCGCTGCTTCAGGGAGGCCAACGCCAACAAGCTCGTGGTGGCCCAGTACGACCAGGTGAAGTTCAAGACCGAGCGCTGCGAGGACGTCTTCGGCTTGGACGACCTGAAGTTCACCGAGTGGCGGATGGAGGAGCCGCGCCCCAACACCCGCAACGCCCACCACGCCACGCTGTACGTTCAGACCAACCAGTCCTTCGAGCTCCAGCTCACCTTCCGGTGGATGAACGGGCTCTGGCAGCACAACCCCGCCGTGAAGCTGAGCGTGGTGGCGCTCAAGTGAACACGGGCAGCACGGTGGCCAGCTCCTGGGTGCTCATGGCGTTGTTCTTGAAGTACAGCGAAATGAACTCCCTCGTACGAGGGTCCTGAAAACTCTCGTACACCTCCAACAATTTTTTCTTCAGTCGGTACCGGTTCCGGATCTTCGTGTGCCGAATCACCAACAAATGATTCTCCACCAGATAGTTCTTCATGTGCACCAACGCGAATCGAAACGCGTACCGATTGCTGCCGTACCCTCGATTCACCACGATCGCCAACTCGTTCGTGCCCTCCTGCCTGATGTAGTTCTTTTTGGCGGGGTTGTTGTATCGCTGCATCGACACTTTGTTGTCCACGAGGTCCGTGCTGTAGATCAGCCGCGCGCAGGACGCGTCGTTCGTCAACCGCTCCTTGTGCTCGTTCCACAGCACGCTTCCTACGGTGACCTTGAAGCCCAATTTGTCCAAGGTGGTGCCCTCCTCGCGGAGCGCTCGCATCCGCGCGACGTTGCGCTGCGTGTTGAAGATCACGCGATCCTCCAACTCCAGTGCGAAGGGCGTCGCCTTGGAGGGCGTCCGTCGCTCCAACAGAATCGCGCAGGTGTCCTGCGTCGTCTCCAAATACCCGCTGTCTTCGAAGAGGTGCACCATGTGGAGCTTGTAGAACTTCACCATGTGCTTGCGCAGCTCGTTGCAGTACATGTTGGTCAAAAAGTTGGACGGCAGCACGAACAGCAGCATGCCCCGCTCCGCCAGCTTCTTCAGACTGTGCAGAATGAAGAGCAGGTAGACGTTGGCGATCCCCTTGAAGAACTCGTTCGGCTCGTAGTGCTTCGTTTCGAAGAAGGGCGGATTTCCGATGATCAGATCGTACTTCTTGGAGATGGGCGTTTTCAGAAAGTCCTTGTTGTGCAAACGGACGTCGTTCGCGAATCGCAGGAGGCCGATCTGCTTGAAAATGTCGGGGTTGGTCTCGTAGGCGTCGATTTTGAGCCCCGTAAGCTTTCGGTCGATGTAGCGCACGAACTCGCAGGACCCGCAGGAGGGCTCCAACACCGTCTTGAAGGTGCGATTGGTCTTCAACAGCGTGTCGACCAAAAAGGCCACGTCCTTCGGAGGCGTAAAATAGATCCCCTGTCTGCGCTTCACTTCGGACGGTAGGCTTCTCGTCAGTTCCGTCGAGAGGTCTTTGGCCATCGCTTCTCTATATTAAACAACCAGTTTAATAAAATTCGAAAAAAAAATTAAAAAGAAAGGGGGGTCGCAATCTGTAACCGCCATGACCTGTTGTTGTAAAATCGTAGAGCAACACAAGCAAGGGCGGTACGTCGTTCTGCCCGACGATCTCAGCTGCAACAAAGCGGCGCATTACGGTCATTTGGATTGCATTCGTTACTTCCGCGACCACGGCTTTCCGTGGAGCAAGATCACCTACGCCATTGTAATATGCAAGGGGGACTTGGAGTCCTTGAGATACTTCCACGAGACCAAGGACTTCGTGGACCTACCGATCCAGTGTTTCGACTTCGACTACAACATCCGAACCAACTCCGTTTACATGGAGAATCGAAAGCCATGCTATCGATTCTTGATCGAGAAAGGGTACTCCTTCCGAGAGCACGAGAAGGAGTTCGAGCAGATGTTCGCGGGGGAGGAGTGGTTCCGACGCGCGAGGAGCGTCCAAAGATACCTGGCCACCGGAGAGACGGACGACTACAGCGCCCACCTCGACACCAAAGTCCGGAGGATTCAACACGAGTGGCTGAAGTACGCCTACCACCCCAACACGCGCCTCGGGCGCGAGCGCATGATGAGCACGGTGAACTCCCTTCACGAGATACTGCTGGAGGTCTAAGCTTTGATGCGCTCCGCCAGCCGCTTGCACAACGCCGCTTTGGGGCCTTGCTGGGAGCACTTGCAGAGCCGCGCCAGCTCTTTGAGTTCCGCCATTTTTTTGCCCATCAACTGCTTCGTGACGGAGCCGCCCGTCAACGGGCTCGTGGGGCTGGTCGTCGGGGTGGCGTAGATGGAGGTGTCCGCCGTTTGGAACGCGGAGGAGGAACGAGGCTTCGAAGGGCCGGTCCCCTCCTTCGGCGGTGGGCTTGTCGGAGGGGACGCGGCGTTCGAGAGGGTGCCCACGAAGGCGGTGTAGTCCTGGATCAACAGATCCACGTCGTAGCGATCGAAGGGATTCATGCTGGTCATCCCCCGAAGGATCCGCTTGAAGTTCCGCAGTTGGTCGGGCGTCATCTCGCTGGAGTCGCCGGCGGCGAAGATCTCCAGGAGCGAGATGCCCAGAGAGAAGATGTCCAGCTTCTTGACGAATTCGGTGAAGATCGCCAGCCGGTGCTGCTCGGGGGTGCCGCCCTCCTTCGCCACACGGCTCTCGATCTGACTGGTGGTGGTCTGAATCAGGCCGATCACCGAGTTTCGAAGGGCCACCGGACGCACCTCCAGGTGTTTCAAGAACAGATCCAGCTCGCTGGTGTAGTTCTCCATCCAATTCTCGCGAGTGAGCTTATTCCAGTACAGCTTCAGCTCCGGAGGGTAGTAGGGATAGTCGTGCGTGACGATCCCTTTGAACCCGGGGGACAACACCTTCTTCCGCTCGGAGGACAGGCCGAAGTCGATCAGCAGGATCTTGCTCCCCACGTTCAGCATGTTGGGCGGCTTGATGTCCATGTGCACGAAGTCGTGCTCCAACATCTTCTTGATGCCCCGGCAGACCCCCAGGATCTTGGTGTGCAGGCTCTTGCTGGCGAAGTTCAGTTTGGACAGGTTCTCCTCGGTGCCCAACCCGTAACGGAAGAGATCGGTGCCGTGATGCTCGAACACCAGATTGTAGGCCTTCCGGGTGCGCGTCTTCATGGCGGGGTTGCAGCGGTCCATTCCCTGCAAATCGCGCACCTGACTCATCCGCATGGGGCAGCTGCCCAAGAGCGGATTCGTGAACTCCGCCTTGGGGTCGATGGTCCGCATCAGGCCCGCGGACTTGCGCTCGTCCATGTACTCGGTGTCGTCGAAGACGAGCTTGCTCACCCCGCTCCGGAGCCGCGCGTGGTCGTTCGCGGTCGGGGTGGCGCCGTTCTCCAAATACTCCGGGGTGAAGCGCGTGGTGTCCTTGCCGGAGGCGTCTTTGGGACACAACACCGCCGGTTTGAACACGCAGCCGAAGGTGCCCTGCCCGAGCAGATCACCCCCTATCTTCAGCTTCATTTTTAATTAAAATAAAGAATTTTCTTCACACTGGGAAAAGTCTTTATTTTTTTGAAAAAAGAGAAGAACTTGTGTCAAATTGTGCGCAAGAACTCGTCGTCTACGCCAGGGTGTATCCCAGTTCGATTTCAGCCAGATACAACCTTGCTCCTCCCCATGCTTCCGAAAGACGTATTTTTAAAGGTTTGTTCGGACCAATCACCACAGGGTCAAAGGTGCATTCTCTTGATCCAGCACCGATGGATACCGGTAAAGAACTGCTTAGAGATGTGACTGGAGTTGACGTTGCTCCATCGACCAACTCGATATTTGCAAGTCTTTCCGTACTGTTATGTAGTATGATTTTATTGACGTAAATATCGTTTTGAGGTTCATAGTAGAATCTATACCAATTGGTAGTTGATCGATCGCTTTCATTTGCGCGGAATGTTGTGTGTGTACTTACATCACCATCAAACAATTTCCCTGTTTGAAGCGTTATATCGTCTCCGGGACTGTATACGAAATCACCATTTGCCAATACGAATTTGTTTAAAGTTGTAGGGGTTGCGTCTGTGACCGCTGTGACTTGCGTACTGTCGTAATCGAAAATGTTTGTGATTCCCGCTTCAGAAACGGTCAAGCTCGAGTTCGCCGCATTGACTTCAGTAACTGTCGCTCGCTCGATCGGTGCGTTGACGACCGTCTTGAAGGCGGAGAGGTACTCGGCGCCCTGCTTCGCGACCGCCACCACGCTGTAGGTGGCGTCCGCGGCGACGGCCGCGGTGGCGGACCCGTCGATGCTGTCGAAGGCGTGGGTGAAGCTCACGCCCGCGAAGTTCGCGAAGCTGGTGCTCGGGTACTGCTTGTACGCCTCGTCGGCGGTCGCGGCGTCCACGTAGGTGTCGACCATGGTCTGCAGCTGGGTGGGGGTGAAGAGTTTGGGTTGTGGAGGTGAACCAATACCGAAATATTTGTATTCCAGTTCTTTGGAAATGGCGTCCATCTCGTCGTAGGTCGATGTTTTGTTGATAATCATAAACTCATAGAATCGACGCGAGGAATCCAAATCAGACTTATTTTGACCATTTGTATACCAATAGTCATAGTTTGCACTGAACATAAACTGTTCGCGATCCACTTGATAGTCAGAAGGCATCGACATCGTTGTCGTCGTCTTTCTTACTTCGGCTACGGACCCATTGTATTGGGTACGAATAAACGCTTCGTATGCGTTCGTACTATTATCCGTTAAGTTGAACGAACAAATGAATATCATCGGAGTTTTCGAATCCCATGTAGATGGTCTCGATATGACCGTGTCCGCAGAATTGTTCCAATCAATTTGACCGGCAAATAGATCATCCGGCCAATAGGATAATCTTCCACACGAAACGGATTTTGCCAATGTCGCGTCACTTTCAGATAAATTTCTCTCTCCGGAAGTAATCCAATTGGACACAAGCACGAGCGTCCAATTTTTAGGCGTAACCGTAAAACCGGTTGTATAAGCGTTACCCGTAATAGACGGTATTGTCGCTGCTGTACCTGTAGCACCGAACGACTTGAATCCGGTATAGGTGGACGTGTCGGTATCGTCGTACACAACAAATGCGGACGCGTACGAATTTCCGTTCGAAACATCCACTATCTCTGTTTGTGTCCCGGCAGCAACTTCGGATACATGAATGTGAGTATCGTACAAGCTTTGCGATGCAGCAGTAATTGAATTCAATTTGAAGCCCAAGTTGTTGTTCGCGCCGTGTAATTGGAAATGGAACGGGAAAGTCACAGGAATTGGATTGGGTACACCGCGCTGACACCAAGATGCGAAACTGTAACATATGGGAACGTCCGAATCGAGGGAATCGTAAAATTCGACACGAATGTCGTTCGCTCCAGAAGCGTAAGTGTATGTGGGTACATTGGCGTCATTCGCAATCAAGAAGGGGTCTATATCCGCGTCCCAACTGGTCGGTATGCTCGAAGGATCTACAGCTTGTATACGCAACTTCTTGATAATCACGGGGGTTCCGTTCTTGTTGGTGATATTCACGTTTTTGGTGTATCCATCCGAGTCCAAATAACTACGCACCTCGTAATCGGGATGTGAAATCACGTTTCGAGCATACATATTTTGGAAGAAATCGGGAATCTCTATTTGCTCTTGACGAATCATCATGGATTCGGTTCCGAGCAAGAAGATGTTATTCACCATTCCTCGTGTTCCCACGTGAGTGAACTCAATGTCGTACACGGTGGTCAAATCGCTCGTATCGATATTCATTACATACTTCGTACTTGCAACAGGACTCACATCCACTTGAGATGACGTTACCGTTACATTGGTAGAAGAAGTCAACGAAGTGTTGTTCAACGCCTCGAAATCTACCACGTAATTGGAGGGGGTTTCGTTTTCTTTCACGGCGAACAGCGTCACCTCGTCGAAGGGGGCGGCGTTGGTCAGCGCGTAGCCGCCGTTCACCGCGAGGTCGTTGTCCGCGACGGCGAAGTCGGTCACCGCCACCTTGGAGATCGCGGGCAGCGTCTCGGCGGTCCAGCTCGAAGTCTGACTAACAAGGCCGGGCTCTTGCGTCATACTGAATCCAGTGAAAAACGGTGTCGGAGTATTAAATCCACCCACGAACACAGTCTCGTCCGTAAATGTATGTTTCACTTCATAAGTACTATTGCTTGTCAGTTTGTACAGAGTGGTGCTCCCTTCATCGTACACCAACCATGTAAACTCAAAAGTGGTTCTCGACGAGACATTGGATACTAACTTATACTCTGCCGTAGTTGGTATCATACTGTCCAATAAATCCAAACGAATGATACTATTTCCACTTAGAGTCACATTTGTTCCGGGATATTCCGTACTGGGAATGTATTCTAATGTAGAAGTGACTTCGGTAGAAGTCCCCATATACCATTCTTTGTTACCGGAATCTACATCTTCGATCAAGTACACAAAACAGTCGAGAGCCACTGCCTCGGCGTACAATACTCTTCTTTGCATTTGAGTAAAGTCCAGAGTGGTTCCATCCTGTTGTGTTTTGTATAGGTGTTTGATGAACTCGTGCGCTCTATCTTGAGTTCGCCACATGTTGCCAAATACTACTTGATGAAGAGTGTCCGGATGCTCCATGATGAACAGTGAACCGTACATGGACACCAATACACAATGCTTCGCAACATAACCTTCGAAGGCTTCCCCAGCGCCGTTCAAGTCGTTCCAAATATAATAGTCTGGATAATCTGGGTTGAGTTTTCCGTACAACTCTGCTTGTGCGCCGCAGAAAGTTTTTCCTGTTGTCGTGCTGTTGTAAGATATTTTCCCAATACTTACTTGATCAGTGTAGCCACTGTAGGTGTACAACTTCAAGTCTTCGGTTTGCACCACCCAACTGACATAATCTACAGCTTCAAACAAAACGCGCGAATTCGGAAGCGTTTGT
>Ga0222719_10004460_pt1 | contig 12280 bp, 14 predicted proteins | sample C33_34DmetaG_FD_165039 | JGI IMG/M metagenome (GOLD analysis project Ga0222719, IMG submission 165039) | Estuarine water microbial communities from San Francisco Bay, California, United States - C33_34D | ecosystem: Environmental > Aquatic > Marine > Unclassified | place: USA: California...
ACCCGGTCACTGCCGTAGTAGACGGGTGAGCCCTCTGCCAGTCGGCCCACCGGACCTGCAACGTGAAGGTAGATGCCGGGCAGGCCTGCATCTTGGTTCGATTCGGAACCACCGGCAACAGCTGGGGTCGGATACGCATAGATGCGTGTCCGACCTGGATTGGTGTTTGTTCCATTTTGACCGCCGATGGCGATTGTTGCCCCAGTTCCACTGATCGCCACCGAGTTTCCGAAATTCTCATCAACTGTTTGGCCATCAATGCTCGAGCCGAGCTGGGTCCACGTGTTACTCGAGTACTCAAATACGGAGGCACGTCCGGCATTTGTTCCCCCGGTGTCGTGCAGGATGGCACCCACCACGAGGCGGTCTCCGCTGTCGCTCAGAGCCACACTGATTCCAAATTGATCGTCGGCACCATCACCCGGTATATCGGCACCCCGTTGTGTCCACGAACCAGAGCCCCATTCAAAGACGTGTGCGCGCCCAGCATTGGAAAGGGAGTCAACATCATGAAAAATTGCTCCCGCTGCGACCACTGAACCGGAGGCATTCAGCGCCACGGAGTAGCCCAGCCGATCCTGCGCGTTGTCCCCGTATTGAGTCGCGCCTCGTTGACCCCAGGCTGAGCCGTCGTAGTCGTAGACCTCAACGGAGCCAACATTTGAACTGCCCGGGATGTCTCTAGTTCGTGAACCCACCGCGACCGTTGACCCATCGTCATTGATTGCCACTGAGTTCACTCTCCCAGCTTGATCGCCAAATGCCACACCTTCCATTTGCCCTCGAGCACCTCGCTGAACCCAGGTGGTCCCGTTATGTGAGAAAACCGTGACTTGGCCCGCTGAAGCATCACCATTGATATTGGCGTCAGTGGGAGCGCCCACAGCGACAATCGCACCATCTCCACTGAGCGCCACGGCGGAGCCAAAAAGGTCGTTACCTGATGCTCCGTCAATGTCGGGAGTTCTTTGAACCCAGTCTCCGCCGCTGAAGGTGAAGACCCTCACGTGGCCGGAACTCGTGCCGTTGCCATCGTTCTCGGGTGCACCAACCGCCAGAGTCAATCCGTCGTTACTGAGGGACACCGAACCCCCAAAATAATCCCCGACCGCCTCGCCAGCGAGGCTCGAGCCTTTTTGCACCCATGACCCGCCCGACAGCTCAAAGACACGCACCTGACCTCGCAACGACGCTGTGCGCCATTCACCTACCGCAACGATTGACCCATCATTGCTGAGGGCTACAGAGTAACCAGACTGGTTCCCATTTGCTTCACCATCGATATCCACCCCGACTTGTTCCCAGTCAGTTGCGGCATACGCCGGGGGACTTGAATGTGTCAGGACCAGAGCGGTCAGAGTAACAAGGGCCACTGCGGTGAGGAAACGAAACATCACCCTCTCCTGTGGGTCTGGGCTTACAAGGAAGCCAACAAACCCTGGCGGAGCAGTCTGCTGTGGCACTCAGTGCTTAGGAAGACCCTGTCATGAGTTTTCCGCGGGAGCAAGGCAGATCTGTGCTTGACGACATCACGGACTATCGTGTGGAAGGGAAATAAGGAGTCGCATGTCGCTGGAACACGTGGTCGATATTGATCTGCGCTGGGGTGATGCTGACGCTTTTGGTCACGTCAACAATGTGGTGTTCTTTCGCTACCTCGAGGAAGCGCGTGCACGGGTGATTCCTGACTCCGGGCCAGGCTCCACGATTCTCAGTGGTGGGCTCGTGGTGGCAGAGCAGCAACTCAAATACCTCGCTCCCCTGCACTACCGAAAAGCACCTGTTCAAGTGGGGATGACGGTGGACCACGTCGGAGGCTCGTCCTTTCGACTCGCCTGCAGGGTTTTTGATGCCGTCAGCGGAACAGTCTTTGCCGAAGGATTTGTCGCACTGGTGACGTATAACTTCACTACCGGTGCTCCACGCAAGCTCTCCGAGGACGAGAGAGCATGGCTCACCGGTGAGTGAACCACTCGTTCTCGCGCTCGTCATTCTCGAAGGAATCGGCGTTCTAGCCTTTGCCGCATCGGGAGTTCTCGCCGGGGCCACCAAACGCCTTGACGTTGTCGGTGTTGCCGTCATTGCCTTCTTGACTGCCTTCGGCGGGGGGACTCTCCGCGATGTCCTTTTGGATCGGGGGCCGTTCTTCTGGGTTGCTAACGAGGGTTGGGTGTGGGCGGTGCTGGCACTGGCAATCTTGGGGCCAGTGTTTCTGCGCTCCCAACACATCGAACCCACCGCGAGGGCCATGCAATGGCCAGACGCGGTCGGGTTGGGGTTGTTTGCAGCGTCGGGAACACAAATTGCACTGGAGTCTGGCGCAACACCGCTGGTGGCAACCCTAATGGGAGTCGTCACCGCTGCGTTTGGAGGCATGATCCGAGACATCCTGGTCAATGAGATTCCCTGGGTGGTCTCCAGCTATCAGCTCTATGCCATCATCGCCTTTGCCGGGGGTTGGCTGGTATGGGGTCTGGGTGCTCTGGGAATGGCACCCGTGTTTGCCGTTGCCCTGGGAGCCATTGCCACCATCCTGCTGCGAGTGCTGGCCATCGTCTTCAACTGGCGCCTACCTCAATGGCGCTTGGGAAGTGCTTGAGTCGACTTTGTTAGGGTTTAGACATACAGAAAAGGACCCATCATGACCACCTGGACCGTCAAAGAACCCGGCAATAGCTACGAACTCACGACTGAAGAACTCACTATGCGAGCCCTTGCTCGAAAGATTGTGGGAACCACCACTGTCGTGGATGCAAACGGTGAGACCTGGATGGCGAAGCAGATTCCCGGTGTCTTCTCTCGACGTGAATGGCTGGTGGCACTCCTCTTGAGTGTCTTTGTCGGTGTCTTCGGTATCGACCGCTTCTACCTGGGCAAAGTGGGAACAGGAATCCTCAAACTCTTGACCTTTGGAGGGTTCACCATCTGGTCCATCATCGACATCGTCTTGATTGCCATCAAGCGCCTCGATGACAAAGAGGGCTACCCGCTGGCCTGAGCTGTCTCTCGCGCCACATTCTCTATGCGAACGAGCATGCCGGCCGACGGCGTCACCTGTCCTGAGAGGTAGGTACTGAGCCTCGATGCTGAAGTTCCAATCAGCGTGGCAAGGAACGCTAGAGCAATGCCCTCCGTGACAGCTCACCTCGAGCGCTGGTGAGACAATCAACACATGGTGTCATCGTCTGCCAGGACCGTGCCGGAATACTTAGAATCACTCAGTAGCGAGCGCGCGACCGTCATTTCAGCAGTGCGCGGTGTAATCCTTGAGCATCTTCCCCCGGGCTATCAGGAGGCCATGAACTGGGGAATGGTGAGCTACCAGGTCCCGCTCGAGTTTTCGGGGCCCACCTATAACAACCAGCCCCTCCTCTATGCGGCTCTGGCTGCACAGAAAAACCATTACTCCCTCTACCTCATGGGCATCTACGCCTCTCCTGAGCGCGCGTCAGAATTCTCTGAGGCCTATAGAGCAACCGGCAAACGACTCGATGTGGGGAAAGCGTGCGTCAGGTTTCGAACACTGGATGACTTACCTCTGGATCTGGTGGGACACGCTATCGGCCACACCTCCTGCGAAGACTTCGTTGAGATATATCGGCAGAGTCGCTCTCCTGGCGCAACCTGATGAGGATTGCGTCACCAGTCCCCGCCCCATACGCTGACACTCACTAACACCACGACAGAACCAGGAACCCCATGGACACTAACTGGATTGCTTTCGCCCTCGCCGTCGTCACCGGGATAGCCATTGGAGCACTGTGGTTTGGGCCCCGAACTTTTTTTCCCGCCTGGTGGAAAGCACTGGGTAAGACACCTGATGAGCAACCAGGAACCGCGAACATGGGGGTCGTGTTTGGTCTGACTGCGATTGCGGTGATCGTCCAAGCTGGTGTCCTCAGCCTGCTCCTTCCGGTGATCGGAACCGCAGTAGGTTCCATGGGATGGTTTACCGGTCTTGCCACGGGTGCGCTTCTCGGACTCGCTTTCGCTGCCGCTCCGGCCATCACCCACAAACTATTCGGAGGTTTCCGCCTCTGGGTATGGGTCCTCGAGGCTGGGCAAGACATCGTCTCGCTCGCCGCGATGGGTGCCATCATCGGGGCATTCAGCTAACGGGATCACTCTCAGTAAGGAGACAACCATGGCGAGAGTAATTCTGTTCGGCAGCTCCCTCCTGCTCCTGGCCGGGCTCGCCCTCATGACTTACTTCGTCGCCAACGGGACCACTGTCGACGCTGACGGTGTTGTTGTCGAGGAATTCTGGGCCTGGGGCCTTGGCGTATGGCTGGTAATCCTTAGCCTGCTGGGTTACGCCCTCTGGGGGCTCGTGAAGCTCATCGTCTGGCTGCGCTCACGCTAAGGCGCGAGCGCCTCAATGCTCACGTAGTCGAGCTCGTCCGCGGAAAACTCCAGAGAAATGCGGAGACCTCCATGCGTGAGAGTGTCACCTTCGCGAACAAAAAAGTTCGTGAAATCTCTGCAGTCCTCGCTCGACTGGTCGAAACTATCCGGATAGAGGTAGTAGCCCCACTTGGGGAAGGCGGGATCATTCCCGCATCCGGCTTGAACACCAGCATTCAACTCGGCAATGCTCGGATCGATGCTGTAGACGACGAGTCCCGAGTGGCTCGGATCCCATTGCTCTGAATACCCCACCGGTCTCCTTGACTCAATCACCACAACATCAGAGTCGCTCAGGGGAAGTACCGCCAGTCTTCGCTCCCCTCCCCCAATCTCCTGAGGAGTAAGTATGAAACGCACCTCGTCGGTCATGTCCCCAGGGTCTATGCAGTGCACCTGCTCATCATCAATCCACCCGAGCTTGAAAGCATCCCAGCCGAGAAGCGCCCCGGAAAACTCGGGGTTCGGCACTTGAAGCTGTTGCAGACCGTTCGGCCAGCCATTCCCCGGCCCATGGTTGTGAAGTCCTTGGGAGTCCAGCATCAGATAAACCCAGAAGCTCCAGGTGTGTGCCGCTTTCAGCTCCTGTGTCATCTGACCAGTGTCCTCGTAATGCCATTTGTTGCCAGACCAGAAGAACATCCCTTTGGGCCCTTGCGGGGTGGGGAGTTCCATGCCTCGCTCAAAGCCCTGCAAGCCGATGTCACCCTCGAAAGCGTCAATTCCTGGCGCCCAATAGATCAAGATTCCATCTGCCGCCTCGTAGTCGAGACCATCGGGCAGGGCTTCGGTCACCATTCGGGAGATTTGGTAGGCGTTCTGCCGCGACGTTTGTTGATCCACCTTGGGACGGACTGGGTAATCAGCGTGGTTGACCGGCACATTGATCCACTCATCCACCATTTGGAAGGTGTAGCGGAACTTTCCCTGCGACCAAAAATCACTCCAGCGCGTCATTTCCTCCAGTTGAGGCGCAAGGAAGCCCTCGGGGGTGAGCTCGGATCGAGGAGCGTCATCGAAGGACACCATCGCCACAATCAGGTTGGCCTCGCCCTCGATGGGGAGTGTGTATCCCGAGAGGGGGAACCCCACGTTGCTGCGAACACGAACCCCGTTGACCTGGGTCCCCTCGAGGACTCCCCGCGTATTTTGGGGCTGGCCATCTTGCACCTTGCACACTTCAACCGGTGACAGCGACGCCGGTTGAACCCAGTCAGGAGCAATACGCTCGGGCTCCGGTGCCACCGGAGGCGCTTCAGCTACCGCCTCGGGTTCCGCCATCTCTGGAGTATCGATGTCAGCCACAGCACATCCGCTGAGGGCGACAATCCCAGAGAGCACTATCGCCACACCCGGGCGGAACCTAGCCATTGATGCGCTCAATCGTGACGTAGTCAAGTTCGTCATCGGAGTATTCCAAGGAGATTCTGACTCCGGCATAGGTCACGGTGTCGCCTTCTCTCACCATGATGGTTTCCAAATCGTTGGGAACACAGGACGTGTCCTCCACGTGGTCGGGGTACAGGTAGTAGGCCCACTTGGGGGCGGCTGGATCATTCCCACAGTCATCCGGGACGTGGTCAGTGTGCACCCCGTCAGCGTCCACTTCGTACACCAGGATTCCGGAATTGTCCGGCACCCACCACTGGGAGTATCCAATGGGGCGCCTGGACTCGACAACAATCACCTTGTAGTCATCGATTCTGATGGCGACCATCTTCCGATCGCCGGCGTAGACCTCCAGAGGCGTCAACATGACGCGCTGAGGCTCTTCCAGTGTCTCGCGATCCACGCAATGCACTTGAGAGTCGTCGTACCACTCGAACAGGAAGGTTTCCCAGGCACTCAAGGTGCCCGAGTACTCGCCACTTCCCTTGGGGTAGGCGCCCTGACCAACTCCGGTCTGCCATCCATTCCCTGGGGCGTGACCATTCATCCCCTGGAAATGGAGGATGTCGTGAAGCCACCAGCTCCACATGAAGTCCTGCTTAATCTCGAGGGTCAATCCCCCTGAATCACTCGTGTGATAGATACCCCCGCCAGAAAAGGGGACTCGCTGAGTCCCCTGGGGTGTGGAGAACAGCCCATTTCGGTAGCTGACGCTCTGCTTGAACGCATACATCTCGGGGGTCCAGTACACAAACATGGCGTCCGCCGCTGCGTAATCGACACCGTCGGGAAACTCAGCTACGACAAGCTTGGCAATGGTTTCCATCCGGGAGTCCATGAGGCGCTGAAACTCTTCCTGGTCGTACTCGTTATCTCCGACACCAGGGTCGATGGGGTAGTCGGCGTGATTCACAGGGACATTAACCCAGCCATCGACAACCTGAAACTCGTACCGGAACTTTCCCTGAGAGAAGAACTCACTCCACTCCGTCATGAACTCCGTTTGGTCCTCCAATAAGTTCTCTGGGAAGTTGTCAGACGGTGGAGCATCATCGAAGGACACTTTGGCGGCAATGATGTTACCTACTCCAAGACCGGGAATTTCCCTCTCAGTGCGGGGGAACCCGACGTTGTCACGACCGATGATGTCGCCTCGCTTCTGACCACGAAAAAGCTCTTTGACAGAGGCCGGCCGTGGATCTTGAAGTTTGCACCGCGCAAAATCAGCGGTGGAAACAGATTGCTCCCAGGTGGGAGGAATCCGCGGTTCCTCGATAACTTCGGGTTCTGGCACTGGGGCCTGGGCTACCTCGACCGCCTCCTCCGCAACCTCAACAGGTTGAGCGCAAGAGGCCAAGAGGAGACTGCTGACTATCAGCATCGCTCCGGAGATTACGAGTCGGGAGGCAGCTGACACGTCTCCAGTAAATCGGATTCAGGTCTTGGAAACAACAAAGTCGGCTCGCTCCGCGTCCGCAGATTTCTACCAAAGATTCAAATGGACCCGGAGAGCATGACCAATCTCCGCCATCAGGGAATCCGGTAGGCAACGCCCTGTGGTGCTGATCCGACTGACATCGACCGAGCGCACCTGTTCGATCTGCGCGACGCTGTCGTGAGGCAGAGGGGACATCCTGTGGGGAATGCCGACCTGAAAGTCGTACGGTGGCCGAGCGCTCGAGGTCAGAGGGATGACCACAATCACACCTCGCCCCAAAGCTTCGGCGGTTTTATTCGCCGTGTCATTGGAGACAATGACCGCTGGTCTGCGTTTGAGTTGCTCGCTACCGCGACCAGGGCCCAAGTCAACCCACACGATGGACCCACGCTCAACGCTCACCGGGTGTCGTCCTCAGTTAAACCATCTGCTAAAGCGTCATCCCAACTGTCGTCATACTCTGCAAACGCCTTCGCATAATCGTCGGCAAACTTCTGGGTTCGCCAGGATTGCAAGGCCTCCGTGATGGCCTGAGATCGGGATTTGTAACGACCCTCCTTGACCTGTGCATCGAGGAACACTAGGAGCTCGTCAGGAATGTTCGCACTAAACTTCATACTTTCTAGAATACTCTGCATCGTCCCAGTATGTCGACATCGGGCTGCACAATGCGCACTCTTGTCCATCTCTGTTCGTCCTCATCCATCACGCCGAAGTGTGGACAGCGCAATTGACGACTACCCGGCCGTTACCAACACTGAGTGGCCTAAGTGTTGGTAAGCAGTCGTTGCCCCCTCAGATACAAGGCCTCCGCAGGCTCTTAGGATTTCGATGGTGAAAGCTTGCGTCTGAAGAAACCAATAACACCCGTTGACCACAAGGCCCACACCACCAACACAGGCTGGAAGAACAGGCGGGTGAATCGTGCCTGATCGGTGTCGAGGCCAAAAGCATCAATGCCTTCGACGTATTGGTTGATGTTGCCCGGGAAAATGGCCACAAAGAACAGTGCGGCCGCAAGTCCTGCCCAGGGAACGAGTGCTCCGGCCGAGGCAATCCCTATCCCAAGGATGATTTCCACTACTCCCGAGGCGACGACGACGAAGTCAGGGTCGAGAGGTAACCACACGGGGACCTGCGCCTGAAACTCCGCTCGAGAGAACGTGAGGTGACCAATGCCCGCATAGACAAGTGCTGCGCCCAAGGCGAGACGGGCTACCAGTCTCAGAATCTTCACGTTTCTCCTTCTGGTCGTGACCCAAGGCTAGTCCGGTCCGAAAACCACCCATCGAAATTGCCACTCACCCTGCTGGCGAAACAGTAACGATGTCGAACCCACCGTCACGAGCTGTCATCTCGATTCGGACACCGTCGTACTCAACGGCATCACCCGGGAAGAGCATCGCATCAAGTTCGTGCTGAGAACGCCAGGAAGGCTCTGGAATCATCTGCGTTATGTCGCGAGGGCTCAGCAGGACCTGGCTACCTTGGGCGCCCGACTTACTGGCATCCACGGTGTACACCAGAACACCGTCCTTCTCGTTGGGCGAAGGCCGGTCCAAATGAGCATCAAATCGTCGAGACTCCGCCACCAGGGCCATGCTGTCAGAGAGCTTCACCACTACTAGCTCCAGATTTCCCTCGACCGCGTTAATGTTCTGTATCCGGTAGGACCCAGGCGAGAGTGATTCGCGGTCCACGCAGACCACCTGCTCGTCGGTGAGCCATCCGGGGAGCCACCGTAACCATCCGCTGAGAGTTCTGCTCGCTCCCCCTTGATTGGCCATGATGTCGTACCCGCTCATGGGGTTCCTCACCCAGGTCCGCTCCTCGGTCTTATCATCCTCGTTGGCCAAATGTTGAAGCCCAATCATGTGTCCAACCTCGTGCACGTAGTAGACCCATGGCGGCTCGTCTCCGCGGCTATCCAAGAACCAGTCACCAGCTACTGCGATGTCGAAAATCTCGCCCTCATCGGTCGACAGGAAACCGTTGTAGTCGAAATTAAATTCGTGCAGTCCCTGCGCGAAAACTGAAGGGCCAGTAGGGATCCCAAAAAATACGATGTCGAGGTCTCCATAGTCGAAGCCTTCGTCCGACGCGGCTATGGCCGCGTCGTAAAAGACCTGCTTCTTCGGTGCTTCTCCCCGCTGCGCCTCATCATCGGGCTCTGTCGTAAAGTCCAGATAGGAACGCTCGATAGTGAACCAGTCCTCTGAGGGATGGATCACAACGTCAAACGTGTTCTCTGAGGCCATCGCATAGAAATCCTCAAACAACGCTGCCTGCCCCACATAGAAATCACGCTCCCGCTCAGTGCCGCGCAGGTCCTCCCAGTCGATGAAAACTAACCCCACATGGAGTTCACCTTCAAAGGGAAGTTCCGTGGGATTGAAAGGGAACGCTGTCGCATTGCCGGTGTAGAAACCCTCAGGAGGACTCTTGCTGCCGTTTCTCCATTCACTAAATTCCTCAATCTTGCACAGGGATGGATCGAGCCACTCGGTCGCCAATGTGACGGTCGGTGACTGACTGATTTCGGCGGAGTCGTCAGCGCCCACTGGCTCGAGTCGGACATCACCCGAATTGACGCCCTGTCCGCAACTCGTGAGAAGTACGACGCTGGCAAGGAGAACAACACGAGAGAAGGCCACGTACTGAGTCAACCAGACTCTCGCCACTGGGACCGAGCGTGGACCTGACGGGAATTGAACCCGTGACCTCTTCATTGCGAACGAAGCGCGCTACCAACTGCGCCACAGGCCCGTGAATCAGCCAGAGTAGCACCAAGGGCCGTGTCACTCACTCCTACTAAGGTCGTTCCATGGAACCTCTACGCATCGGAATTCTCGGCGCCTCTCGCATTGGCCCTAACGCTCTCTTCGCTCCAGCCTCATTCACCGGGGACTCGCTTGTGGCGGTCGCGTCCAGAGACCATGAAAAAGCTGAGACCTACGCCGCCACGCACGGTATCGCTCGAGTACTCCAGGATTATCGAGCCGTGATCGATGACCCCGAGGTCGAGGTCATCTACAACCCCCTCGCAAACGGCCTTCACGCCCCGTGGAATATCGAGGCCATGAAAGCCGGCAAGCATGTGCTGAGCGAAAAGCCCTCTGCCAGCACCGCCGCAGAGGCCCAAAGGGTTTGTGACGTTCAGGCCGACACTGGCGCCCTGTTTATGGAGGCCTTCCACTACCGCTACCACCCGGTGATGGACCGCATGGTCGAGCTTGCCACTTCGGGAGAGATTGGCACCCTGACTCACGTGGATATCGTCATGGGCTTCCCGCTCACCCGCCCCGAAGACCCCCGCTGGAACTTTGAGGTTGCCGGTGGTTCTCTCATGGATGTGGGGTGCTACGCCGTCCACGCGCTGCGCACCCTCTCCTCAGCGCTCGGGGGAACAATCGCCGTCACGGAGGCATCAGCACTCCCCCATGAGGCAGATAACCGCGTGGATGCCGAGCTCACCGGGGATCTCACCCTGTCCGACGGTGTCACCGGACACTTTCACTCGAGCTTCCTCTTGCCTGCGATGACCTTCACCCTTCTCCTGGAGGGCTCAGATGGATCGGCTTTCGCCCACAATTTCTGCCAACCAGCACTGGATAACCGCATCACCATCACCCGGGGTGATGATGTTTCCATCGAAGAGCACGGTGATCGCAGCAGTTATACCTACCAACTGGAAGCTTTTGCTCGACACGTGAGAGAGGGCGCGCCGATTCATTCCGATGCCGAGGATGCTCTCGCGCAAGCCACCGTTATGGATGCCTGTTACGAAGCCGCCGGATTACCACTGCGGCCAGAGACGACTCTGTCCTAAACAGCCCGCCTGCGGCGGAGAACCTCATCGATATTGAGCTTCTCCAGCCTCTTAGTGGGAGCTTCCTCGCGGGACTCCAACTGAGACACCACTGCGAGACCTTCCCCTGCGAAGTCCTCGGGACGGTTCTCCAGTGCCTTGGCGCGGGCCGCGCGCACGAGTTCATCGTGGCTGGGCAAGGGAGTCGCCTCTGTCGCGACTTTGTTGGCCAAAGGCTCGGGCAAGGCAGGGGGTCGCCAGGCTGTTTCCGCAGCAACAGGAACGTGAACAGGGGAGCTTGCGCGAGCGTGGGCAACGGCGCCCGCCTCCGCTTTCGTCACGCGGTTGAGGCGACCGAGAATCGCAAACGAGATCGTGCTGATGGTGCTGGATGCCCAAATAACCTGGAGAGGCCAGGCAGCAAGGTACGCAGTGACAGCCGAGGTAACGCCGAGGAGCAAAAGCAAGGAAAACACCTGCTTGGTGCGACGACGACGTTCCGCTGTCGTCAACACAGGTGAGGACAGCACCCGAAGCTGGCGTTGTGCTTCACGCTCTTTACGAGCAATGGAGCGCGCTTCGAGCTCAGCCTTGATCTCCGCAGACACTTCCGACGTGTTAGCCAAAAGGCGCAGTGTTTGGCCCAAACGGGCTGCGTTTCGCTCAGTCGCGTAGTACTCACTGCGCTTGAGCCACAGAGGGACGAGGTACACCAACCACAGGGCAGCTGCCAGAAGTAGCAGCAGGGTTGTGCCAGACGTTTCCACGGGCTCTAGGGTATGAGCTTTGGTGTCAAAAACCCCGGATTGGCGCGCGATGCTTAGCGCGGGGGAAGAGACAGCGGGTTTCTGGATTTCACCCAGTCCAGCTCAGGAATAGTGGCCACACCCGGGGGAACGGCACCCTTTTCATAGCGAGCGAGCACCCCGGAAGGCACCTCTTCCACGACTAAAGCGAAACAGAAGTGGTCCGCCCACTTGCCATCAATGTGGATGTAGCGACGGCGGAAACCTTCGTAGCGAAAACCCAACTTCTCGACGACCCGCAGCGATGACGTGTTCTCCGGTCGAATACAGACCTCCATCCGGTGCAGGCCCTTTTCGAAGAACAAGTAGTCGGTCGCCAGGGCAACTGCCACCGGGGTAATCCCGCGACCAGCGACCTTCTCCACTACCCAATACCCGAGGGTTGCGGACGAGAGCGAACCATAGGTGATCTGCGAGACATTGAGCTGTCCCACC
>Ga0222719_10004461_pt1 | contig 12280 bp, 12 predicted proteins | sample C33_34DmetaG_FD_165039 | JGI IMG/M metagenome (GOLD analysis project Ga0222719, IMG submission 165039) | Estuarine water microbial communities from San Francisco Bay, California, United States - C33_34D | ecosystem: Environmental > Aquatic > Marine > Unclassified | place: USA: California...
TCTGATCAATATTTGATAGCGCAACTGCCAAACCTTCTAAAATGTGCGCTTTTTCTCTAGCTTTTTTTAATTCATATATTGTTCTTCTTGTGACTATCTCTTTTCTATGCTCGATGAAAGCAGTAAGTATTTCTTTTAAATTAACCGCTCTTGGTTTGCCGTCTATTAGCGCAACCATATTTATACTGAACGATGTTCTCATTTGGGTCTGCTGAAATAAATTATTTAGAAGAACCCCAGAAATTTCAGATTTTTTTAGCTCTATTACAACTCTCATTCCATCTTTATCAGATTCATCTCTTAATTCCGATATACCTTCAATTTTTTTATCTCTAACTAGCTCAGCAATTTTTTCTATTAATCTTGCTTTGTTCACTTGGTAAGGCAACTCTGTGATAATTATTTTTTCTCGAGACGTTTTTTTATTTGTCTCAATATTAGTCATTGCTTGCATTATTACTCTGCCCTTGCCAGTTTTATATGCAGACTCAATTCCATTAGTTTCATTTTTATCTGTTGTTATAATTCCTGCTGTAGGAAAATCTGGCCCAGGAATATATTTCATTAAATCTTGAATTGTCATCTCTGGTTTTTTACTTAATTCTATAGCCGCGTCAATTACTTCAACTAAATTATGAGGCGGGATGTTGGTAGCCATACCTACAGCTATACCTGATGAACCATTAACTAAAAGATTGGGAACTCTGGTTGGAAGAACCACAGGCTCAATTTCTGTCTCATCATAATTTGGTCTAAAATCTACTGTCTCTTTATCTAAATCTGAGAGAATTTCATGAGCAATTTTAGCCATTCTAACCTCTGTATATCTCATAGCAGCAGGCGAGTCTCCATCAATCGAACCAAAGTTTCCTTGTCCGTCTACCAGAACATATCTCATTGAAAAATCCTGTGCCATTCTAACAATGGTATCGTAAGCTGCAGTGTCACCGTGAGGGTGATATTTACCAATTACATCTCCAACAACACGTGCAGATTTTTTATAAGGTTTATTTGAATAGTTACCCATTGACTCCATAGCGTATAAAACTCTTCTATGAACTGGCTTTAAACCGTCTCGAATATCGGGTAAAGCTCTTCCGATAATTACACTCATAGCATATTCTAAATATGCTTTATTTGTTTCTTCTTCAATTGAAACCGGTATTAATTCTTTTGCAAAATCTACCATTCTGACTCTATAATTTGAATGTTTGGAATGTCTATATTGTAGCATAAGTAGTCTTTTTTCACTAGATTATCAGTAAAAAATAAGTAAATTTAAGGCACTAATAATGCTAAATTTTCGCAAATGATATAATATATAAACTATGAATGTTGATGAAAAAGAAGTACAAAAATTTGATGATATTTCATATGGTTGGTGGGACCCAGAGGGCCCCTTTAAACCACTACACATGTTAAATCCAATAAGGACAAATTTTATTAAAAGGAGTGTTAATCTTGAAAATAAGACATTAATAGATGTTGGTTGTGGAGGTGGCTTACTTTGTGAAAATCTCGCTTCTGAAAATACAGAAATAAAAGGCATTGATATGTCAAATGAGTCAATTGAAATAGCTGAAACACATCAGACTCTAAAAAACTTAAATATAAATTACCAAGCAATAAGCCTAGAGAAGTTAATAGAAGAATCAGAAACAAGGTATGATGTATTAACATGTCTTGAATTAATTGAACACGTTCCGAATCCTGAAAAACTAATAAATGATTGTATAAAAATAACGAAAAGTAACTCTGATTTATTTTTTTCTACATTAAATAGAAATTTAATTTCTTATCTAGTTTCAATAATAGGTGCTGAATATATATTAAATATTTTACCGCGCGGAACCCATGATTATAAAAATTTTATCAAACCTTCTGAATTTGCTTCACTTTTAAGAAAAAGTTCTTTAGAGGTAAAAAGCATAAAAGGAATCAATTATAATTTATTCAGTAATAAATTTTACGAGTCTGATAATCTTAATATAAATTACATAATACATTGTAAAAAAATAAATGATTAATAGAAGAATTGATGCAATACTTTTTGACTTTGATGGAACATTAGCAGATACATCTTTTGACATGGTAAATTGTCTAAATATTTTACTAAAAAAACATAATAAACAAGAAGCAGATTTTAATTCTGCAAAAAAATATATATCAAAAGGCGCTGCTGGGCTAATAGATTTTTCTTGCCCTCATTTACCCAAGGATTTAAGAGATGATTTTATTTTCGAATACTTGCAAATATATAAAGATAACATGTTTATTAAAACTTGTTTATTTGATGGTATTGAAGAAATTATTGATACTTTAGTACAAAAAAATTATAAGTGGGGAATTGTTACTAATAAGCCTGGTTACCTTGCTATACCTATTATTGAAATGCTTAATTTTAAATACAAGCCTAACTGTGTTGTAGCAGGCGATACTTTAAATGTTAAAAAACCAAGTCCAGAGCCCCTTTTATATGCTTCCAATGAAATATCATGCGATCCTATCTTTTGCGCCTACATAGGTGATGATATTAGAGACATAATGGCTGCAAATTCTGCGAATATGTTCTCAGTTGCTGCTGCTTATGGATTTATTGATGATACTTCAAAGATTAAAGAATGGGGAAGTGATTATACAATCAATTCCCCATTAGACTTAAAAAACTTAATTAATTAACTAAGGTTTAATGCTTGAACAATCTCTTCAGTTGTTTTCTTAGCGTCACCTAATAACATCATTGTTTTATCTCTAAAGAATAAGTCATTATCTACGCCGGCATAACCTGAAGCCATTGATCTCTTTAAAAATAAAGTTGTTGCTGCTTTTTCAACGTCTAATATTGGCATTCCATAAATCGGACTTTGAGGATCTGTTTTTGCCAATGGGTTTGTAACATCGTTTGCACCAATTACAAATGCTACATCTGCAGTTGCAAACTCATGGTTAATTTCTTCAAGCTCAAAAACTTCATCATAAGGAACATTGGCCTCTGCTAGCAATACATTCATATGACCAGGCATTCTTCCTGCTACCGGATGAATTGCATATCTTACCTCAACACCTTTTTCTTTCAGTATGTCACACATTTCTCTTAATGCATGCTGAGCCTGTGAAACAGCCATTCCATATCCTGGAACAATAATTACTTTTTGTGCATTGCTCATAATAAATGAAGCATCTTCTGCACTACCTTGCTTAACATTCCCTTTTGGCCCACCTACTGCTGCTGCTGCTGCTGCATCGCCATCTCCACCAAAGCCACCAAGCAATACACTTACAATTGATCTATTCATTCCTTTGCACATAATGTAACTTAAAATAGCTCCAGAAGAACCTACTAACGCTCCTGTAATTATTAAGGCGGTATTTTGAAGTGTAAATCCAATTCCGCATGCTGCCCATCCAGAATAAGAATTCAACATTGATACTACAACTGGCATATCAGCTCCACCAATTGGAAGCACAACCAAAAATCCTATAAAAAATGAAAGTCCAACTATCGCCCAAAAATATTGTTCTGTTGTAGCATTCATAGGATCTACCGCTGTCATATAAATTAGAGCTAATATTCCTAAAAATATTACAAGGTTAATTAAATGCTGTCCTTTAAACACTAATGGATTACCACTAACTAAACCCTGCAATTTTGCAAAGGCAATAACTGAGCCTGAAAATGTAATGGCTCCAATAGCTAAACCTAGACTCATTTCAATCATGCTACCAGTACTTATAATTCCACCATCAAAAAATGCACCTGGGTTTTTATATGCGCCGATTGCGACAAAAACCGCCGCAAGTCCAACTAAACTATGAAATGCAGCCACTAATTGTGGCAAAGCTGTCATACTGATTTTTCTAGCAAGGACAGAGCCAAAAAGACCACCGATTGCAACTGCTATGATTATATTTGTGTAACTTGATAACTCTAATCCTGAACCTGCTCCGTAAAGAGTGGTTGCTACAGCTATTGTCATTCCAAGCATTCCGTAAGTATTACCTTTTCTAGCAGAAACAGGCGAAGAAAGGCCTTTTAATGCTAAAATAAAAAGTACGCCGGAAAGAAGATATGCAAAACCAATTATTGTTGTATTCATTTTATATTTACCTATTTATTTTTTCTTTTTAAACATTGCTAACATTCTTTGCGCGACCATAAAACCACCGAAAATATTTACGGATGCTAAAAGAACAGCGATTAATCCCATTGTGCTAGAAAAATCTATAAGACCCTTGCTAGCTACTGCGGCAATAAGGCCACCAACTATGATTACTGATGATATTGCATTTGTTACAGCTAAAAGAGGAGAATGTAATGCTGGAGTAACACCCCACACTACATAAAACCCTACAAAAACTGACAATACAAAAATTGAAAACAAACTTAAAAAATCCATTATGAAACTCCTTTAACGATTTCACTTACAATACTTCCACCTTTGGTTACTAAGGTATTTTTTACTGTCTCATCTTCCCAATCTAGCTCTAGTTTTTTTGTTTCACTATTAACATGAGGAGAAAGAAAGTTAAGTAAATTTTTTGCAAACAAAGTGCTTGCATCTTTTGGTAATTCGCCAGGCAAATTATCATATCCAACGATCTTTACACCGTCAGCATCAAAAATCTCGTTTCTTTTAGTCAATTCACAGTTGCCGCCCATTTCTGCAGCTAAATCTACTACTACTGATCCTGTTCTCATTGACTGCACCATCTCTGCTGTAACTAATTTTGGTGCAGGTCTTCCTGGTATTAATGCTGTTGTTATTACTATATCCTGATCTTTGATATGTTTTTTAATAACTTCTTGTTCTTTTTTCTTATAATCTTCAGTCATTTCTTTAGCGTAGCCGCCAGAAGTTTCAGCTTCTTTCATTGCCTCTTCATCAACTATAAGAAATTTTCCACCTAGACTTTCAACTTGTTCTTTTGTTGCAGCTCTAACATCATAGGCGGTAACAACCGCACCCATTCTTTTTGCAGTTGCAATAGCCTGCAATCCTGCAACACCAACACCCATTATAAAAACTTTAGCTGGCGCAACTGTTCCTGCGGCCGTCATCATCATCGGGAAAGCGCTATTAAAACTACTTGCTCCTTTTATAACTGCTTGATAACCAGATAAATTAGACTGCGATGATAAAACATCCATAGATTGAGCTCTTGTAATTCTTGGCATTAAATCCATTGCAAAAGTTGTTAAAGAAGCTTTTGCGTATTCTTCAGAATCTTTCTTTGAAACTAGAGCTGACATATGAGAAAGAACCATAGCATCTTTTTTACACATTGAGATTTCATTCATTTCGTCATTAGATGTCATTAAGCGCTGTATTTTAAACACAATGTCTGCATCACTTAAAGTAGATTTTGTATCAGGTGCAATTTTAGCTCCTGCCTCTTTAAATATTTCATCTGTAAACCCTGAATTTTGACCTGCACCACTTTCTATAGTGACATCAAAACCCATTGCAGTAAATTTTTTGACTACTTCTGGAGAAGCTGCAATTCTAGTCTCTCCCGCTCTATTTTCTTTTGGAATTGAAATTTTCATATTTTTACCGTTTGTTTTTAATAATTGTTCGTCTTGATGGTACGACAATATATTCTAATATTCCAAATTACTCAAGACAAAAATACCCAAAAAGGGCTATAAAGACTGGAAAAGTCAATAAAACTTAGTATTTTTAGTGAATATTATCGCTATTATATTTTTCTGTATCAAGACTAGCTTTATCGTCGTTATTCTCTTCATTTTGCGTAATATCATACAAACCTAACTGTTTCTTTTCTGTTTCAGAAAGTTCAATGATATCGTCAAGTTTTGGCAATTGATTTAGGGAGGTTAAATTATGAGAATCTAAAAATTCTTTTGTTGAGCCAAAAATTGCAGGCTTCCCAGGTACGTCTTTGTAACCCAAAATTTTTATCCATTCTCTCTCAAGAAGAGTTTTAATAATATTACTGCTTACACTAACACCACGCACGGCTTCTATTTCAGTTCTTGTTATAGGCTGTTTATATATAATTAAAGCTAAAGTTTCCATTAAAGCTCTTGAGTATTTTTGAGGCTTCTCAGGATAAAAATTTGTAACCCATTCGTTGCAGTCTTCCGAAACTTGAAATCTATAACCTGTAGAAACTTTTTTCAAATTGACGCCTAAATTTGAGTATTGATTTTGAAGTTCAGCTATCAATTCTTGCACTAATTTCAAAGAAACTTCTTCATCAGAAAAAAATTTCATTAATTCCTTGGTTGAAACAGGAGTAGGAGACGAAAATATTAATGATTCAATAATTTTTTTTAGTTTTATATTTTCCAAATTATACACTCTTCATTTTTTATTTTAATTTAATAAATATTGCTGAATTTTCATTTGCTTGCGCACAATCAATCAATGTTAATTTTATCAATTCCAATATAGCTAAAAATGATACTATGATTCCTGATTTGCCTTCTTCTTCTTTTAATAATTCTCTAAAGTCTAAAAATTGATCTCTTTTTAGTATATTTAAAATTAAAGTCATTTTTTCTCTTACAGATAAAAAGTCTTTCTTTACGTCGTGAGGAGTCAAAAATTTAGTCTGTTGCATTAATTCATGAAAAATTACCACCAGTTTGTCTAAATCAACATTTTTAAAAACTTCGTCTTTTTTTACAATTTCATAAGAGGCTTTTTTTGGTAGATAAAAATCTCTATCTATTCTAGGAAGTGACTCTAGGTTAAAACTTGCTTTCTTATATCTTTCATATTCTTGCAGTCTTCTTATTAGCTCTGCTCTTGGGTCATCTTCCTCGCCCAAATCTTCTTCTACCGAAGGAAGTAATAATTTAGATTTAATTTCTGCCAATGTGGCTGCCATTAGCATGTATTCTGCGGCTAACTCTAACTTTAAATCCTGCATTAGGTCAATATATTGAATATATTGTTCCGTGATTTTTGAGACAGGCAATTCAAGGATATCAAAATTCTGGCTTTTTATTAGGTAAAGCAATAAGTCTAGTGGGCCTTCAAATGATTCAAGAACCACTTCTAATGCATCTGGAGGTAAATACAAATCTTTTGGGATATTTAAATACGGCTCACCTTTTACATAAGCTAGCGGGACATTGATTTTATTTAAATCTTTAGACTCGTCAGGTTTTGTATCCATTGACTTATATTATGTTATTATTTAATAAATATTATATCATTATATTAACTTAACTTAACATATTTCTATTTTTTTTGGGGTTTATTTTGAAAGCATTTATTGACTTTATACCTGTCTTTTTCTTTTTTATTTCTTATATTTTTTATACAGATATTCCAATAAATTATATAAATGAAATAAACAGTATATTTAACACAACCTTAATTTCAAATAAAACTAATGGGATATATTTTGCAACATTAGTATTAATGGTAACATATACTATTCAATTCCTAATTTTATTTATTTTTAAAAGTGTAAAAAAAATACATTACATAACATTATTTATTATACTAATTGCTGGTTTTAGCACTTTATATTTCAAAAATCCTTTTTTCATAAAAATAAAACCATCTATTGTTTATTGGGGCTTCGCTGCATTTTTTATACTAAATTATTTGTTAAAAAAAGAAAATATTATTAAAAAGTTACTACAAGATCAGATTGAGCTTGATAATAAAAAATGGATGATATTATCAAATTCTTGGATTATATTTTTTATATTTTGCGGCTTTCTGAATCTATATGTTGCCAATTTTTATTCAGAGGCAAAATGGGTAGAATTTAAGTTTTATATTTTAGGTATAATATTACCAATAGTATTTATAATACTGAATGGTATTTATATAGGGTTTAATGCAAAAAAATAAATTTGCTAAATATTAATCAACTATGTCTGAAGTTAGGTCAGAGTCATTTAAATTTCCATCAGAAATTTCAAATTCTCTATCTTCCAAATAAGCATCCTTATACAAAGTATACTTATCATCAGAAATTTCACTAGCAATGTCTTCTTTTGCAAGTAAATTTGATCGAGCATCAACAGCATTTACTCCCACCATAATATTTCTGAAAGAAACGTCATCTAACCATGCTAATGGATTTAAGTACATAGATAATATTCTGCCTGGAATATCTCTAACACTACTTGATCCTAAAAGAGGCAACACAACATAAGGCCCTGATCCAGATCCTAAAGTACCTATTGTTTGCCCAAAATCTTCAGGCGCATGAGTAAGTCCCATATGTGAAGCAACATCAATTATTCCTGCCAATCCTAAAGTCGAATTGATAGCTAATCGTCCAACAGATGTTGCAAATCGATCTGCTTTACCTTGGAATAAATTATTTAAAGCGTTATCAATTTCGTTTAAATTAGAAAAGAAATTTGTTACGCCAGTTTTTACTGGCTCGGGAGTGATTGCATTATAACCTTTAGCTAATGGTTTAAATAAAGCCTGATCAAAAGCATCATTCATTGCAAAAACAGGTCTATTAACAGATTGCCAAGGATCATTTGAATCTGTCATGGAATTACCAGAATAAGTGGCACAACCACTTAAAACTATTGAAGCTAAACCTATAGCTAATAACCTTAAATTTCCCATTTTTCTCCTCTCAATTGTCACATTTAGTAATAATTTCTTATTATATTTATAATGATATGCCGTATGTGGTTATATGTACAGTATTAGTTTTTTGTGTAATTTTTTAATCTTAAAGCATTTAGTGCAATAAAACCCTCAGCATCTTTGTGGTCATAAGCTCCCTGATCATCTTCAAAAGTTGCTAAATTTTCTTTATACAAGCTATGAGTTTCAGACTTTCTACCCTCAATAATAATATTACCTTTGAATAACGATAATCTAACAAAACCATTCACTGTTTCTTGCGTTGAATCAATAAATTTTTGTAAATTTTCTCTTTCTGGGCTCCACCAAAAACCATTATAAATAATACTCGCATATTTTGGCATTAATTCTGTTTTTAAATGAGCAACTTCTCTATCTAAGGTGATGGACTCAATAGCTCTTCTAGCATTAAGTATAATTGTTCCGCCCGGAGTCTCGTAACATCCTCTTGACTTCATGCCTACATATCTATTTTCAATAATATCCAATCTACCTACGGCATGTTTTGCTCCTAAATTATTTAAAGACTCCATAATATTTGCAGGGCTCATTTTTTTTCCATTAATTGCAATAGGGTCTCCTTCAAAAAATTCTATTTCTATTTCTTCTGCTTTGTCTGGCGCATTATGTGGTGCAGCTGTCCATCTCCACATATCTTCTGGCGGAGAAGCCCACGGGTCTTCCAAAATCTTTCCTTCATATGATATATGAAGTAGGTTTGCATCCATAGAATAAGGAGGTGTATTTTTTTTATCCATATCAACAGGGATACTATTTTTAGCAGCATATGATAAAAGTTTATCTCTGGAGTTTAAATCCCACTCTCTCCATGGCGCAATAATTTTAATTTTCGGATTTAAAGAGTAGGCTGATAATTCAAAACGAACTTGATCGTTTCCTTTTCCAGTTGCTCCGTGTGAGATAGCATCTGCATCGCACTCTTGAGCAACCTCGATTAATTTTTTTGAAATCAAAGGTCTCGCAATTGCTGTGCCTAATAAATATTGCTCCTCATAAAGAGCATTTGCTCTAAACATTGGAAAGATAAAATCTTTTGTAAACTCTTCTTTAAGATCATCTAAAAATATTTGAGTAACGCCAAGCTCTTTTGCTCGTTTCTTTGCAGATTCAATTTCACCTTTCTGACCTAAGTCAGCAGTGTAAGTTATAACTTCACATTTATAATGATCTTGCAACCATTTAACTATGATCGAGGTGTCTAAGCCACCTGAATAAGCCAATACAACTTTTTTAATATTTTGTCCTTTCATTATAATTTAAGCGGTTGCCTCATCTATCAATTTTTTTAATTCGCCTTTTTCATGAAGCTCAAGAGTAATGTCGCAGCCACCAATAAATTCTCCATTTATATAAACTTGTGGAAATGTTGGCCAATCTGCGAACTTGGGTAAATTTTGAAATATTTCTGGGTCCATTAATATATTCACATACGCAAATTCTTTACCGCATTGCTTTAAAGCATCAGAGGTTCTGCTCGAGAAACCACATTGTGGCATTTGTGGAGTTCCCTTCATATATATAATTACTTTATTATTTTCTACTTGCTCTTTTATCCTTTCTAAAACATCCATAAATTCTCCTTTGTTGCATATATTAATCTAAATTTTCTTGAAACCATAACTCTGTTGCTGCAGCATGCCATAGCTTATTACCATTTATTGAGGTTTTGTAAGAATTAGGCATTTTTAATAACTTTTCAATATATTTCCTATGGTATAAATTTCTATTATAACATTTACTGGAATTAAGAATATCATAAACAAAATCATAATATTCGCCTCTTATATACTTTAATGCTGGCATTGGAAAATAGCCCTTTTCCCTCTTAATCACATCTTTTGGAAGCAAGCTGTCAGAAATAACCTTTAATAAATTCTTACCATCTCTTTTTAAATGAAGTTTAGGATCTATTTTTGCAGACGCTTCAATTAGCTCATGGTCTAAAAAAGGAACTCTTGCTTCAAGACCCCATGCCATCGTCATATTGTCTACTCTCTTTACAGGATCATCTACAACAAGGGTTGTGATATCAAAATTTAAAACATTACCAATTAAAGTTTCAGAATTAATCAAATTAAATTTATCTTTTACCATTTCAGAGGTATAGTTTTTTGAAAATTTTATATTTAAGAACTCTTTTACCTCTGCATTTGTTCTATCTGCATAATGTTTTAGAAAATTTTCATAATTATTTGCTTCTGATTTTATTTTTTCATACCAAAAATAACCCCCAAATCCTTCGTCTGCCCCTTGTCCTGATAATACTACTTTCACATCTTTGCTAACTAATTCAGATAACATATAAAAAGCTACGGCATCTTGTGCCACCATTGGTTCAGACATAGATTTAAATGCAGATGGTAATTTAGATAAAACAAATTTATTATCAATTCTAAATTTTTTGTGATTTGTATTAAATTTTTTTGCTACTTGATCAGAATAAAAAAACTCACTGCCTTTTTCTTCTTTGTCATCCTCAAAACCAATGCTATATGTCTTTAATTTGGGGAATTTATTTTTTGCTAATGCAACTATCAAACTAGAATCCAATCCTCCAGAAAGAAGAACTCCAACATCTGTATCTGAAGCTGCTAATCTTTTTTCTATAGATTTCTGTAATATATCTTTAATAAGATCTAGAGCTTCACTTTCATTGTTAATAATATCCTTTTGGCTTTTAGCTTCTAATTTCCAATACTTTCTCATTATTATTTTTTTATCTTCATCAATTATAACGTAATAACCGGGAGGTACTTTTTTTATATTTTTAAAAATAGTATCAGGCGCGGGTACAACCGCATGCAGGGAAAAATGCATATGAAGTGCTTTTGGACTTAATTCTAAATTTATGCCCTTATTTGCAATGATTGCTTGTAGCGTTGATCCAAATCTAAAAGTCTCTTTAAGTTTTGAAAAATATAAAGGTTTTACTCCAAACCTATCTCGAGCAAGAAAAAGTTTTCTTTTTTTTATGTCCCATATCGCTAAAGCAAAATCACCCTCAAACATTTTTAGACATCCTTCTCCCCACTCTATAAAAGACTTCAGAATTACTTCTGTGTCACCTGTGGTTTTAAACTCATGGCCTTTTTTAATTAATATGCTTTTTAGCTCTTTATAATTATATATACACCCATTATAAACCATGGTTAATTGTGATTTTTTATCACTAAAAGGTTGATTTGATGCGGTTGAAAGATCAATTATGGATAGCCTGGAATGACCAAGACAAATGTGATTTTTAATTTCAAAACCAGAGTAATCTGGCCCCCTAGATTTAACTTTATCAAGCATTAGCTCAATATTATGGTCTACACATTTATTTTTAAAAAAATATTCGCCTACTATTCCGCACATTGTATAATTATAACAACAATTATTTAAAATAGTTCACATGAAATCTACATTATTGAAAAAGAAAATTATTAAGTGGGCAAATGATCTTGGGTTTGATGGTGTAGGATTTACAGATATAGATTTAAAAGATGATGAAGCTCATTTGCTAAATTGGTTAGAAAATAAATTTCATGGTGAAATGTATTATATGGAGAAACATGGTACTAAGAGGTCCCGCCCAAATAAGTTAATGCCAGGAACTGTTAGAGTAATTTCTTTTAGAATGAATTATTTGCAAGAGAGCACATATAGTTCTGAAAAAG
>Ga0222719_10004467_pt1 | contig 12269 bp, 6 predicted proteins | sample C33_34DmetaG_FD_165039 | JGI IMG/M metagenome (GOLD analysis project Ga0222719, IMG submission 165039) | Estuarine water microbial communities from San Francisco Bay, California, United States - C33_34D | ecosystem: Environmental > Aquatic > Marine > Unclassified | place: USA: California...
ATAAATGAGTTTAGCTCCCCATTGTCTACATAAGTCTAAGATAATTGGAGTGCCTTGTAATATACTTTGTTGTGCGAGTGTAATGTCCTTAAATGATTGAACTATGCGAGAGTATTCACCAAAATGGTAAACCTCATCAAACTTGTAACCTTCTAGTAATTGAGGAGCTTCCCATGTTGATCCTTCAATATACGTTACTCCTTCTATATGGTTATCTTTTTTACCTGTGAAATAATTGTCTAAACAGACTATTTCTATTTCAGGCCGAGTAGTTCTAATCCTTTTGATTAGATTGTGTCCAACAAAGCCCGCTCCACCTGTAACTAGAATCATAAGAACCAATCATAATATTGTCTCCAATCTTGAACTTCTAAGTGAAATTTAGATGGATCTTGTTTAGTGTATGTGATGTCAAACATTTTTTCATCAGAACCGATAAAACCTTGAGCAATACATTCATCTACCGTTTTGGCTACTTCATGTGCGTACCAATCAATCATATGACTTGGCACAACAAATGCAGTACCTTGAATATGTCTAATTTGACTCAATGCATAGTGCTCAATGTCTCCAATATTAACAGTTGGCTTATGACTAAAGTGTAAGATTTGATCTTTAATAATTTTTGACCTATTTGGCCAATTAGCGATTGATCTTTCATTTCTAATACCACCTGCGTCTAACCATACCAAGTGCGTCGCATCTGGAGTTTTCCAAAGGGCTTCTCTTAACCAATATAGTTTATTGAACATAATCACATTATAGAGTGGCTGATTCATCTCAGGTACATCAAATGATTTCTTTTGTTGAAACATTTCACTTGATTGTAATTGATCTAATTCATTAAACCATCTCTTATACGCGTAAAGCTCTTCTAGTGGTTGTACAATATATATGGTTTTATCACCGTTTGGATCCACTTCACTTCTGTATTCTTTAATTTGATCAATAAACTTAGATTCGGTAAAGATTACCATTTCATCGTCAATTCTTAAAGTATTGCGCATCCACGACAAATATGTATTGTAACTCATTGTGTAATGGTTCCAATTGTCTCTACCTATATCATAGAGTGCTGTAATTAAAAGCGGTTTTATATCCATGACCATGTTGTTTCTATATTCTTATGTAACACTTTTATTTTTTCTACATCGAAATGATCTGACTTACTCTGATTATTAAAAATAGTATCAAGTTTAAATCCCGCTTGATTTAGAACAGTTGGTACAAAACCTTCATGCCAACCATGTATATCTTTGTAGATTAATTCAGTTAGGTACTTCAAACTTTTATTTGAAAATCTAACAATTGGAAAAAACGAACCAAATAATTCTACACCTTCATCTAGATGATCACCGTCGCCTGGGAATCTATTGTACCAACCTGGACCACTGTGTGTATTAGAATCGATTTCAGGTATATTCGGTTGACTTTGTACACCAATATTTTTATGAATGTAGTATGCAATAAAGTCAGCATCGTTGTTTTCAAATGCATTAAAGAATTCTGACCAATTGTTACATACAACATCATCATCCATAAACCAATACCAGTCCTCATTAGGATTTAATGTGTAATAGTATGCCATTCTAAAATGTGCATAAAACCAAATAATGTTTCTATTGCCCTGTGAATTCCAAAAATGTTTTTTACTAACTTCTCCTTTAAAATTAAAGGTGTCCCTTATCATTTGCTCATCATACTCAACACCAATTGATACTCTATCTGATAAGTATTCAAAATCAAGATCTACAGTTTTCCAATATGGATCATATTGTTTGAATGTTGGTAGGCAAGTGCATACCATTATTTTACTAGACATACTGTTTAGTTATTTTTTCATTCCATTCTGGAATTCTATTATATTGGTGTGCTATTTTAAAAACTTGATCATGTTTATTTTTTAACACATTACCTTCTAATAAGGGTAATCCATACCGATTGGTGTGAATTTTATCTAATCCCCATGCTCCCGTTTCAAATGTTGGTCCAGAAAGTGCACAATGTACTACCCAACCTTCATCTGGTGTAAATATTTTGCAACGATCTACTAAATTTTTATAGATTAAAATATTAAGCGCAGCTTGATCTCTAATATCGTGGCCGTTTAGTGATTTATCTACTAAATCTTGTTGCATCCTTAACGTTTTAGATAGAGTTTCTTTTTTACCTCCCATTACACCACTACATATAATCTCAAAGGGCTTTATAAAATCATAGTGTTCAGGAAATGCTTTTTTCATAACATCTAAATTCCATGCCTCTTCAGTGTGTATCAATCCTTCTGAACCTGCAAAGAAATCGTAAGAATTAGTATCCATCATTTCAAATGGATCACCCTGAAAACAAACGTCAAATACATCGGTGACCATAAATAGATCATAATCACTCTGTTCTATCCAATTAGCCGTATGAATTAGTCTACTGTCATTGATTGTTAGATTTTGATCAGTTTTTACCTCAAAATACTTAATATTATTAGCCTTTAATGACAATTTGTCATCTTCAGTCATATCTGCGGCTATAAGTACTGCATCTCCACCTGTGTGTTTCTCAAAGCTATGAGCCCATACTTTAATCTTATCAATATTGAGTGATGCGTTATTACTAACTCCTGTTAAGGCTTTTCTCATAACACACCTTCTATTTTCTCAGCCCATCCTTCAGATTTGCTATAAGTCCAAACTACCCACTTATGTGGTTTAGGCCCTTGGTATGTTACTGGTATATTAATAAAATCACCCTCTTTTTGAATCATTCTAATAAATTCACTCTCTTGAATATCTCTTCTAAAAAGTGACTCTTGTTTATCGTTTTCTAGAATGACCGCACAAAACTGATAATCATCATGCTTAAGTGATGGTTTCCAAACATCAATAAAGTGTTTAAATTCTTGATAGAAACTGTTTTCATAGTCATCCACCGGTGGATTTGGAGCTAATTTATTTAGCTTGGTCCACTCTTGAATACCACGGTCTCTAAACCTTACGCCGCTATGTCTTTCCCAATCAGCGATCGTACGCTGGGTGCCTAAACCATACTTTCCAAATGATAATCTGTCCTCTTCTGTAATAGTATGACCATCAACACCTAATAACTTACGCGTTTTTTCGTGTGTTAAGCGATTTCTTTCACCCCAAGTTGGATCATCGTCCCATTGTTTAGTTCTGCCTTTACGAGTGTATTCGTGCCATGCAATAATTTTGTGTGGGTGGAACAAATCATACCCATGAGTGTAGGCTCTCACTGCAATTGTAATCTCTTCACCATGGAAATAGAATGTTGGATCATGTTGTACCTCAACTGCAAAGGATCCATCTGCAAATGTAAAGTGACCACTATAGAATCGAGCTGGAATTGGCTCAGTTAGATCTTTATGATTTTCAATCGTTGCCGGTAAAAAGAAGACCACACCTTCAGGTGTAAATCTGTCAAAATTCATTTTCCAAGGCACTTGAACTCTGCCTTCTGGATCATTTTGTGGATCGTAACTTGGTATGTAAGCTGTTAAGACTGGTTTTTGGTGACCTTTGGCTCTTAAGCCTTCAAGCATATCAATTAATTCTTGGTCCCAACCTTCAACAAAGCGATGATGTGAGTCTAATTGTAGCGTGTAGTCTTCTCCATCGTAAAGTTGTTGAATCTGATTTCTAGCCCAACATGCTCCCTTAGCATCTTTGTAGTCTACATCGATAATTTTGAATCTAGGATCATTCTGGTATGCGTCCAATGTGTCCCACGTGTCTTCTGGTGAGTGTTGCCAGCAGATTCCGAATACTAATCTATCTGCATTGCTAGCCTTGTCCAAGGCGTCCTGAATAGTTTTATTAAGTTCAGGATCTCTATAACTAGCAATTTGTATAAAAATTGTCTTGTTCATAAAATAAGCTTATTTGTATTATTATATTATATATCCTCCAAAAGTTTAGAGCAAAAAAAAGCCCACCGAAGTGGGCTCTATCTTAAATTATAGTCTGTTATACACCTTTACCATTGTGGGTTACAATACCGTCTGCAATAAATGTGTCATTTTGTTCAACATCAATTTTGTAGACAACAAAGCTACCGTTCACCTCTGATAAAGATTCAATTAAGATCTCTTGACCATTCTCATTGATCAATGAATCACCTACTTGTAAATCAGTTGTAATTGCAACAGTCCATACGCCATTCTTTTTAACAATGTGTTGGTGGCTTGGACTTGCTTTTAGTAAGCCATTATTAATATAGGTTACTGAAGCTCTAGGATAACCTGTCACTGCAGTAATTTGTGTTAATTCACTTGAAAGTGTAATAGATTCACTTGACCATTGACTTAAGACTGAAATATCATCAGAATCTGGCATATTAGGGTTACCTAAAACTACTTTAGAAAGCAGTGTATCACCAATTACTAATTCTTCAATGTTCTTTTGTGTGCCATCATGTAAAGTTACTTTAGTACCTTCTAATAAACATGCAGGAACATCACCACCTTCACAATCACCCCATGAATCAAGAACCCAAGTGTCCCAAGTAGTTTGTGTTAATGAATTGCTTGCGGTATAAAGTTGATCAGCATATGCTGAACCACTTAAACTGTAAACGGTTCCTATAGTAACAGGAGATGTTGATCTTGCATATACATATGGACTTACACCGTCACATGGATCCATTTTAAAAACAGTGTATGTTGTTGGAGTTGGTGTTGGATTTGGACTAGAACATAATCCAACTACAGTTGAAATTGGAGTTGCAGCAGTTGTAGCTAAAACTTCCCAACATCCAGTTTGATTGTCAAGTGTAACTAGTGTTCCTGTAGATAGAGCTTCACCGACCCAAGTAACAGGTCTTCCAACACCTTGAGTACATGAACCACTAACACATTCTACTGTGTAGTAATAAGTTCCTGAACCAGAACCTGAACCTGAAGATGTATCTGTTGTTGGAGTTGGCGTTGGAGTTGGGTTAGTACCTGAACCAGAACCTGAATCCGTTGAAACTGCTCCGCCGTTAGCATCACTCACCGTCACATTAATGTTAATATTGTTTGTTACGTTAGTTACACATAAAGTCACTGGAATTGCTCCGTCCTTCACATTACTATTATTAGCAGTTCCAAGACTTACACTTACAAATGCCTGATTAGACAGTGTATATACGTAACCAGTATTTGGTACAATGTATACTATTTTAGTTGCAGTTGAGCCGCTAGTAATATTAGATACACTTGTTGATGTAATTGTAAAAGTGTCTGTACTTGTAGCGCCAACATGCGCGTTATTCAATTCAAAAGTATTATTAAAATTCCAAGTAACTGTGTATGTTGTTGCGTCGCCTGGACCTTCTGATGGTTCAGTTGGAGTTGGGGTTGGGGTTGGATCATCTCCACCGCCACCTTCACTACAATCAGCTAAGCCGCTACATTCAGTCCCTAGAGTTATAGTACCTTGTAAATCAATAGAAACAGAGTTTTCATCAGCACATACTGTTGTACATGTGCTTGGCTCTAAACTACCATTATAAGATACTCCGTTATATGTATAGGTGTACGTTAATAGAGCAGCATTTCTATCACTTGCACATATCTGATAACAATATTTAGTAACCGATGTTGGTTTAGCGTGTCCTACGATCATCTTATTCTTCTTTTATAATTATAAAAGAGGGGATGAGAAACCCATCCCCTCTAAGTTTTAATTTATTATGTTAATGCACACTGTGAATCAGAGTTGATAAATGTTAGTGTTACAGAGAAACCTAAAGCTTCTGCTGGACCACCTTCACCGCCAATCTCAATCCATAGTTTCTTAGAACTTACAACAGTTGGTGTAATTTGAGATGTTGCTCTTTCTGCACCAGCTCCATGTAACCATGTTGTAACAGTACTTACTTGACCGTTAATATCTTCTGACCTTAAGATGTAAGTAACATCTGAGCCTGAAGTAGCACTGCCGTACCAAGATTCAATGTAGTATAAGCCATAATTATTACCAAAGAATGCAGGTACACCAACGAATGAATCGTGAATGTTAGATGCATCAATTGCGGCATCATAAGCAACTGGGTTGATCGCTAAGTGTTCGTAGCAGTAACCAATACCAGTAGCACCCTGAGGACCGGTAGGCCCGGTTGGACCTTCTGTACCGTTGAAACCAGCAGGCCCTTGTGGACCGACTTCACCTTGAGCACCTGTTTGACCTTTCTGGCCTTTATCACCTTTACTACCGTTAGATCCGTCTGAACCTCTTAGACCTTGTGCACCAATTTCACCTTTCTGACCTTTAGAACCTTGTTCACCGATGTCACCTTGAGGACCTTGAATACCTTGTGCACCAAGTTCACCTTTCTGGCCTTTATCACCTTTACTACCGTTAGATCCGTCTGAACCTCTTACACCTTGTGCACCAATTTCACCTTTCTGACCTTTGTCACCTTTAGAACCAGTTCCACCGGTATTACCGGTTTCACCTTTCTGACCTTTATCACCAGTTCCACCTTGAGGACCGATTTCACCTTGAGGACCAGCAACGCCGCGTAGACCTTGCTCACCTTTCTGACCTTTATCACCAGTTCCACCTTGAGGACCGGTAGCACCTTGAGGACCTTGTAAACCTTGAGCACCAGTATCACCCTTCTGACCCAAATCACCTTGCGCACCTTGCGCTCCAGTATCACCTTTATCACCTTTAGGACCTTGTATACCTTGAGCACCGATATCACCTTGAGGACCAGTAGCACCTTGCGCTCCCTGTGCACCTTTCTGACCTTTAAGACCAGTTTCACCTTGAGGACCAACCTCACCTCTTAGACCTTGATCACCTTGAGGACCGGTAGCACCAGTAGGCCCGGTAGCACCTTGAGCACCCGTGGCTCCTTGCTCACCTTTCTGACCTTTACTACCTTGAGCACCGGTTTCACCTTGAGGACCGAGGTCACCTTGAGGACCTTGAATACCTTGTGCACCAAGTTCACCTTTCTGACCTTTAGATCCATTCGAGCCGTTAGTACCTGGAAGACCTTGAGCACCGGTTTCACCTTGAGCACCTGTATCACCTTTCTGACCTTTAGCACCGTCGTTACCTCTTGCACCATCAGAACCGGTTAAACCTTGTTCACCCTGAGGACCGGCAACACCTTGTTCACCTTTCTGACCTTTAGTACCGTTAGTACCGTTAACACCAGCGTCACCTTTAGCGCCTGTAGGACCAACTTCACCTCTTACACCTTGGATACCTTGCTCACCTTGATCACCTTGATCACCTTTAGGACCTTGTAAACCTTGAGCACCGATGTCACCTTGAGGACCGGTAGCGCCCTGAGCACCAGTATCACCTTTATCACCTTTAGCACCGTCATCACCGTCAGAACCTCTAACGCCTGAAGGACCGATATCACCTTTGGTACCAGTAGCACCAGTTTCACCAATTTCACCTTTCTGACCTTTAGCACCGTCTTGACCAATACCTGAAGGACCTTGATCACCTTGATCACCTTTGGCTCCATCGACACCGTTTACACCTGAAATACCAGATGTTCCGTCTGCACCTTTTTCACCTTTAGCACCTTGAATAGCACCAACGTTATTCCACGCTGAACCGTCCCATACATATAAGTCACCACCAATGATATAACCATCACCGTTTGATGGATTTTGAACAGTATTTAAGGAATCTGTATTTTCAAATGTACCTAATATAGTAACTGAAGTTCCGTCTGCACCTGCAGGACCAACTTCACCTCTTAAACCTTGATCACCGGTTTCACCTTTATCACCTTTATCACCTTGAGGTCCTTGTAAACCTTGAGCACCGGTATCACCTTGATCACCCTTAGCACCATCAATACCTTGCTCTCCTTGAATACCACGATCACCTTGAGGACCTTGTAAACCTTGAGCACCGGTTTCACCAATGTCACCTTTATTACCTTTATCACCGGTTAAACCTTTATCACCTTGAGGTCCTTGTAAACCTTGAGCACCAGTTTCACCAATGTCACCCTTAGCACCATCATTACCGTCAGTACCTCTTAAACCTGTTGCACCGACTTCACCTTTATCACCTTTAGCACCGGCATCACCTTGTAAACCATCAGCTCCAGTGTCACCTTTATCACCTTTGGCACCATCGGCTCCAGCTTCACCGTTTAAACCAGCAGGGCCAATTAAACCTTGAGCTCCAGTATCACCTTTTTCACCTCTTGGGCCTTGTAAACCATCGGCTCCAGCTTCACCTTTTTCACCTTTAGCACCGGCATCACCTTGAGGACCTTGAATTGCACCAACGTTATTCCATTGAGTACCGTCCCAAACGTATAGATCACCGTTAATAATATAACCATCGCCGTTTGATGGATTTTGAACGGTACCTAAGTAATCTGTATTATCAAATGTACCTAATATAGTAACTGAAGTACCGTCTGCACCTGTATCCCCTTGAGGACCTTGTAAACCTTGTGCACCGACTTCACCTTTATCACCTTTTGCTCCGTCAGTACCTCTTAAACCAGTTGCACCAACTTCACCTTTTTCACCTTTTTCACCAGCAATACCGTCTGCACCGTTAGGGCCTTGTAAACCCTGTGCACCGATGTCACCTTTATCACCTTTAGCACCGCCAGTACCTCTTGGACCCTCAGGACCGACCTCACCTTGAGGACCTTGTAAACCATCAGCTCCTTGAGCACCTTTGTCACCTTTAGCACCATCAGTACCATCTCTACCGGCAGCACCTTCAGCTCCAGTATCACCTTTATCACCTTTAGCACCATCAGCACCGTCGTTACCGGTAGGACCTTGTAAACCGGCAGCACCTTCAGCTCCAGTATCACCTTTGTCACCTTTAGCGCCATCAGCACCTTCAGCTCCATCGTTACCTCTTAAACCAGTTGCACCGACTTCACCTTTCTGACCTTTATCACCTTGAGGACCTTGAATTGCACCTACATTATTCCATGTTGTGCCGTCCCAAACCCATAGATCACCGTTAATGATATAACCATCACCGTTTGATGGATTTTCAACGGTACCTAAGTAATCTGTATTATCAAATGTACCTAATATAGTAACTGAAGTACCATCGACACCTGCAGGACCGATATCACCCTGTGAACCTTGATCACCTTTGTCACCTTTAGGACCTTGTAAACCAGTAGCACCGTCTTGACCATCATCACCTTTAGCACCTTTAGCACCGTCCAAGCCTCTTTCACCTTGTGCACCTTTAACACCAGTTGCACCGGCAGGACCTGTTTGTCCGATAGGACCTTGTAAACCGTCTGCACCGTCTTGACCAACGGGCCCAGTTGGACCTACGTCACCTTGATCACCCTTAGCGCCGTCGTTACCTCTTGGGCCGACCTCACCTTGAGGACCTTGTAAACCTTCTGCACCGTTTTCACCTTTGTCACCTTTAGCGCCTGGAGCACCGGTAGCACCAACTGCTCCGTCTAAACCATTAACACCAGCATCACCTTTATCACCTTTTTCACCTGGAGAACCTTCAAAAGTTACTTCAACCCATGGAGAATTAGCATTTGCTGTAATACCAACGCTATTAGCATCAGCAAATTGAGCAGAAAAACCATTACCAGGATTTGGTGCTTCAGTTGTGTATAGTCCAGTTGGATTAATTCTAACCGCTCTTTCAGCTTCGCTTAAAGCTAACCATGCCGTTTCATCACCTGAACCTCCATTACCGAAATAACCTACAGGTAGTAGTACATAAAATTTATTGTTTTCTATAACGTAGACCATCATACCGACTTTTCTACGGCCTGAGGTCCATCCACCGTCACCTGAATTGGTAAATCCATTATATGGAACGTTACCGTCATTAGGTGAAACTGGAATCGCATTTCTTTCGCTTAATGATGGTACTGATTGGTAACCACCCTTAAGATACATGTCATGAACAATACCTTCATATGATTTAAGGTTATCGTTCGGTGTCAAATAATTAGGGAACAAATATCCCTGTGGTAATGTTGGCATCCTTAATGTTTCTTTATTTAAGTTTAATTATATATTTTCTTGTTTATTAACCGACCCACATAAATCCTAAAGGACCTGTTGTAGGTTGAGTAGCTAATTGATATAGAGTCCAGCCTTGACCACCGTAGTTAAATACTAATTTCTTAGCAGCTGTTTGTGGAATTTGGCTATCTACGTCAGCAATTAATGCATTTTGAGTTAAATCAGGAATTGCTGCCGAAGTCGGAACCGCTAACCAGTAGTAGTTACTAGCTACAGATGTTGCATATGTCCAAGTAGCACCTTCACCGAGCGTTATGTCACCGACTGGTTCGTACGCTTCTGAATTAGCTAACATATCCGCAAATACTGCTTCGAATACAGGGTTAGAAGTTGATTCTGAATTATCTGATAAGAACTGTGGCCCTGATAATAAATCTTGGTTATATGGATAACTACCTGCTCCCAAGTGGAAGAACTTAGACGCTGATGTCATAACTGGCGTTGCAGTTGGCGTTACTTCAGGAGATGTTGGCGTTGGAGTTACTTGTGCACAATCAAATATACTTGTAATTGCACCTTGTCTTACACTGTATTGAACACCTGGTGTAGCACCGTTTACAGTATCAATTGTATACATTTGAGCTGCACCGTCAAATGAATTTGTTAAACCAGCATCAGTCCATAGTGTACTACCAACTGTCAGCGCTGAGTCAGGAGACCAAATTGGAATACTTACTGGCTGACATGGATCAGTTGTGGCATTGTTACCTTCTCCACTATTCGCATGTACAAAGTACTGAGTTGCTGCAACTGGTGTTGCAGTTGGTTCAGGAACTTCTGTTGCAGTTGGTTCAGGAACTGGAGTTGCAGTTGGATCTGGAACTGGAGTTGCAGTTGGATCTATAATTTGACATGGTTGAATCTTAGTGATTTCACCCGCTGAATTAATTTGCCATTGTAATTCACCTGCGCCTTGAAAATTAGATACTGTGTACCATAAACCATCACCGTTGTATGGCTGAGCTAATTGAGCATCAACGTATACATAGTGCCCTACTTGAGCATTTTGAACTGAGTTGTACTCACTTTGATTAGCATATACGGTTAAACTAGTGTCTCCACATTCATTACTTGAACTTGCAGTTCCTCTAGTTTGTTCTACGTTAATAAAGAATTCGAACGTTTCAGTTGGTTCAGGAGTTGCAGTTGGTTCAGGAACTTCTGTTGCAGTTGGTTCAGGAACTGGCGTTGCAGTTGGATCTGGAACCGGAGTCGCTGTAGGATCTGGAACTGGCGTTGCAGTCGGATCTATAATTTCACACGGCTCAATCTTAATGATTACACCTGATGAATTAATTTGCCATTGGAATTCACCTGCGCCTTGAAGATTAGATACTGTGTACCATAAATCAGCGCCATTATATGGCTGAGCTAATTGAGCATCAACGTATACATAGTGCCCTACTTGAGCACCTTGAACTGAGTTGTACTCCGATTGATTCGCGTAAACTGTTAAACTAGTGTCTCCACATTCATCAGGGCCTGCAGTTCCTCTAGTTTGTTCTACATTAATAAAGAATTCGAACACTTCAGTTGGTTCAGGAGTTGCAGTTGGTTCAGGACGTGGAGTTGCAGTTGGTTCAGGAACTTCAGTTGCCGTTGGATCTGGAACTGGCGTTGCAGTTGGATCTGGAACCGGAGTCGCTGTAGGATCTGGAGCTGGAGTACCATCTGCACAACATACAACAATTTGTCCTGTCATACCAGGATGTACATCACATGCATAAGTATAAGTACCGAATGCATCTTGAGGTACTTTCCAAACTAAATCATTACCTTCTTCAATTGGGAAATTGAAACCTTGAGCAACACCAGCTTGAATATCACCGTTTTGATTTCTAATTCTTAATGGGTGATTTGGATCCACTCTTTTAAATGTATAAGTTTCACCTTTACATACATATAGAGTTGGATTAATATTATTTGCAGGATCTTCGTATTCTCCATCACCACCTACTTTGTAATGTGTACTTACAGGTGCATGGAATTCAAAGACTTTTACAGGAGCATCAGCACCGGCAGGACCGGCAGGACCTTGAGGACCAGGAGCACCGTCTGCACCATCTGCACCATCTACACCTGCTAAACTTATTTCTACCCAACAGTCATCAGCGTTACCAGTACCTAGAACTTGACCAAATGCTGGACCACCTTGACCAGGTGGAATAAAGTTATCATCAAAAACATTAGTTGCAGTTGGATCTAAAAGAACTGCTTGATCCCATTCTTCTAAAGCTTGAAAATCGTCTAAAGT
>Ga0222719_10004469_pt1 | contig 12268 bp, 16 predicted proteins | sample C33_34DmetaG_FD_165039 | JGI IMG/M metagenome (GOLD analysis project Ga0222719, IMG submission 165039) | Estuarine water microbial communities from San Francisco Bay, California, United States - C33_34D | ecosystem: Environmental > Aquatic > Marine > Unclassified | place: USA: California...
CACCGCCTTCAAACCAACGATAACCTTTACCTTCTACTGCTTGTTGTATTTGTTCTCTTGTAAAACACGCCATTTATTATTCCTCATCCTTTTTTTGAAATATTTTTGTAACACCGTCGATTCCAAACGAACCCAATGTAATGATTACAAATGAATTGAAAATAGTATCGCTGATAACAAGTTCTTTACCCATAAACCCTGTAATTACATCTGCTACAGCAAACCCGGCCATGATTGCAAATGATGCAAAGCCTACAATGTTTTTTTCGTTGAATACGTTGTTATCTTTGAAAATATCTTTAAACGCCATATGACTCCTTTTATTGAATCATTGACATAACTGGATGAGAAGAATAACTTATTTTGATTCTTTATTATAAATATGATTGCGTTTTTTCTTTTTGCTCTTTTGTTCTTTACGATTTACTGCATCTGGATCAGCTTCATCAGTTAATAATTTTTCTAAGTCTTGTTGTGTTAATTTTTTCATAGTTTAATTAGTTCTTTTTGATATTCAGTCATTTTGTTAATTTTTAACTGCAAATTGCCAATTTGAAACTCTCCAACAGATCCGCTATCTTGAATAATCTGCGTTAACTGCTGAATTACTGAAAAATCTTGTTGAGTAAACTGTTTAGAATCTATTGTAACTATTATTTCATTTTCTAATGTTTCAAATGGAGTAGATTTAATTTTTTTGCTTAAATCTATAATTGTATTTTTTTGTTCTTTATCTAGATAATGAGTAGTTATTACTTGCATCTCATCATCTAATAATATAGTAGAACACCATGGTTCTAATGCTTCTAACAGCTGACTGTTTCCTCCGTTTATTTTGAATCCTATATCATATTTAGGCGGCACAATAGGCTTCATAAGGGTGTCATGTGCTACAAAATGTCCCCATTTCCGGATAAAATTTCTAGTGCTTCGGTTATTTTGTTCTAACCATTCTGGAGAATCTTGATAAATACTTGTAGCTTTATCTGCCGTATTTCTTCTTGAACCTCTGCACGTCATATGATATACAAATCCTTCCCACGTTTGAATGAACTTAATGCCATTTAAATGAAAACGATTGAATATGTCAGAATCTTCTTTAGATTGCGGAGCATATAATGGATCATGACCTCCTATCTCTTGAAAATCCCGTTTCCAAAAAGCCCATGGTGCAAATATACCTTCTGTTGTACCAGGATCATTTTCATGTAATACTTTTAATTCTTCTACTTCGTTTAATAATCCCGTTTCATTAAACTCTTCTGGTTCAACCCCAAAATCCCTTAATACTTTTTCTGGACCTGGTGGGTGGAGAGGCGGCTCAATTCTAGTAAGTGACACTATTGTTTTTTCTGTTAGATGTTTCTCAATACTATCTAATGCTCCAGGACATAAATACATATCTGCATGATAAATCATACACACATCATGCTCTGCCACTTCATTAACTAATCTATCATATAGTATTGTATGTCCTTGTCTCTTTCCAGTATCATTAAGAATTGCTGAAAAGTGCTTGTCATGCTTCATTTGTTCCTGACACCATTTCCAAGTATCATCAGTAGATGCATCATCTGCTACACAAATTTGTACTGTATGATCTCCTTGATTTTTTCTAATGGCTTCATAAGACCATTTAAGATATTTAAGATTGTTTCTGCTCGGTTGTATAAAACTAATTTTCATTTTTATCCTATGATTATAAAAAGTAACTTTTAAAATAATTATCTTTCTCGGTATCTACTCTATCAAATCCACTCAATGAAAGATCATATGTTTTAGTATAATTATCTTTTAATTTAAATGTTGCAATTGTTTGTGGTGTATGTCCTATATACTCTAATATATCATAATAATCAGTTACGCAATGATATACGTGCCGTAACACCCAATCATGTATTATAACAATTGCATCTTTTTTTAAGTATGGGATAATTTTATATGCACAAAGTCTTCGAGCTCGTCCATCTATTAAAACTATATCAAACTTTTCATTGAAGTCGTCTACTTTGTCTATATAGTCTTTAAATTGATTGTATGTACTCTGGCCTTCATCTCTTTCTTCATTTTGCTCTACAAAATTATAATCTACATTTGTTATATTCAATCCAGATAATTCATCTCGTACTTTATTGTACCATTCTACATTATGTTCAATTGAATATAATTTTTTAACATGTTTTGCAAACTCTACTGTAGATCCACCCGACCCCCATTCTAACATTGTTTTTTCTGGTGAAAAATGTTTTGTAATTAACTCTTTTTCTGCAGGATGCATCCACGCTTCTAACATAATATTGCCTTTGTTTTAAATGCTTCTTCAGAATATTTACTTTTATAAAGTTTTATTGTTTCTTCTGAACATTGTTCATAAAAATCTTTGTCGTTATATAATAATATAATCTTTTTTCTTGCAGTTTCCAAATCACCGTCCTTGATAGTTAGTCCAGGATGTAACTCTCTTTGAGTATCTAACCCCTCATATCCAATACACGGAATTCCTAAGTATGAACAATTAAGTGCAAATGTTCCTGCAGCATGGGTTCTCATTAAATGAATTCCTATCTTTCTTTTACTTAACTCAGAAATCCATTCGTTCCATTGTAAGTATGGTAACTGTGTTAATCCTAATTGTTCTTCACCTTCTTGACGTCTACCCATCTTAGGTTGATATATTTTATCAGTTACTGATGATGCTATCATGTATGAATCAAAACCTCCATACCAACTCTTCATATTTCCTCCGATCATAATACCATCTCTACCTGCAGGGTGTTGTAACTGAACATTCAGTAGTGCATCTTCAATCATCAAAGATTGTAAAACTCTAACATCTGAGTGTCCTGTTAATCCTTTATAGTATTGTTTGTCTTGCTCATTATGAGCAAATATAATATCTGCAGAAGTTAAGTTATTAAAATAGTGAATTTGATTTGCAAGTTCATAGTCTTGAAAGTACCAAAATGGCCCTTCCTGCATCACCCCAACTCGTTCACAAAACGTTTTCATATAGTTAATATTTACTTTGTCTGGAGAATTTTTTGGAGTAATTACAATACCTAAATCATATTTTTTCGTTACATCATGGTTTAGATTGTAATGATCTGCATCTAATGCAACCATCCAAGCAAATTCAGTTCTCATATTTGGATGAGTTCTTAGCACTTTGCCACGAAATACCATTTCAGTAAAAAATGCTACTTTCATTTTGAATATATTTCCATCCAATGATCTATCATTTCGTCCATTAACATTTCAAATGTATACTCAGGTGTCCAACCTAATTCTGTTCGTATTTTTGTAGAATCTCCTTTAAGATACGGCAATTCTTCAGGACGTAAATACTTTGGATTTTGTACAACATAATCATTGTAATCCAATCCCAATTTACCAAATACATAATCACACATATCTCGAACAGAATGCGTTTCACCAGTCGCAACGACCCAATCCCCTGGATCATTTTGTTGTAAAATTAAATGCATTGCTCGAACATAGTCTTTAGAGTGCCCCCAATCTCTATATGAATCCATGTTTCCCATTTCTAATTTATCTTGCAACCCCAATTTAATACGAACGGCACCTTTCACTACTTTATTAGTAACAAAATTAGATCCGCGCCTTGGTGATTCGTGATTAAATAAAATTCCATTAGATGCATGTAATTTATATGCTCGTCGATAATTACGTACGATATTATATCCAAATACTTTTGAACACCCATATGGTGATACTGGATTCATTGGTGTTGTTTCTCGTTGTGCTTTATCTTCATCAATTGATAAGCCGAACATTTCTGAAGATGATGCTTGATAAAATCTAGCAGTTGGACAAGATCTTCGATATGCTTCTAGAATATTGATAACGCCTAATGCATTTGTTTGAACTGTAAATTGAGGAATATCAAAACTAATTCGTACATGTGATTGCGCTGCGATATTATAAATTTCATCAGGTTGTATTTCATCTAATAATCTTTCCAAGCTCCCTTGGTCTAACAAATCGCCATAATATGTATGTATTTTATTGTCTAAATGACTTAATCTAGAATCTTGATGTTCTGGAGTAGAATTTCTTCTGATAATTCCGTGGACTTCATAACCTAATTCTAACAGGTATTCTGCTAAATAACTTCCGTCTTGTCCGCCAATACCTGTGATAAATGCTTTTTTCATTTTCTTACCTTGTTTGTAAATATGGATCTATGTTGTTGTTGTCGCAATATGTTTCGAAGCCTAACGTCGTTTCAAAAACTTTCATTTTCGTTAAATCTGGCCAGTCATGTACTTGCCATTGCCGCGGTGTTGTCTTAATAGCTAATGGCAATTTTTCTATACCTTTTTTAGCTGTTTCTGGAGTCATATAGTAATGATATCCAATACTGTCAATATTTTGGTCTCTCCATGGAATATTTGGAAGTCTGCCATCATATGACATTTTTTTCAAATGAATTGCAGCTTCTTTATTATCAGTTAAAATCATTCCTCCTCTTCCTAAACTTAAGTGTTTTTGAAATTGAAATGATAAGTTCATAAACGTTCCTGCGACATAACTATTAGCTTTCCATAACACTGCTGCATCAATAACATCTGATGTTACACGGTAATAATCAACCCATGCTTCATCTTTCCAGACAAGATCAATATTCAATTTAGATGCAAGGTTTGGGATTGATACATATGTATGTTTCGGAACAGTGATACCTTTTGCATTAGTATACCGAAGGCATAATTCAATCCCATGCGTACAACTATCAGTAGCTATTGCATATTTGCAGCCGAAAAACTCTGCAATTTGATTTTCAAATTCTTCTACTATTTCAAAACTCATTTTACTGCTTCTACATTTAAACTAATTAATATGCCATTATCTTTATCCATATGAGGAAGATATGCTTGGGAGTGATCATCAAATTCTGCATGTTCTGTTCTCCTCCAATCATATATCCTTATATTATTAAATTTAATGAATTTTAGTAAATTTTCCAATGATTTGAAATCATATGTTGTTTTATGATATATTGTTTCTTCACCCATAGGCATTTGTCCGTATAATGGACCTAAGAATTGTTCTATAGGATATTTCCCTTCAATATATAATTTTGACATAACTTCGAAGTTCGGAACTGCTAAACGTAACACGCCGCCTACTTTTAATTTAGAATGCCATTTTGTTAGTACATTGATTGCTTCTTCTCTATTAAAATATTCTAAAACATGACTAGCATATATTAAATCGATTGAGTTATCTTCATATGGAAGATTTACAATATCTTTAGAATCTAAATGCGGATAATCGCCGCCATCGATATAAATCCAATCACTTCCAAAATTTCTTTTTCCACAACCTAAATTAATTTTAATCATTTTTTTCCTTGTTAATTGTTATAATAAATTGCCTTCTATCAACAACAATATTTTCAATTACTGATTGATTATTCTTTGCAAATTCTAGAATTGCAGATTCTATTTCATTTCCTCGCATAAAATCATCACCTGTAATTAATCCGTTTATCTTGACTAAATCTAAACTAATATTTAAATCTTGTAAAACAAATTCATGGCTATGATTTCCATCAATATATGTCCAATCTAAACTATTTGGTTGTATATATTTTAATAAATTATTACTATAATCTTTAATTAATTCTACATTATCTAGATGATCAAATTCTTTAAGAATGTTATCGTAAATATCTTGCATATCTTGGTTCGACTTAGCTACAGTTCCGCCATACCATCTATCTGCATATTCTGGCATGAATTCCCATGGATCACATAAATATAACATTTTTGGGCGAACTAGTTGTAATATTTTTTTAGAAAACTCTCCTTTCCAAACGCCAATCTCAACACCAGTACTTCCTGTGTTAAATTTAGACAATAAAAAATCTTTATTAACTAACATTGTATTTCCTTTTTATTTGTTTATAATCTATTTCATTATATTTCATAGTCTTCATATCAGCCCAACCATGCATGAAGTTTTTCAACGGCGTATATACAATAAAATTCATATTAAAATATGCTGCCATAATTGAGAAACTACTCTGGCCAGTTACTAATATATCTGCAGAACACATATGATGTAATGCTTCTAAATCAGATCCATTCAATTGTAATGTAACATTTTCTTGATTAAAGATAGAAAAATCTGACAAAGATCCTTCTGAAAATATATGTATATCTAAATTTTCACTCCCTATATTTGAATTTAAATCATTAATTATTTTTATATAATGATCAAATTCTAACCAACGATCTGCGTTGTTATTTTTTGAAATATCTCCGCGTCGTATATGTACAGCAACTGAAATTTTGTTACTTTTATATTTTAACTGAATGTCTCGTTTTACTGACCAATATAATTTTTGCAGTTCCGGCTTTATTAAATTGTAATACTGAGTTAATTTGCCTGGAAATGGATTTGGTCCGTATACTATCACAGATTCATCCGGAATATTATTAATCATTGTTTCAATCGTACTCATTGAATTTTGATATATTGAATCTGGCGTACTAGATTCATGACAGAAATCCATAGTTGGAATATTAACAACTGGGTTTTCTTTTACTGAATCATATGAATCATAGCCTTTTGATAAGCCTAAAAAATCTTCATATCGAGCAGCATCTCGTGTAAATGGACTATATATGTATTTTAAATCAAATTTCTTAGCTAAAAATAGTCCTGTAATCCAGTTATGGAACTTATGCCCTGATGTACTTCGATTAATGTCAGGATCTTGAAAATTTATTGGTGGTGTTTGTATATATTTCATAAAACTTTGCCTGTATTAATTGCTAATGAAATTGTATTCCATAAATTATATTTGTTTAAAATTAAGTCTTTTGCTTCAAACAATGCATCATAATCTAATTCAGATTTTGGAATAGATATAATTTCTCGTACTTGCGAAACAACATCTTTTGTTATATCAATATTAAAATAACTTCCTTCTGGAAAAAACTTATCGATATTAGTACAACCATAATAAATTGGAAATGTATTACATATAATTGGATCACATATTTTTTCTGAAAAATAATATGGTGTCCGGCCGTTTTCTATACAAAGGTTGAACCGGTAATCTTGTAGCCCTAATGTCTTATCCCGCTCTGGTAGAATACCTTTATATTTATTTGTTTTATATCTAGTTGTCTTACCAAATATATCAACGTCAATATCTGAATTATGTAACTGATCTATCACAGATACACGTTCAATACCATCAATTCTCCAACCCTTTCCAGAATCAACAACACTTATCAAACGTTTTTTATCTATATTAGTATTTTGTAACAACTCATCATACTTTTGCATCACCCACCATGTTTGAGGTAGCCAGCTAGTACCTTCATTATGATGAAATCTCATATTAGCATCAACAATATCATGTAAATGTACATGTTGTGGTTCTCGACCAAAGAATATTAATTTTTCTTTATTATAACGTGCTGATGTTTTATCTTGAACAATTTCAAAATCTGATTCATTAATATCATCGACTACTACAACATTATTCCATGTACCAGATTCATATGGTGTTTGCATTTTAAATAGTGATGTTAATTTATCTGATGGTAAAAAGTAATCATGAAAATATATTTTATGATATTTATTAAAATCTTGATTACAATAGTTGTATAAAAGTATTGATAACTGTTGTTGATATCGTTTCATGATATCAAATTCAATTTCAATGCCTGGGTATAACTTTTTACATGCATGGTATTGTAATTTCAATGCATCTATAGTTGTTTCAAAATCATTTTGTACTTTATCAGAAAACCAATTATCAATCTTCCATGAGTCAATTAAGCCTTGTTCTCTATTAACATATACAATTTTATAAGGCGTTTGTTTTGGCAATAAATCAACCCAATATTTAATTGTACCAATAAATCTAGGATCTTTTATAAATGTTATGCCATCTACATTATCATATATTTTTTGTATTTTTTGTTGTAAATCTAAACTTATTTGATCGGGCAACTCAGTTTGATCAAAATAAATTTCTCCTTTAGAATACTTGTGTAATATTTCATTATTAATACTATTAACAGAAAATGCTTCTTTGATGTCATATGTACGTGTTAATCCTTTAGTTGTAGCTACCCTATCAACTATACTATTACATCCAATTTGTTCTAACAAACTACTTACATATGACGTGCCTGATTTATATAACCCAATAACAAATACTATCATAATTTTTCATAAACCTTACTTTGTCGTATTCTCTGTTCTTTAGCTTTTTGTTCTGCTTCTCGGACTTTACCTTCATTTTGTAAATTTTTTGATCTGTTTAAAACATATAGTATATCATTAGTTCTATATATATGTTTCTTACCTGCCATTTCTACCATTGGTAAACACAACGCATGATCCCATGCAGAAGAAAATAATTCATTTGTTTCTGGGTCAGTAATGTCTTGCTTGTTTACTTTATTTAACAACCAAAATTTATATGTTTTCAAATGTGAATAAGGAAAAGCAACTTGCCGATGAGCATTTACTTCATCAACACGATCGTCTATATGCATATGATAATGCCCGCCCAAATTTCCTTGAGGCCATGCTTGATAATGTCCATAAGTCATCCAGATATCATCATTTTGATATATTTGGTTCAGATACTGTAATACAAATGAATTAGATAACCAATCATCGCCATCAACTTCAACAATTATATCTTCATCGTTAATTTTATCATGTTTTTTAAGGTAATCTACTGCATAATAATATGACTTTCCTTGACTTCCATTATTATCATTTTGTAACACAATAAAACGATCATCATCTTTAGTATGTTCAATAAGTGATTGATATGTATTATCTGTAGATTTGTCATCGACATAAACAAATAATGCATTATCATATGATTGAAATTTGTTAACGTATATATTCATTCGAACATATGGATCTACATTATAACAAGTAGATAGAATCACGAATCGGTTTTGCTTCATAACATTACCTTATCTAATTGTCGTCCCTCATACGGTCCTGTTTTATATTCATATACTAATGTATTATCTTCTAATATAGTATATGTATGGCCGCCCTCTAAAGTAAATGATGCATCCCCAGGTTTCAAAATAGGCTCTGATATAATTTTATCATCAATATCATAAAAAGTGCATTGAACACTTCCTTGAACTACAATCCAACTTTCTTGCGCAATTACATTTCTAGTTCTTTCTTTGAAAATATGTCTATGTGGCGGAAATGTCTTACCTTTCTCTATATTAAGAAGAGCACATTGAATAAAATGATTTTCTGGAACTACATCCTTTCTACCAGGCGTTAAATCTTCTTTTCTTACAACAATATGAAGTAGATGTTCAGGATCGTATTTTGAATATATTTTATGCATGCAATTTCCTTTCTGTATCATGTACATAAAAATCATTATATGTTTTTCCTAAATCGCTATCTGTTTCTTGTTGCAAATGTGGCACATATGTATGTAGCATTATAACTCCTTGTATAATTTATTTTGTCGTTCTTGTCTATCAATTGTTTTGTGATGCTTCAAACACCACTCTGAGGTTCTTGGTAAATGACTTAGTGTCTTGTACCCATCCAACGTTTCATGTACACGATTCTTCCATCGTATTGATTCTATATTACGATATATACGCCATTGATAATCCGGAAAATTAACCCAATTATTTTCATCAACGCGCCAACGCCATTTTGACACGTGTTGGGGGGTCAATCCTTCAACAGTATTGATCCTGGGAACCATTATTACATCAACATCGTTATGTTCTAAAACTTGAGGTAATAAGCGAATAATGTATTCATCTACCATCTCATCTGCATCGATCTGAAAAATGTAATCGCCTGTACACATATCAGTAAGCCAATTCTTCATTTTCCCAAAATCGCCGTCAAAATCATAACCATACCATCTAACAGGATAATCTTGTAATGGTTGATATGTTGTTCCTGGGTCTACTGACACAAGATACTCTCTAACTTCTTTGGTACCGTTTACTGAATCATATACTATTACAATTTCATCTTGATCTCTTTTGTTTTCGATTAAGAATGTGAGTAATCTCTTTATTTCATCAATCTCATTACAGACTGGTATTGCATAACTTAGTTTCATACTTTTTGAAGTTTAGGTAAGTTCAATTTAGGAAGTTTTAATTCTTGTTGCATTGGAATTGACTCTGTTCCTTTATCGATAATTTCTATTAATTCTTCATATCGTTTGCTTACCACTTTTTTGCTAAAATTGGTAATTGCATAATATCTTTGACGTTTTGCTAATTCAAGCCACTTTTTATAATTTTTCTTGACTTCTTTCAACATCTTTTCTGCATAACGATAATCAACAGTAAACCATTTAGCTTCTTTCAATAGAAATTGATTTTGTGCGGATGCATCAATTGGAGTCACTCCTCCAGGCAAAGCACAGATGAAGTCTTTGTTCAAGAAGTCTGCAGGCCCAGAATAGTGTGGAGCAATAATAGGTTTGCCCGTAGTTGCAAATTCAAGTAGCGGACGTCCGAATCCTTCACCTTTTGTGAATGATACCATTGCCTTTACTTTTGGGTGATTATACAATGAATTCATTTCATCATCAGTTAAATCTCCATGCAACAAGTATACATTTGGTAAACGATCTTTCTTATGCAAGTCTCTAATCTGTGCAATTTTATTTTCAACCTCAAATCTGTCAGTAACTGAATATGTTGCACCTGATGTTTTTAAAATCAATGCAGGAGCAGAAGTTTGATTTTTAAATGTATTGAAAAATGTATGTATCATTCCGGAAATGTCTTTCCTGTCTTGACCTAAATTGCCTTGCAACCAATGACCCACTGAAAGAAATGCAAATGATTCTTCTATTTGATCAATTCCTGTTAATTCAATCAGCGGTTTACTATTATTATAACAAGTTTCATCAAAATATTCTGGAACAACCTGTATATTACTAGTAATTGATTTCTGTGTTGCTTGTGCTGTATTTAGAATTACTTGTTTTGTAAATTCACTTGGCACAATTGTAACATTCATTTGATTGATTTTGTCAACCCAATCAGGAGGACAAATATCGCCTTCTGTTGCTGCAGTGACGCCTATGTTAAACTTCCCTACCTTTTGAAATTCATTTGGAACTGTTATTTGTACCCATATATCAGGTTGTTCTTGCATTTGCGGAGGAATGAATCTTGATTTCCAATCATCTGAAATAGGATATGAAAATGGTGTATGCCCCCACGGCAACGAAATCAGCTTGATATCCCATTCTTTAGATTTTTTTTCTATTAGATTAGAAATAACTTCTCTTGCGTGATGCCCATAACCACTTTGTGTCTGTACTGGCGATGCTATAACTACTTTTCTCATTCGGTAATACCTATATTTTCGTATTGTGTGGATTCTACTTTATTAAATGTATATCTAGGCCGGGCTTCTTTTGGTTGAGTGAACAGAAAGTCAATGTGTTGAATCATTGATTCGCCCATTTGTTTAGCTGTTAATCCATGTGTCAAACAAAATTCTCGTCCTGCGATGCCTGCTTCTTGTCGTTTTGTGTCTGATGTTTCCCACCACTCTCGTATTGCGTTTGCCACATCTTCAAAACGAACTCTATCGTCAAAGATATATGGAGTAGCCGGCGATCCTTGTAATGATCTATTACTAGGAAATATTGGCTTAGCCCATTCCCCATGTTTCTTATATTTTCCTGTATGGTTTGTGGTGAAACTTTGATCGAATGTAATCCAATCGCCATTTTCATCCTCAAAACGCATTTGATCTTGTAATCCTCCAGTAACAGTATTTACAATGACAGTGCCTGCAAGTAATGCTTCTGTGCTACTAAGTCCCCAACCTTCATTTGATGCAATGTTTACGACAACATCAGCTACATTATACATTGCATTAAGATCTTTTGCAGCCAATTTCTTGTCTGAAAATAATACTTTAGCATCTGGTGCTACTGCCTTCCAAACTGCTCTTAAATCAGTTCCATTACCGTCTACTATTGAAGTATGCATAACAAGTGCTACTCGGTTTTGTTGATCTTTTGGTAATGATTTTCGAAAATGCTCAAATGATAAAATAACATCACCTGGAAGTTTTCTTCTAATGTTTCTATTGTTCCACATTACTAAGAAATCGACACCATTATCTGTTTTTAGTTGTTTGAACATTTTTTGATATGCATCATCATCCTTTGGCAATGGCTTATAATATGTATCATCTAATCCGTGAGGGACATATGCAGTATATACAGTATTCC
>Ga0222719_10004470_pt1 | contig 12267 bp, 16 predicted proteins | sample C33_34DmetaG_FD_165039 | JGI IMG/M metagenome (GOLD analysis project Ga0222719, IMG submission 165039) | Estuarine water microbial communities from San Francisco Bay, California, United States - C33_34D | ecosystem: Environmental > Aquatic > Marine > Unclassified | place: USA: California...
TCTGTTGTAAATTTTCCCCTCATGAGTTCCAAATTCCCAACTAGATGATGCCGTATTATCCCAAACTTGAACCTTTCCCATTTCGCTATATGCTGGAATACTGGTGTCTTCTTTGAATACTCTAACGGAATAAGTAAAAGGAGTATAATCCACCTTTGAATGTATATTCTCGGTTGTTAAATCTGGATTGTTTTCAATAAATTTTTTATGTTTTTTAGTGTTTAGATGTCTGGTCATATTCACTGGTTTTGCTCCACAGACACAAGTTCCATTTTTACCGACATTTGTAATTCGTAAAATTCTCAATATTTTACTTAACGATGAACGAATATTTTCCATATAATCGTAATGTTCGTTTTCTTTACAGAATTCGATTAATTCAGTTAGTAAATGAATTAAAAAATCCTTGTTATGAATATCGTTTTGTTGTAAATTAATGGATATTATATTATCAAGTTGTTTATATTTACTAACAACTCGTGAGTGTAATTCTTTATCCGTTCTATAACAGCTGTATATTTTATTAATAGTTTCCATTTTATAATATACTATATTGTCTTATCTTTAAGTAAAAGGTTTTTAAACCTATTATTAAATAATTTAAAAAAAAGTATTAAAACCTTTTTTTAAATCATTTGATATGTCTTTTAACTAATATGCTTACATTTGCCGTCTGTGTATGTTTTATAGCACCTGTTATAAATCCACCCACATTTACATCTACACATACACACTCTGCCCTTTGAGTTTAAATAATCCAAATCTCCATTACATTTTTCACATTTTCCAGTAGTATTTTTCTCAGTGATTTCAATATCCATAATAGGATAAATGAAGCACTTTGTATTTCCAACATAATAAGACTTTGGTTCGTAAGAGTTCATTTTATAATATACTATATTGTCTTATCTTTAAGTAAAAGGTTTTTATACCTATTATCAAATGATTTAAAAAAGGGGTCAATGGTTCTTCAAATTAGGTAAAAGAATATCTCATATTTTCATATTCAACTGAATGCTCCTAAATTCTATTTATTTATTATTATTTTATTACTGAATACTCCTTATTCTTAAAAAAGGGTATTAGGTAAAGGGATATTGAAGTCAAATTCTCAAAAGTATTTGAGATTTTTTTCCCCCATATACTTTTCATTTTCTAACCCAAATATCCCTTTACCTAAATACCCTTTTTTAAACCCTTACTATTTACTCCTTACTTTATACTATCTTAATACTACTTCCTCCTTAACTTCCTTAGTGTTAATATTCTTTTACTTGTTTTAATATCCTTTTCCTTTTATAGATTATAGATTAGAGATTAAAAAATTTGATTTATTCGTTTGTTTAGTAAATATATTTTAGAAGGTTATATTAATGAGTTTAAACAACAGATCACTAAATAAAGTTTTAGGATTATTACATGACTATGCTTTTGATATAGTTCAAGCAAAATTAATAGAGGACCTGCGGACTAGGTTTGGTTATTATAATGTGGAAACGGACGGAGACGATGTTATTATTAAATTAGGATTTGAAAGTTCATTAGAGTTTTATATCAACAATGTGTCTTATATCGAAGAGGAAACTAATATTAGGGGTTTCACTATTCACGACCGAAACAATTTACAACTAAATGATTTCATTGTGATTTCTCCTATTCATAGATTTGATTTTAAAACCCAGTTTATTGAAAAGGATCAGTTCGCAAATAATAAAGAGTACAAGAATTACATCATAGACCAATTAAAAGAATACGTGTTTTAAGATTTTTTTGTTAAGTTATAATAATGAATAACATTTTCCAAATCTTCTACCAGTTAGACAAACCATTAGAGGAGTTTCCCATATTTTTAAAATCAATAGAAAAGTGGAAGAACTACGTTAGTATCTATGGTGGGACTTATAAACTCTATTTACAGAGTGATTGTGAAAGAATAATAGACAATAGTAAATATGCGGATTTTTATTATAGTCTATGTCTGTGGTCTAAACTGGAATTTATGCGATATGTGATTGTAGAGCAAACACCGAACTCTATCTATATTGATTTGGATATTGTCCCCAACCACTATGAAAGGTTTAAAAAACTACAACAAGGTAAATATCTATTTGGTTTCTGGGACAATAAGGACAATTCCGATGGTAAAACAAGAGGAGGAGGGGTAGTTCTATCAAATTGTATCGTTGGACTACAGGATAATTCGGTAATTAGTGGATTTATTGAATATGCTATTAAACAACATGAACGAATGAATTCGATGACCATATACAAAACCTGGAAGATTCGTAAAATGAAACGAGGGGTAGGGGTAGATTCGTTTAAGAAGTATTTTAATGAAAATGGATATGAGGTAAATACGGAATTACCCTATTGTATAAAGGACTATGCCTGTATGTCGTGGTTAGTAAAAAAAAACAGAGATTTGTTATTTTAATTTTCCAAAATAAGACATATCACCATATCCCCTACTAGTATGGCTTTTGTTCCTATCACTATGTTTGAATAAAGGGGGGTAGTAAAATCGGTCTATTAGGTGCTGTTTTGATATTTGACTATCAATCGTTGTTATTGTTTTTGCGGATTTCAATTTTTCTACTATCTCGTGTGCCTGTTCCCATTTTGGAATATAAACCCCCCACATACCTACAATACGAAACTTATCCCAGTCTATTTCGTGTATTCCTTTTGTTAGTTGTAAATCTGTTTTTAATTCTTCAATCCATTGTTTATTTTTCTTTGTGTAGTTCGTAGGGTGATGTAATAGTCCATTTAAGTAAATCGGTTTATCACCTAAATCCGTTTTTGTAAAATCCCCTATTTGTAGGCAGTCGTCTTCCAGTATCAAAACATTATTTATCTTTTCACTAACTATTTTATGTAATAAACAAACATGCGAAGTAAAACAACCAAGTTTTCCCTTTCGTGTTTTTTCCTGAATGTTTGACCGATTTCGCATTTTTTCTTTTACCCACGATAGACATTCCTCCGCAGTCTTCCCAGTAAATAAATTGAATGTGTAGTTTAACCTATCTATTCGTTCTTTCCCCAGTTCGTTATTCATAGATATAACAAACCTACATATTCCATTTTTATCACGGAGATATTCCGTAGATTGCGGTTTATAGGGTAATTTCTTCAATCTTATACTTGTATTCCCATTTTTCTTTATCTTCACACCAGCCACATAGTCAGGATATTTTTCTTTTAAATAATTAGCAGTGTATTGTTCGGTTATTGCGGTTCTACCCTGATACCCACCTTGTTTAGAGTAATATTCCACTTTTGCCGAGTATCGGTTGAAACGAACAATACCACCACGAGATTTGTAGTGTAAAATACATTTTTCCGAATCGGTACATTCTCCTATAAAGGTTTCACCATTAGGCATAGGCACTGGAATTTCTGTTAAAACTACATCTTTGTTGTTAATACAAATGGATAAAGGGTCCATCACTAGGCTTAGTCCCATTTCAATTGGTTTTTTATTTTTCATAAAGTACTGGTTAGGCACCGGATAAAATCCTGCGTAAGTTAGGTTATGATCATGTAATGTTTTTATAAGTTGGTCTAATACTGGTTTTATGTCTTCTACCTCTACGAGTTTATTATCCACTAACTCGTAAAATCCGTGTATATCATCGTTCATATAAAGGTATATCTCATTCTCTTGAAAGTAATTTACTATGAAATTATCTATACGAGCTATACCCATAGGTCCTAAAATAACTTTACATTTAGGAAATGCTTCGGTGTAATCTTTTAGGTTCTGTTCTGTGGATACGAATATATGAACTACCGATTCATCTAATCCATATTTTAAAATGATTTTACTATAAGTTAGTTTAAACAATTTTTCAACTCGGTTCATAGATTTGATTACAATTTTCATTTAGTATAGAGTTAGATTATAATTTTTATTGTTTAGTTTTGATTAACTTTTTCTAAAAGTTCTCTTATTAGGTCTAATGGTATTCTGTATCGTTCTAATCTATTACTAACGCCCCCAACTGAATTCATATTTTTTAAATATTTAGTCCATTTTTTATCCCGTGCTATTTTTCTTTTTTCTTTCGTATCACATAAGACGATATTTCCGTTTTCATCTTTAAAATATCCTTTATTTAAAACACTTGTTTTATGTTTTTTATTATCCATATTTTCGCAATCATTTTTACAAATTTTAGGGGTTATATTTGTAATATTAGTTAAAAATATGGTAGGTTTCTTATATCCAAATGTGCTATATTTACAATAGTCAAAAAGTAGATATTGATTTTCGTTAAATTGTGGATATGTCTGTTTTATATACTCCCACATTTTACTCGTTTTAGGATTCTCTATCCAGTAATAGGTAGGTTTAAAATAATCTATGATTTCAAATACCTTATCAACTAATGGTTTTCCGTATGTGTCAATATCTCGTTTTAATGTTTCTTTTGATACTATTTCCGTTGAATTTTTAAAACTTCGTCCTATCCAACAATTACGAATAACAGACCACATACAACACACAGGTGAAGCAGTTATAATATCAAATTCACCAACATTAAACTCGTTTTTATAATCCCACGTTAATATATCTTTTTTGATATGATAGGGTGATGTATAATCTGTATAGATTTTAGAATTTGCCCCCAAATCTCTATCAAGTGATACAATATCATAACCGAATTCCTTTGCTACTACACCGATAGAATGTGTTCCACTGAATAACTCTAATATACGCATATTAGTATAGAGTTAGATTTTAATTTTGATTAACATTTAAATTTGATTAATATGTTTAGTTTTATTTTCACTTAAAGATAAATCTAACTATATAATATATAATATGGAGCAGTTTAATAATACTTTAAAAAGCCGTGGATTAAAACCCAGTTCAATTAAAACATACAACTCTAATTTAACCAAATTAATTAAAGATGTAGGATTTGATTTTACAGGTGCGGATTCTATTAAATCTAATTTAGATAAAATTTTAGAGTTGATTGAAACCAAAAAAACAAGTGTTAAAAAAAACTATCTTGCTGTGTTGTTGGTTATTCTCTCACCTAAAAAGAAATTTCCACTTCCACAATACAAAAAAGAATATGAGTTATTAAATACGATGATTATCAAACTTAATAATGATTATTCTAAAACATTAAAGGATAAGCAACTAAACCCTGCTGACCTGGCTAATGTAATTTCTTTGGAGGAAGTAAGACAAATGAGGGACAACCAGACAGCCCTAATTCTCACGAGATACAACAAGAAACAAAAACTAAATGATAGTGATTTAAGAATTATTCAAGATATTTTTATATTAGGGCTTTATACCTACTTACCACCAAGGAGATTAATATTTGCTTCTTGTTTGAAAATGGAAGACACCGATTATAAAAAACTATCTACTTACTCAAAAGATAATAATGTAATATTAGTACATAGTAAGGCAAAAGTTCCAAGGTTTATTCACTATGGACGGAACGCAACGAAGAGCAAAACACAGGAACACGTGGTTGTTCCAATTAGAAATCCACAACATAAAAAACTATGTAAGTTGTGGTTAAATGTTAATACAACCCCACATCTACTATTACAAACGGATATGAAAACCAAACTAACTGAAAACGGACTTTCTAAAAGGTTCAAGTCTATTTTTAAATTATTCTTTAAAAAGGACATTGGAATTGTATTGTTTAGAAAGTTGTTTATCAGTCAAACGATTACGGCAGAATTATCCGTAGAACAACAGGAATTAATAGCTCGTCAAATGGGACATACACCAGCAACCCAAATGGGTGTCTATCATAAGGAACTACCAGAGAAGAAGAAGGAACAGAAGATTAAATTTAAAATTAAAAAGTAATTGATTAACCAACTTATTATTTTTTTAACATTATATTATAATGCTAAAAAAACCAGGTGTCAAATGTCCATGTGGATCGGTTGTTGCTATTGATTATCTAGAGAAACATCAAGAAACAAGATTACATTTTAAAAGATTAGAACGGAAGAAACACGATAGATTTAAAAGAATTGTTGGGGTTCAAAAAGTATATTTTTAATCTCCATATATTATATAAAATGATTACATATCAACAAGGTTACATTTACAAAATACAACATATAGACAATCCAACTATAAAATATATAGGATCTACCCACGATTTTAATCAACGTTGCGAATCACATCAAAATACAAATATTTTAACAAACCAACGGAAGTTATACCGAAAGATACATGAATTAGGTGGGTGGTCTAATTTCAATATTGATATTATAGATTTATACCATAATATAAATAGAAGTCAATTGTTAAAAATTGAAGGTGAGTATCAAAAACAATTTAAAAGTCCTTTGAATATGAGGATAGCTGGTAGAACACCACAGGAATATGTAAATGATAATATTCAATATCTTCGTGTATATAGGAATAGACCAGTGGAATGTGAGTGTGGAGTTATAAGTAAATATAAAAATTTAGCAAGACATAGAAGGAGTAAAAATCATATTACAAGAATGACTGGACTATTGACCAATGGTTTGTAATAATCGGTAATCTTTGTTTTTGGTTTTTGTTGTTTCATTTTAATATAGAGTTGGTGTTTTTTGGATTTAAAATGTCTTGGTTTGTTGTCTATTCGGTAATTACCACCACACTTACAAATAAATTTATGTGTTTTTCTATATTCGGTTATACTTGCTTTATTGTCGATATAATATTGTGCTTTTTGTTCTTTAATTTTATTCCGATTATCAATATAATATTCCGCCTTTGTCCTACCTGGAATATTTTTATTGATACAATCCATTTCTCTAATGTATTTTCCTTCCACGGCATCTAACTCACTTTTAGAATTACAAGGATTTAATTTGACTAATTCAATATAAGCATCATCATATTTTAAAATTTCAAAACTGGATACATAATTACCAGATGTTCCATTCATAAATAGTTTATAGGCTGTGCGATGTTTAGCCATCCTAATAGATAATGTTTGAGTTGTTGAACCTACATATACATCATCACTTTTATAACTTCTAATGGTATAGATTTTTCCGTTTAAATAGTTAGGCATTTCTAAATTATTATATTGTCTTATCTTTAAATAATCTTTTTTAATCTTTTATCTTAAATAGTTTTATCTATTTTCTTTTATACTTAAACTTAACGATACGTTCTCGCCATTTAAATCTAACAACACCCCACTTTGGTCCGTTATACTTATCCTAATCGAATTGATATGACCTGATACAGATATAGGTAGATATAGTGGGAAAGCTATAGTTTCAGCTATATTTGAACCAGGACCGACCTTTGGTGTGATGAAATGTAAAGCAGTGGTACTTTTATTATTCGTAATGTTTTTACTCGCATCCAGTATAGAACAATTTACTAACAACGCATCCACTGAGTTAGATATATTTGCTGGTGATTGACCTGATGTAATTCCAACAACATTATAAAGTAGGGCATTCAATCCAAACAAGGCATTAAAAGTATTAGCAATCGTAAAATCTACACTAAATCCAGTTTCTAATTCTAAATCCACTCGCAAAGTGTTATAGTTTCCTGTAAATTTAATTCCAGTGGGACTATCCGCAACAGGAATTTGGGTTCTTATATAACTTGATAAATCACTTACCCCATAGTTACCATTAGGAATAGTTATAGTTTGAGTTCCAGATGGACTTGTAAATTTAAATTGATTATTTGAATTAGTTATGTTATACCACGAGTACCACATAGAATAGGATAACAAGGCACAACTATATTTTTTGTCAGGGTCTAAATTCAGTTTATCAGTTCTAAAAATGAAATCATGTGTTGTATTAACATTTTCCAAACCATTAGTAGAGATATTTAACAAAATTGAATCGGACATTATAATATACTAATATAATAAAATAATGAATGATATTTTATTTCCGATTCACGCACTATCTAATATAGATATAGAACAGGTATTAAACATTTACAAAGTAAAAGGTATAGTAGTATCTCGTGATAACATTCCTAATAAAATACCTGTTAATAGTTGTTTAGTTATTAATTTGGACGATTCAACTGGACAAGGTACTCATTGGGTGTGTTTATGTAATAGTCAAAAATCAAAACGAATTTTATATTATGATGCGTTTGGTGTTGATTATCCACCACAGGAAGTATTAGATATGAAAAGTAAAAAAGGTATTGTAGCCAACAACTCCCAACATCAACATATTGATAGTATTTTATGTGGATACTATTGTTTAAAAGTAATAAAATCGGTATTCGTAGATAAAATGAATTACATGGATACGATGCGACAATTTACAGACAATCCTTCCTATCATAATAAAGATATTGCGGATAATCTCCAACTTTAATAAAAAGTTAGTAAATAAAAAAATATTATTATAAGTTATAATGAATAACACAACTTCAATAGGTCTTGATTCCAGCAATGGTATATCTGTAATGGGTGCTAATTATGATTTAGAACTCGTAGGGGTCATTCAATCTGGTGCTAGTTTCATAGCTACGATGATTATTCTTTTTCGTGTAATGGATTTCGGTTCTTTCTTTAAAACCATACGACAAAAAAGACAGAAACAGAAAAAAGAAAAAGAATTAAAAGAGCTAGAAAGGGTTAGGAAAATTATAAACTCTGTTAAAAACCACGAAGATGTAAATCTAAATGATTTATTGAGTGATGATGACGAAGATACGGAACAACCTAATGATGCTGGTGTAATGCGTATAGCTCGTAAAAAGCAACATAGTAACTCTGTCGTATGAAACGAACAACATAACACCAATTTAATATTTTTAGATAGTATGAGATTTTTATAGGATTTGTAAATCCTTACCAAACACATTAATAAAAAACAAAATATTGATTATTAATATTTTGTTTCTTAATAATATAATGCGTACTAACTATTACAAAAATCAAGGAACTATTTATTTGTCTGGTACTGGTAAAAAATACAGAGTAATAACACAAGGCGAAGGACTAGGTGATATTTATCGCATGGGTGTTCGTGGTATTAAAAATTTATTTGGTAGTGAATCCGTTAAAAAAATAGGTAATATTTTATTGAATCAAGCTAAAAAAACAGGAACAGCCTTTTTAGAAGAAGGAAAGAAGCAGGGCAAACGAGCTTTAAAAGAGAGTGGTAAAGAATTAGCAGATATAGCCATATCCAGTGCGAATACTCTATTAGATGATATAGCAGAAGGTAAAAATGTAGAACGTAGTATAAGAACCAATGTTAGAAAAACCAAAGAACGAGTAGGTGTAAAAGTTAAAGAACTATCTAAAAAGGAACAGCAGATTGCTAAACGCAGAGCTCGTGAGATATTAGATAGTGAAAGAAGAAGATTAACAGGTGAAGCCAAAAGACTAATTAAAGAACAACAAGAAGAACGTTCTATTTTTGATGAAGTGGATGATTTATATGGTGAAGGACTAACTCGTATAGGAATGACTCGTAATATGGGTAAAGGACTCCGTCAAGTAGGAACTGGAAAGAAAAGGGGTCGTCCTCGTAAAAAAAAATAATAAAATAAATTTATCTTTGAAATTAATTTATTTTACTATATTATAATATAATATGTCCGTTGTACCCCAAGAATTCAAAATTGACGCAAAACCAGTTAAAATGCTTACCTCCCACGAATATGAGATGGCAGAGGTTAGGGCAGACGATACTGAAACGAAAAACCTAACCAATATTCGTATCCAATTAAAAGATGTATCCACCTTTACTAATCTTTATCATGGTTATTTAGAATTACGAGTTCGTGTCCGTAAAGATGCTTTAAATGCTGGGGCGGAAGTTGTTTATGCTAATGGTACTAATATCGCAATTGCGAATGGTATTAATTCATTATTTAGTAGGTGCGTATTACGAGTACAGAACCAAATCGTCGAGACCCTAGATGAACAACATTTAACTTATATGGTTAAATCTCTACTTCATTATAGTGAAGACTACGCACGTTCTAGTGGTAGTAATGAGTTTTACTTTAAAGATACTGGTGATTTAAATGCCACTGCTACTTCTGTAAAAGAATATAATATTACATTCGTGACTCCTGGAACACCTGGTGATGGTATTAGTGATGTTGTTTCTAACCCTGCTTACAATAAAGGTTTTGTAGAACGTAAAGCACGGACTAATTCCACCGATGGAAATTTTAAAGTGGTTACTTGTATTCTACCCCTTGCTTCGTTGTTCGGTTTTTGTAGTATCGACAGGGTAATGAGTGGAAATCAAATTGCTATTGAACTAACTAAATCAGGAGCGGAGCAACATCTCCATAGAGTAAATGGAGTGGATGATGGATTTGTAAGTCTTGATAAAGTTGCTATGTGGGTGCCTCGTATTCTACCTAATACTGAAGTAGAACTTGGGCTGAAGAGTGCTCTTGGTGGTGGTGTTGTTAGTGATTATCATTTTCCTACTTATAACTCGTATGTAAGCAGTAATTTACCCACGAGTGCTGGAACTAATGTTTTTAAAGTTTTAACACAGAGCGAAAAAATCCTTCATGCGTTTGTAATGCTTCGTAAATCTATTTCTTCGCAGGAAGATGTTAAATGCCTAACTCGTGATGAAATCCAAACTCTTGAAGTTCGTCTAAATGGTAAAACTTACCCTTCAAGACGTTATGACGCACTAAAAACGGAGGAAGGAAAAGCACGAGCCTATTACGAACTATTAAACTATATGAATCGTGGAGATGACTTTTCTTCTGGTATTCAGTTATCATTAGAGGAATTTAAAACTCGTTCTATTTATTCTTTTGATTTAAGTAATCAGTCGGAAAATTGGAGCAAATCACCCAGTACTCTTGAAGTGGTAGGTTCTTTAGATGCCAGTGGTGGAAACCCTGCGGAAGACCGACAATGGTTAGTGTGTGTAGTTAGTGAAAGAGGAGTTCAAATATCGTATGCTGGAAGCCAACCTGTTGTTTCTATTATGTAATCACTTTTGTAAAAGTGAGTTAAAACACATTATAAGATTACATAGACATATAGCAATATTAACCAGTGTATAGAACCTATAATGCGTTTAGTTTTATTTAAAGAAATAATGTTATAGATTAGTAATGAGTATTTTTATAAAGAAGGAAAACATATCTAATTATAATAGATATAAGGAAGCCCAAACCATTCAACCAGGGGAAGATTACTATAAAAACTTAGTTAGGGATTATGAACGAAAGGAAAAGAGAAAAAGAGAAACCTTTAGAAAGTGGAGATTAAAGAATCTAGAGAAACACCGAGCCTATATGAAAGCCTATCACCGCAGGGGGAAAGTTCCACCCACTTTTGTAAAAGTGAATCAAAACACATTAATAGCAGAAGAACCACCCACACCAACTTTTACGAGAGTGATTGAAAACACATTATTAACATTTGATTAAGAGATTTTAATATATTCTTTATAATATGGTTAAATACTATAAAGACTATAACGATTACAAACATGTAGGATTTAGGAAATCAACAAGGAAGGGAAAAAAATATGATGGCATTTTAGAACATAAGAAAACGAAGTTAAAAAAATACATTCCATTTGGTGCGGTCGGTTATCAACAATATAAGGATAGTACAGGGTTAAAATTATATACTGATATGGATCATTTAGATGATACACGAAGGAAATCATACAGAGCAAGACACGCAGCAAATGGATATGAAAAGGTTAAATATTCACCAGCCTATTTTTCATTTAATTATCTATGGTAATATAATGAATAACGAATTGGAAGAATTGTTTAATATTGTTATGACTTATAAAATAAAAAGTAATACTCATAGACCTAATGTAAGTGGATTAAAAGAGATTAGGCAATATGGTAAATACATAGGAACAAAACACTGGACACATGTAGGAAATCCTATTAAATCTCAAAACTTTGGTTTAGTTCGTAAATTCAAATGTGGTAAAGAATTATTACCCAGCAATAACAATACCAAATATCCAAACATATACGAAGCACTACAAAAGATAATTAAGATATTAGACCCTAATTTTATATATACCACCATAACTATCAATAAAAATGTAAAGGCACTTCCACATAGAGATAAGAACAATAGTGGAATGAGTTTAATAATTGGGTTCGGTGATTATGAAGGGGGTGGTTTGTATGTAGAAGAAGAAGCTGGTTATATATTACATGATATAAAACATAAATTGTTATACTTCAATGGAGTACATCAAACGCATTATACACAAGATTTTACAGGAGATAGATGGACTGCGATTTTCTACTGAAATTGA
>Ga0222719_10004473_pt1 | contig 12266 bp, 8 predicted proteins | sample C33_34DmetaG_FD_165039 | JGI IMG/M metagenome (GOLD analysis project Ga0222719, IMG submission 165039) | Estuarine water microbial communities from San Francisco Bay, California, United States - C33_34D | ecosystem: Environmental > Aquatic > Marine > Unclassified | place: USA: California...
TACCCACGGCGATAATGAGGCCAAGCAACTTGGGCAATAGCAGCAGGCCTATTGTCAGCGCAATCAAGGCAATCATGCGCGAGGAATCAAACATTTGACCGGTGCCAAACATCGCGCTGTTCAGACTCACACTGCCGTCAGCAGGCTGCAAGTTGATCCTGGAATATAGAATCAGTCCCACCAACACTGACGCCAACCATAGCGGCGAGGTCACATAATTCATAACACCCATCACCATATGTGCCCTGCTGGGCCAGCGCAGGCCCTTTGCCGGCAACACACCCAGGTGTTGGACATTGCCCTGGGCCCAGCGGCGATCGCGGACTGCAGCGTCCAGGAGAGTCGGCGGGCATTCTTCCCAGCTACCCGGCAGGTCGGTGATCATGCGCACGGTCCAGCCGGCGCGACGAATTAGCGCCGCTTCGACGAAGTCATGGGAACGGATCTCGCCACCAAAGGGACGCGGACCGCCCATGGTGGGCAAGCCCGCGGATTCAGCGAAGGCACGAACACGAATGATGGCATTGTGTCCCCAGTAATTGCCGTCGTCACCTTGCCAGGCACTGAGGCCGCGAGCAAAGATGGGGCCGTAGATAGCGTTGGCGAACTGCTGCAGGCGGGCATAGAGGGTTTCACCTCCGATCAGTCGAGGCAGGGTTTGCAGGATGCCGAGGTCGGTGTCGGCATCCATCTCTCTGACCAGCGTAGTCAAAGAATCCCCTGCAATCAGGCTGTCAGCATCCAGCACGACCATGTAATCGTAGCGACTGCCCCAGTTGTTAATGAAGTCTCGGATGTTGCCGGCTTTGCGTGCGCTGTTCTTGTCGCGGCGACGGTACCAGACCGGCATGGTATCGGATAATTCTTCCTGTAACTTTCGGATCGCCGCCGTTTCTGCCGGCCAGATTTCCGGCCTGTCGGAATCCGAGACCACAAAGACTTCGAAGTGTCTGGCTTGACCTAGGCGATCCAGGTCTTCGGCCATGGCTGCCAGAGAGGCGCAAACACGAGTCGGATCCTCATTGTAGACCGGCATCAGCAGAACCGTATGGCCCCGCAGCGGCGCTTCTGGATGGGCCAGCCGTTGGCCTCTGGCAGTGACGAATCCAGCCACTGCGGCCATTGCCGTCAGCGCCACCCAACCAAAGGTCACAGTAAACAGGCCCAGCAGCAGCCACAGCAGCGTCATGGTGAGCGGAGAACTCAGTCCCCATGGAGTTGCCTCAATTACGGTTAGCGGCAATACCAGCTGCATCTGGTAGCTCGCCGCCAGCGTGAGCGCGAGGCTGCCTCCAAACGTGATTAGACGCGCCAACCAGGGATTTGTGCCGGAAGCGACTGCGCGTTGCTCCGGGTGCAGGGATAGAACCTGGGTGGGCATGGCAAGGGTTGCCGCAGGTGGCGTAACAGAATAGTTCAATGACAGCGACTGATTCATCGTGTCCACCGGTACAGCCAGGTTTCACCCCACTGCCTGCCATCTACTTCCAGCGCGACGCGAAGTTCTGCGAGATCGGCAGCGCCGGGGTCGAGTTTGACGTAAACGCGATAGTTGCCGGTAGCTTCAACCAGCGTCGCGCTTACGTCAGTGATCTCACCAACACTGCTAAAAGTATTGACCTGAGCGGCATCAGGATCAGAGTGCACACTCGGAATGCTGTCGCCGTCGCTGAAGTCGATGACAAACACACGTTCATCTTCGGCTCCGAATGCTGGCGTGCCGGCGGCGGTTTCCAGGATGCGACCCGGCCGCGGCGCGCTGGATGGTCCCGCGCCCCAGCTCATCCGGTAGGCAAAGTGATGATCTTTGTCCGCACTGAGACCGAGGCTTGGCTGCCAGTAGGCAACGATATTGTCGTTTGTTTCCTTGCCACTGGGAATTTCCACCAGCACCACTTCACCCTCACCCCAATCACCCTGGGGTTCGATCCAGAGGGAAGGGCGCTTGTCGTAACGCGCCTCGGCATCCTGAAACTGCTCGAATGCCTGATGGCGTTGCAGCAGGCCGAAACCCAGGGGCCTGAGCTTGCCAAAGCTTGAGACCTGCAGCTCCGTGGGATTGGCCAAAGGGCGCCAAAGGATTTCGCCGTTAGCCTGTTGAACAAGTAGACCGTCAGAATCATGCACGGCTCTGCGGAAATCATCAAAAGAACCACGATTTGTGGCGTCAAATAGAAACATGGAGGTCAGCGCTGCGATGCCAACGCGCGCAAGGTCCCGACGCGGGAACAGGCTAGCTTCGACATCAACAACAGTCGGCAATCCTGGCCGCACGCGAAAGTGATAAGCGCCGGTGATAGACGGGCTGTCCAACAGAGCATGAATCTGTAAATCAGCTGCGTCCGATGATGGGGTTTCAATCCAGAATTCGCTAAAGCGGGGAAACTCTTCACCGCCGGGACCCACCGTATTGACTGCCAGGCCACGGGCCGACAAGCCATAGAACTGGTTCTTGCCGACACCGCGAAAGTAGCTGGCGCCCAGAAACACCAGGAATTCTTCAAACCGTTCGCCGCTGTTGATCGGATGGTGCACCCGAAACCCTGCATAACCACCGGCGGCGTCAGTATCGATGTCACCCAGGTCTTCATGATAGTTGAACACTGTCGGAGTAAAGGCCAGTGGCTGAGCCTGGCCCGCATTCACGAGGTGCAAGTTGACCGGTGAAGTAGCGAGGAAGCCGGGGTGGAATAGCTGTAGCTGGAACGGAGAGTCCGTTCCTCGCCAGATTGCCGCGTCAGACCTGAACAAAATACGACGATAGTCATCGTAATTCAGCTGCCGCAGCGGATTATCTGCCGCCAGTTCGCCGGATTGAAAAGGTTGCCGGGCGAGTTCCCTTGCGTAACTATCGAGCCAGTCAGAATCAAAAAAGCGCGATGTTTCAGAGGCATCCGCTGTTGATTGGGCTGCAACTGTCTGGCTGACTAGCAGACAACATATCGCGGCGACGGCGCTAACCCGCCTGCTATGCTGGCCACTCCTGATCCACGCTGACCACCTAGACATCTGAATACTTCCTTACCCGACTTCGCTCAGCGCAGCCAGATTTGCAGGGCTTGCTTCCGTACGTTGCACCGCGGATCTGGACTCCAACATATGATCCATGCGCCGGGCCTTGGTGCTAAGATAAAAGGCATTATCAGCGTTTGCGGCAATCCTGCTTGGGACGCGCTCGACAATATTGATGCCGTCGGCTTTCAGGGCGTCAATCTTAGCGGGGTTATTGGTAATAAGGCGTACGGCTCGCACACCCAGATCTTCGAGCATAAGTGCACCCAGCGTGTAATCGCGGCTGTCAGCATCGTGACCCAGCATCAGGTTGGCATCAACGGTGTCGAATCCTGCGTCCTGCAGGTTGTAAGCCTTCATCTTTTCCAGCAGACCGATGCCCCGGCCTTCCTGTCGCAGATAAAGCACCACGCCTACCCCTGCCTGAGCAACCATTGCCAGCGCCTGATCAAGCTGTTCACCGCAATCACAGCGTCGCGATCCCATTACGTCGCCGGTAAAACATTCGGAATGCACGCGGACAAGCACTGCGTCCTGAGAGGCAAGATCTCCCATAGTGAACGCCAGGTGCTCTTTTTGATCCGCGGAATTAGAAAAGTAGGCAAGCTGAAACGTGCCGTGTTCGGTAGGTATGCTTGCGCTGGCTTCGCGGGTAACAGAAAGCTTGGGCATTATTTTCTCCGATGCCTTGATTGAAAAGAGTAAGGGGACCGCATCCAGAGTCGACGCGAGTTAGCGTAGTGGCCGCAGTGCTTTATTATTGTGTCTCTTACTACGGTGAGAGCGCGCCCGCGGATCAGCTGGCTGCTGCCTGATAGCGACTGCTGTGGATCTTGTTATTCGGCCGCAACAACACCGGTACTGGATGCAGTCTCGACAGTAAAAGCCTCCACAAAGCGGTCCCGCAACTCGTCCATACGCCAAACTGGTGCATCGCTGCCGGGCAGCATACCTGGCTGCCAATCCCAGTGAGCGACAGCTTCAATGACCTCAGCATCCCGAGCGATTAAATGGATGGGCACCTGACGTGCGTCCGGATCCCCCGACACCATTGGTGCCGGCGGATGATCCCCTAACAGCAGGATGACCAGATTTTCATCTCCATATTCCTGCACGTAGGAGACCAGATTGGACAGCATATACTCGATGGCCTGACGGTAGTGGTCACGAATGGACTCAACTTCGCGCCATACGACCTCCGGCGTCGGTCCTGCCAAGGCCTGCTTGTTGAATATGCGGCCGTCGCCCACCTCGTCCCAGGGCACCAGTTTGGCAATAGGCGTCCAGGGCGCATGAGAAGAGATCAGCGCCACTTCCGCCATCACCGGCAAGCGCGATGAACCATTGCGCTCTCGGGCCTGTAACGCAGACATCACATATTGATCAGGCATGGTGACCCAATTGAAGGGTTCGCCTTCGTAGCCAAAGTTGTGCGCATTATAGATATGGTCATAGCCAAAATACTCACCTTCAGGCCAGAGCATTGTGATTCCAGGCATAGCAGCAACCGTCCGCCAACCTGCTTTTTGGAACAGTCGGTTAAGTGTAAGCCGCTCACTCATCACCAGGGTTTTAAAACGGGTCTCACTGTCGATCCAGGCACCGGAGAGGGCTGAGGCGTGAGCGAGCCAGCTAAGGCCACCTGCCACCGGAGATGTCAGGTAGGCACTGCGAATCTGCACGCCCTCCGCAGCCAGAGTGTTCTGCGCGCTTGTCAGCGTAGCCGTCATCGCCTCCGCAAATGGCTCACGCTCCAATAAAACCCGACCATAGGATTCGGCGAACACCACAAACACGTCCTTGCCCTGCAATCTATTTAACAGAGTCGAATCAGCGCGGTCTGCCAGCGCGTCATCTTCTACGGTCTCTGCGAATTGCCTGATATCAAGAGCGCTATTCAAGGTGTCCCGTCCATGCCAGACCAATTGATCCAGCGTGAAGCTGCCGCTGCGGGTGGAGCCGAAGACGCCAAATAAGCCCCACGCCACGAGCAGTGCAGCTAGGACTGGAGCCGAGACGCGTGCGTTGATAAGCAGCATTTGCTGCACGCGGCCCAGCATGATAAAAGCCAACCAGCACAACACAACGCTCAGCGTCACCAGCAGCACACCAAATCCCACCGCAGCGAATTCACCCATTGCCCCACTTAAAACGTTGCCACCATCGGCAAGCAGATGAATATCAAAAATCAGATCAAAAGGACGGCCGAGGACTTCGTGACTCATTAAATCTGCCGCCCGCAGCAGCATTGCTATTCCTAATATCACTGCCAGCACGATTTTCGCAACCCTGTCGAAGCGACCCGGCAATAGCAGCAGCAGGCCGATAAGCATGAATTCCAGCGGGAAATAGACAAAGGCGGCGGGGCTGACCCAAACCAACTGATTTGGCACGCTTAGGACAGCGAAGAGACCGGCGCAGGCCGCCAGGTTTAGCGATATGTTAAAAATATGCCGATAGGACAAGACTTTTTCCTGCCTGGGAGCAATTGGGATACAAGCTATATGCCCAAAGCCCGGGTGTTGGTTCAATTATACAAACAATCAGGGCTTGGGCCAGGGTCACCTATTCTGGACCTTATAAAGATTGAATCAAGCGAAGAATTCGGGTGCGACATTATGTCCGGTTCCTGATCCAGCTCAAATCACTATAATTACCTTCAGATAAGCTGCACAAGCATATGTGTAGAGGAATAAGAGATTAGGGTCATGTTTCGTCTATTAATAGTTTTGTTTTTCTCCAGTATCGGATTATACGCAACTGCTCAGAGTGAAGGGTTTGAGCCCTTGGCCACCCAGGACGCAGTGAATTCAGATTGGCTGATGCCACGCACCGAGCATGGCCACCCCAACTTTCAGGGCACCTGGTTTTTCGGTTCCCGTACGCCCCTGCAGCGACCAAAAGATCTTGGCACACAGTCCACTTACACTGAACAGGAAGTGCGCGCGCTGGAGCAGCGCATGCAGATGCGACTGGATAACCAGGCTGCCCCGCTGGATCCGTCCCGAGATGCGCCAGAAAAAGGCGCCGTAATTCGGCAAGAAGCGGATGACTCTTTTCTCGCCCACTACCTCGAGCCTGTAGTTACGCCAATTGCCGGCCAATACCGGACATCAGTGATTGTTGATCCGCCAAACGGCAGAATTCCTCCCATGCGTGAGGAATTTGAGGACTTCTACGCCAAGCGACGCGAGTTGGGATTAGGCGCTGCTGATGGCCCGGAGGGGCAACCCCTATCCGGCCGCTGTTTAATTTTTGGGGCAGCTATTCCAAACCTGACCCCAATGATGATGAATCCTAATCTGCAAATAGTGCAGAATCAGGACTACGTCATGGTGATGACGGAAATGGTCCATGATGCGCGCATCATTCGCCTTGGCGATGAACATCATGAAGACGGCGTGGCGCGCTGGATGGGTGACTCAGTGGGCTACTGGGATGGAGACACCCTGGTTGTGCGGACGCAGGGATTCAGGCCGGAGCAATCCACTTCCCGCATGGGCTTTCGTGTGTCTGAAGACTTCGAGGTCACCGAGCGCTATACCCTGACCAGCGACGACACGATTCACTATGCCTTCACTGTTATGGATGAGCAGGCTTATGGCAAACCTATCAGTGGCGAACGCACCCTGACTCGAAACCCTCCTGAGGAACGCCTCTATGATTTCGAATGCCATGAGGGTAACTATTCCCTGGCCGCGATTTTACGCGGTGCGCGCATGGAAGAAGTACAGGCGGAGCTGCAGCAATAAGATTCTAGAGCGAGAGTACCTGACAGTAGGCACAGCCATTCAGCTGTGTCTCGAGAAATCAGGTGCTAATAATTGGCTCACTTACAGGTGCATTTAGCCATCTATCGCTGCCATCCCTCGCTCGTCATAGCGCTCACCAATAACCCGGTCTGCCAGTGAATCCAGCTTCGCTAACTCTTCTGGAGTAAGCTCAACATTATAGCTGCCCAGATTAGATTTCAGATTTTCCAACTTCGTCGTACCCGGAATCGTCAGCACATGCTCTCCTTGGCCGATCACCCAGGCCAACGCCACCTGTGCAGGGGCACAACCCTTATGTGATGCCACCACTTCAATCTCATCCACTAGCGCCACATTCGCATTATAGGCTTCGCCCTGAAAACGCGGATTACTTGCGCGCCAGTCGCCTTCAGCTAGGGACTCATTCTTGAAACGCCCCGACAGCATACCGCGCCCTAACGGTGAGTAGGCGGTTAGCGAGGCACCGACCTCGAGACAGGCTGGAATCACATCGGTTTCGACATCGCGAGCGAATATCGAGTACTCAGATTGAACCGCCGAGATCGGATGAATCTTAGCGGCCCGGCGGATTGTCTCACCAGAGGCCTCAGATAAGCCGATGGCTCGAACCTTACCCTCGGTAACCAGTTCAGCCATAGCGGCGACGGTTTCTTCAATCGCTGTGGCGGGATCAACCCGGTGCAGATAGTAGAGATCAATGACGTCTGTCTGCAGTCGCTGCAAAGAGCCCTCAACCGCACGACGGCAGTTTTCTCTTGAACCATCAATGCCTGTAGGCATGCCGGTTTCCCAGTCTCTGGTTGGACCGAATTTGGTAGCAATAAACACACGATCTCGCCTGTCAGCGAAGGCCTCCCCTAACAGCGATTCGTTGGCACTGCGCATGCCATACATCTCTGCTGTATCAAAATGCTGGACACCCAACTCTATCGCCTCGTGTAGAAGCTTGATCGCAGCGGCTTGCTCAGTCGGTGGCCCGTAAAATTCAGAAAGCCCCATGCAGCCGAGACCGATAACGGGTAATTTAATTTGAGTATTGCCTAGATTTCTTTTGCACAAGCGTTTCACCCTGATCGGTATCGATAGAAAAAATTCAGAGCTGATGTTAAGTGACTGCTGAGCTTTTTGATATACCCAAAAAAAGTGTACTGAAGTCACAATGACCAGAACTGACCTACACTACAATTTCCTTTACAGTCCCTTGAGAAACAAGATTGGTCACTATCGGAGCGATAGTAGACTCCCAGTGCCTTCTGCTTTTTGAGAAGATCCTGATATGCGTGACAGGCAAATAATCAAGATAGCACTCACAGAACTTCCTCTATATATCTGACCGGCTGCAGAACCATTTGGTTTGAAGTTTTGCATCTCCACAGGATAATTCTGCGTCGGCAAGTATGTTAGCTCTTCTATTTATTTACCTATTTATTCGACATCCTGCAAGTAATTAGGCGTAAAATAGTGCCTTCGAAAATTCTTGTAACAACATTTCCAACAAGCTACACATTTATCGAATTTTACTTTCGATATCTACCCATGAATGCAACGACCCAACTGGACCCCAATGACAGCCGCAGCTTTATCTTCGACGCTTTTAAAAAAAATCCCCCAACAAATAGCTAACGAACTTTCAATCACTACGCAACAGGTCAGCGCCTCCATCGCTTTACTCGATGAAGGTGCCACCGTGCCATTTATCTCTCGTTATAGAAAAGAGGCAACTGGGGGTTTGGATGATTTGCAGCTACGGGATCTGGAACTCAGACTCCGCTATTTGCGAGAAATGCAGGAGCGAGTCGAAACGATTATTGCCAGCATCGCGGAACAGGAGAAGCTAACGCCACAGCTGGAGAAGCAACTTCGTAGCGCAGAAACCAAGACCGAGCTGGAGGATCTCTACCTGCCGTTTAAACCCAAGCGCCGCACTAAGGCAATGATCGCGATTGAAGCGGGACTTGCACCGCTGGCAGATGCGCTGTTCGCAGATCCGTCACAAGACCCTGGAACGCTTGCTAATAGCTACGTCGATACTGAAACCAAAGAAAATGGTGTAGAGAACAGCAAGGCCGCCCTCGAAGGTGCCCGCTATATCCTGATGGACAAATTTAGCGAGGATGCAGCACTGGTCGGAAAACTCCGCTCTCACCTCTGGAATCAGGGCGAACTCAGATCGCGCGTTGTGGAGGACAAGAAATCAGAAGCCGCCAAATTCAGTGACTACTTCGATTTCAGCGAACGCTTGAACAAAATACCCTCTCACCGAGCACTGGCAGTGTTCCGCGGCCGCAAAGAGAGTTTCTTGCTGGTCGAGATTGGCAGTGCCGGAGTGGAGTCAGGCGCAAGCGATCCTTGCGAGACAATGATTGCTAACCACTTTGGTATTGAGGACAAAGGACGCGCAGCAGACAAATGGTTGCTTGAGGTGGTGAACTGGACCTGGAAAGTGAAGCTCAACTACCGCCTGGAAACAGATCTATTGGGACAGCTGCGCGAACAGTCCGATGACGAAGCGATCCGGGTGTTTACCGAAAACATGAAGGCCATCCTGCTGGCGCCACCGGCTGGAAACAGGGTAACCCTGGGCCTGGACCCCGGGCTCAGAACCGGCGTAAAAGTTTGCGTGGTGGATCGCACCGGCAAGTTTCTTGAAGACACCGCAATCTATCCCCATGCCCCCAGGAACCAGTGGGATGAATCGATTGCAGTGTTGGCGAAACTGGCCGAGAAGCACGATGTCGAGCTGATCGCGATCGGTAATGGCACAGCTTCCCGCGAAACCGACAAACTGGCCGGCGATCTGATCAAGCGGCATAAGGAGCTGAAACTCGACAAGGCCATGGTAAACGAAGCTGGTGCCTCTGTGTATTCCGCGTCTGACGTTGCCCGGGAGGAGTTTCCAGATCTTGATGTCACCGTGCGCGGCGCCATCTCCATCGCCAGACGCTTGCAGGATCCCTTAGCAGAACTCGTCAAGCTGGACCCAAAATCCGTCGGCGTCGGCCAATACCAGCATGATGTCAACCAGCTCAAACTGGGGCAGAGCCTGAATGCGGTGGTCGAAGACTGTGTTAACGCCGTTGGCGTAAACGTGAACATGGCCTCAGCGGCGTTACTGAAACAGGTTTCTGGTCTCACAGCATCCATCGCGTCAAACATTGTAGATTACCGCAACCAACACGGTGAGTTCAAGACTCGCAAGGACTTAAAAGCTGTGCCCAGGTTCGGCGAGAAGAGCTTTGAGCAAGCGGCAGGGTTTCTGCGCATCGTAGATGGAGAAAATCCACTCGATGCTTCCGCTGTGCATCCAGAGTCCTACAGCGTCGTCGAGAAAATCCTGAAGCAGAATGAGAAGAAGGTTGGCGAGATCATTGGGGACCGAAGTTTCCTATCCGGGCTTAAGCCTGCAAACTTTATCGATGAAAAATTCGGCGTACCCACCGTCACAGACATTCTGTCTGAGCTGGAAAAGCCCGGGCGAGATCCAAGGCCCGAGTTCAAGTCCGCCGTCTTTAAAGAAGGCGTAGATTCCATGCAAGACCTGGAGGCAGGCATGACCCTTGAAGGGGTAGTGACCAATGTGACGAACTTCGGCGCTTTTGTTGATATCGGTGTACACCAGGACGGCCTGGTGCATATCTCAGCGATGTCTAATAATTTCGTGAAAGATCCTCACACTATTGTGAAGACAGGTGATGTGGTTAAAGTAAAAGTCATGCAAGTCGAGCTGCAGCGCAAACGAATCGGCTTGAGCATGAGACTAGATGACGAAATTGAATCCAATTCGGCTCGCGTCACCGAAGACCGCGTAGCCAAGAACAAAACAGCAAAAGCACGCAGTGGATCACAACCCGGAAAGAATTCTAAGCACCAAAATAGGCCCCAACCCAAGTCTGAAGGGAAACAAGCAGTTGGCAGTTTTGGTGCGTTGCTACAAGATGCGGTGAAAAACAAGACCTAGTCGTTTAGGCCTGCCAGCACCAATGAGCAATATTGGATCCACTTCCAACTTAAGCAATTTGAATTTAAAGCAGTACTCAATCGCTTTATTTACAACAGCTTGGCAATGAGCGGATCGATTTCTTCCGGTGTAGTGCGTGGACCTATTCTGTCTATAACCTCACCATTCTTATCAATCAGAAACTTCGCAAAATTCCAGGCAATATCAGCGTCGCCCTCCGCGCCCACCTTCGCCGACTTGAGTTGCCGATAAAGGTCACAGGCATTTTCGCCGTTGACCTCAATCTTGGAGAACATGGGAAAGTTTACCTGGTAGCGGGAGCGCGCAAACTCAAGAATCTCCTCATCGCTGCCGGGCTCCTGCGCGCCGAATTGATTGCAGGGAAAGCCAAGCACAGCAAATCCCTTGTCAGCATATTTTTCCTGTAGTGCACACAGACCTGTGTACTGATTGGTGAGGCCTCACTGGCTGGCGAGGTTCACCACCAATAGCGCCTGCTCTCGGAAATCTGAAAAGCTGATTTCCTCTCCGGTGATTGAGCGCATCTTAAGATCATAGATCTGACTCATTATGTTGCTCCTGTTGCATGCATCTAATCTGCATTCATGATTTTCCTGATCAGCTCGATTGGATCTATTCGAGCCGGCAAACTGGCCTACCTAATTCAGCGATACCACGGGTAGGCCAAGCGCCTCCAGGCGCTCGCGCTGGGTTGCCGCGTCCCCCACCACCAGGTAGATGAGCTTGCCCGGGTCCGCATAACGTTGGGCCAGGGTCTTGATGTCGTCGATAGCTACAGATTCCACAAAGGCTTCCTGTGCCAAAACGTAATCGTTGGCATAACCATAGGTGCTGATATCTCTCAGCATATCGAGTTTCGCAGCAAAGGTCTCGAAACGTCGTGCATTGCTTGCCAACAGAAAGCTCTTGGTGGTTACGAGGTCGGTTTCAGAAAACGTTGCCGGATATTCTGACAGAATTTCAATCACCGACTCCAGCGCTTCCAGCGTGATATTGGTGCGCACGCCGCTGGATATCTGAAACGGACCGGCATAAACGCTGCCTTCGAAACGAGAGCGAATACCGTAGGTATAGCCCTTGCCCTCGCGCAGTTCCTGGGTAAGCCGCGAAGCGAAACCACCGCCTCCGAGGATATAGTTCATGACGCTAGCCGGCCAGTAGTCTTCATCAGTTGCAGCCAGCGCCAGCTTACCAATGCGCAGCACAGATTGACGTGCCCCTGGCACATCATAGAAGTAGACCACCGCATCTTCTGGCGGTGCAGGGAAAATGGGATCAGGCACAGTGACGGCGCGATCATCCCAGCCATTTACAAGATCCGCGATCGCTGACTCTACATCTACGGCAGATACGTCACCGGTAATATGAAAGTCAGCAAGACTGGGAACAAGATTGGCCGCATACCAGGTTTGCAGATCCTGCAGCCTTATGTCTCCCACGCTCGCCACCGTGCCGAGCAGGTTGTTCGAGAGGATATTGGCCTCGCCGTATAGCAGGGTATT
>Ga0222719_10004482_pt1 | contig 12256 bp, 7 predicted proteins | sample C33_34DmetaG_FD_165039 | JGI IMG/M metagenome (GOLD analysis project Ga0222719, IMG submission 165039) | Estuarine water microbial communities from San Francisco Bay, California, United States - C33_34D | ecosystem: Environmental > Aquatic > Marine > Unclassified | place: USA: California...
TAACAAATAGTTTAGTAATAATAAGTAATATAGATATAGATAATAGTAAATATACTATTGATGATAGTAATTTAGAATTTCATACTTATTATTATGAATATAATATAACTTTTTATTTAAATTTAATTACTGAAAGTAGGGAATATAGTTTAAATATTAATGATAGACGATTTGAATTTGCTTTAAATAGTTTAAATTTAGATAGCAATATATATTTAAATGAAATTAATGAAACTATAAATATTTATAATATTTTAAATTTATCAAATTTAGGTTTAACAAATAGTTTAGTAATAATAAGTAATATAGATTCCGATAATACTAAATATACGATTGATGATAGTAATTTAATATTTGAAAATTATTATTATGAATATAATATAAGTTTTGATTTATTATTATTTAATGAAAGAAAAAATTATAATTTAAATATTTATGATAGCAGATATGATATTATTTTAGAAAATATTAGTGATACATGTAATTTTACAATAACTAATAATTTTAGTAATTTAGATTTATATGATATATTTAATATTGGTATATTAGAATCAATAAATGGATTACCAAATAATTTTATAATTTTTAGTAATATAATAGATAATGAATATTTTTCAAATATAAATAATAGAAATATTATATTTAATAGAATATATTATATATATGAATATAATATTGATTTTATTATAAAAATAGATAATGAAATAAAAGATATATATTTGAATATTACTGATAATCGATATAATTTGATAAATATTAATTATAATAGTAATATTGAAATAACAAATGAAAAAAATATAATAAATTTATTTAATGTATTTAGTAATTTAAATAATCAATATGAAATACCTAATAATTTAATTAGTTTTAGCAATATAGAATTTAATGAAAATTATTGTTTGATAATAAATGATTCTAATATTGAATTTAATAATAATTATTTATATAATCATTATATAACATTAAATTTAATAATTGAAAATATTATTTTCAATAAAAATATAAATATTACTGATACTCGATATGATTTAATAAATATAAATTATAATAATATAATAAATATTACAAATGAAAAAAATATAATAAATTTATTTAATGTATTTAGTAATTTAAAAAATGAATATAATATACCAAATAGTTTAATATCTTTTAGCAATAAATCATATAATATTTATTATGAATATAATAATAGTTCAAATATTATATTTAATACTAATTATTATTATGAATATACAATAATATTTGATATAATTATAGATGATTATATTAATAATAGTAATAAAATTTTAAATATTACTGATACTCGATATGATTTAATAGATTTAGAATTTGAAAATATATATATAACAGAAGATATATCATATATAAATATTTATGATAAATTAAATTTTAGTATTTTTGGATTAAGTAAGAATAATTTAATAATAAGTAATATTGAAAGTAATAATAAATATACAATAAATAATTCAAATATATATTTTAATAGAACAAAATATTTATATAATTATGAAATAGAAATAAATTTAAAATTTAATAGATTATTTGAAGAAAAATTAAATATTTTTGATATTAGATTTTCGGTTTTATTATCAAATTTATTATTTGATAGTAATATAATTTTAAATAAAAATGAAGAAATAAATTTTTATGAAAGATTTAATTTAGATAATTTAGGTTTGAGTGAAAATGAAATAAAATTCAGTAATATTAATGAAAATGAAAAATATAATATAATAAATAATTCAAATATATTATTTACAAATAAATATTTATATAGTTATGAAATAAATTTTGATTTAATTTTTGAGAATAATATTAAAAATTATAATTTAAATATAATAGATGAAAGATGGGAAATAGCAATGAGTAATATTAAATTATTAAATTCAAATATAAATATACTAAAATCAAAATTTAATAAAAATATTTACGATTTATTAAATTTAAAAGAATTAGGATTAGATTCAAATTTATTTTATATAAATAATTTGAATCCAATTAATGATGATGAAATTGAAAATGATGATAATATAATTAAATTTAATTTTAATGAATATAATCTAACAAATAATAATGAAATCTTTTTCAAATTAAATAAATTATATATTAGTAAAGATCAAAATGATATAACTAAATATAAATATAAATTAAATAATTCAAAAACTATATTTTATTCAAATATAACAGGTGATGAATATATTGAAATTTCAGAAGAGAAGTATGTTACAACAGTTATACCGAATTTTGGTTTTATAGGTAATACTCATTATATTTATGGATATAGACCAGTTTCAAATATAAAATATTCAAATATTTCAAATATAATAAATTCAATAAATATAATACCTTTAATTAAAATAGATAATTATAATTTAATAAATAATTATAATGCTTTAATAACATGTAATTATAAAAATCCAAAATGGTATATAGATGTAAAGAATTATAAAGAAATACATCCTTATCCTTATTTATTAAATTTAAATGAATTATTAAATATTGATGAAGAATTATTAATTAATTATAATTATACATCATTTAGATTAACAAGTCCAATTAGTATATCAAATATAAAATTACCGAATACTATATTTTTTCATGATAGGAGTTCGTATGATTATACTGTAAATGATCAATCTATAACATTACATAAAGTATATTATGATGGTAAAATAAAATATGGTATATCTGATTTAGTATTTTTATATATAGATTATGTTACGGCAGTTAATGGAATAATATATAATAAAACATTAGATAATGAAGAATTATTTATAAATCAATTAAATATTAGAAATAATTTATTAAATTTAACATTTAAATATAAATTTCAAAATATTTATAATAAAGACGATGAAATAATTTTAAAATTAGTAGATAAAAGATATGAATATATAAGAACATTATTTAATAGTAATAATGATGAAATAATAGAAAGAAAAGAAGAATTAGTAGGATTAAGTTTAAAAATATTGGATATATCAAGTAATTACATAAATGAAATAGTTGAAAATAAATTAGAATTTAAAATAAGTGATTTAATAATAGAAAATAATAATTGTAATTTTATATTTAATAATAATGATATATATAAATTAGTAAAAGATTATTCAATAATAGAAACAAGTTATGAATTTAATAATATTTTAGTAGATAAAGATTTTAAATTAAATATAATAGATAAAAGATTAATATTAATAGAAAATGAATTAATATTAAGAACATCAAATATAAAAATAAATTTAGATTTATTGGAAAATTATTATTATAGAGAAAAATCGTTATTATTATTTAGTAATATAATTATTAATAATAAAAATTATAATATAGAAACAAATATAATAAATAGTAATTTAATAATAAATACATATAATAGGAATATAAGTTATGAAATAAATATAATAGCATATGATAATATAAATAATATAAAAAATAGTGATTTAAATATAAAAGTATTTGAAATAAATAATAATTTAAATGATTATGAAAGAAATAATTATAATTTAGAAGAATTTATATATGATAGTAATATAATAAATATATATAAATTAGATGAAAGTTATAATTTTTATAAAACATGGTATAGTGGAAATAGTGAAGATAGTAAAACATTAAGAATAATAAGTGAAAGATTTAATAATAATATGAATAAAGGTATAAAATTACCAACAATTGAATTTGTAAATAAAAATATAATATTGAAAGATATAGGTGTATTTATAAAAACAAAAAAAGATGAAAGAATAAGTTGTATAGGTGTAATAGAAGATAATGGAATAACAAAATTAATAAAAAATGTAGATTTTAATAATAATAATAATTTATCAGAATATATTCCAAAATATAATGGATTACATGATATTGAAGTAAAAATGCATGAAAATTTAATAAATTCGGAATTTATAAATGGTTATCTATATGGAAGTAATATAGATATATATATATTAATAAATAATAGTAATTTATGTTTAATAGATAATGATATAATAAGTGGATATTATATAATAAAGTGTGATATAGAAATATATGAAAACAATTATAATATATATAATGAAAATGAAATAAATTATTATAATATAAATTTAAAAGATTTATTTGATAACAATGATATAATAAGATTAGAAGAAAATTATAGTAATGAAAGTCATAAAATAAGAATAAATATATCAAATATAAATGATGAAATGAGTTTTGATATATATAAGATAAAAGAAATAAATGAAATAAATAATAATATAATAAGATTAAATGATAATGAATTATTATCTATAAATGAAATAATAGAAATAAATTCAAATATAATAATTGAATTAGAAGATAATAAAATAAATAATATAGTATATTGTTATAATTTAGAAAGAAGTAATATAGAATTAAAAGAAAATATATTATTATTTGATAAAAAATTAGATATATCAAAAAATATAGAATTATATGATATAGAAAATTTATATTTTAATAGTGAATATATATATTCAATATTAATAAAAAATATAATAACAGGTAAAACTTTATCTATAGAAAAAAGTATAATAACAGAATTTGGAAAAGCAGAAAATTTTAGATATTTTAATAATAAATTAAAACATGAAATTGATTTTTATTGGGAAGATAATGTAAGAACTGGAAATAAAAATATAAAACCAAATGATTTATATAAAATAGAATATAATAGTAGTAATATATATATAACAAGTAATATAAAATATAATCATAATATATATGATAATTATGATAATAGAATAGATCAATTATTTAGTTATGGTTCAAGTAATATTTATAAATTAATAACAAATAATAATGAAATAACTTATAAAGAAGTAATATATGAAAAATATCATTTAGAAGAAGATTCTATAAATTTTAATTTATTAGAAAGTAATTCAATAATAGAATGTATAATAAATGATTATAAATTTAAAGATGGTATGAGTGCAAATTATATATATATATATAGTAATGTAGAAGAAAAAATAATAAATAAAGATGATGATATATTAGATAATTTTGAAATAATAGATAATTATAATAATAATGGTATAATTTTGAATAAAATAAATGATAGTAATTTAATAATAAAAATAGAAAATAGTAAAATAAATGGTTATTTCATAAATTTTTTATTAATATATGAAAATATAGAAAAAAGAATAAGAAAATATTCAAATTATGAATTAACATATAGTAAATCTATAAATAGTGATTTAAATAAAGATATAGAATTATTAAATGATATAATGGTAATTTTATAAATTAAAAAAGATGGTAAAAATATCATTAATATCATAAGTATTAATATTATTTTCTACAAAAAAGTTCCATTTATATGGTAATATAAAGAATTGATTATCTTTAAGTTTAATTGAAATAATTTTGGAATCTGCGGATGGAATATTATTGATAAATAGTGTGTATGGATTAGAAATATGTATTTCTTGTTCTTTAAGAGTGTATATAATTTTATATTTAGAATTATTTTTTAACCATAAATTATTAGTATGAATATTATTAGTTTGTGAAATAAAATTATGTTTAAACCATTTATTGATGATATTATCTATATTTGGTGTTGTATCTAAAATAATAATAGGTAATTTTTCATATAAAAGCGAAAATTTGAAATTAGTGATATTAGTTTGATTAATTTGTATATTTTTAGGATGATAAAAATATAAAGAATATAAAATAATTATAATAATAGTAATTAAAATAATTTTATAATATGTCATTATTATTTTAATAATTATTCTTATTAAATTAAAAGATATATAAGCATGGTTGCGCCACTTGTAGCATTAAAAGCAGCACAAAAAGCAAAAAAAATGCTTGATAAAGGTAAAGGTATAAAAGAAAAATTTAATAAAGTATCAAATGATATATCAGGTAAAATATCAAAAAATATATCAGGTAAAATATCAAAAAATAAATTAGTTAATACATCAAATGATACATTTGGTAATAATAATGGAATAGTTGGAAATATTATGAATAGAATAAATAATAGATTTGAATCAAATGTTAATAATGCAGATGATATTGCAAAAGAATATATAGGTCCAATTGCAGATAGAGGAATAAATATTACTAAAGATTTAGTAAGTGGTATAGGTAATGTAACAAGTGGTGTTGCTGGTTCTATTGATACAAAATTTAATATTGTATTTAGAGCAATTGTTGCAGTTTTATTAATTGCTTTAATAATAGTAATAGTTTTGATAATTGTAGGTGTTTTAAAACCATCAGATTTTTCAATGAATAGTAATAATTCAACATTGAGTCAAAATAGTAATTCAAATTATTCAACATCTTCAAACAAAGGATATTTTAATTTTTTATCAGAAATGACATCTGGATATTCGTTAAGAATATTTGGTGATGAAAAGGTAGAAAATATAAAAGATAATAATAAATCAGAAAGAAATATATTAAATGGAAGATGTAATGATATAGATAATATAACAAGTAAAGATAATTTAAATTGTATTAAAAATATTAAAATAGATAATTTAAAATGGGAAATAGATAAAAAAAATGAATTATTAGATTATAATAAATTACCAGATAAATTAAAAAATAAAGATAAAGAATCAATATCAATACCATTTAAATTACATGATACAGGAATATATTTACCAGATTGTAATAATAGTTATTATAAAAATACTGGAAATAAAACAAATTTATTAGAGAATGAATATATGAAAAATGAAAAAATGTTAGTATGTAAATTAAAGGATGATAACGCTGGAAAAATATATATATAATAAATAAAGTAATGTTAAAAACATTTAATATAATTGATAAAATTGATAAAAAAACAGATAAAAAAGTAAGTAAAACAAATATAGATAGTGAAAATGAAAATGATGATGAAAATGATGATGAAAATGATGATAAAAATGATAATGAAAGTGTAAATGAAAGTGTAAATGAAAATGATGATGAAAATAATAATGTAAAAAAAAGTGAAAAAGGAGAAAGTGGTGAAAAATGTACATATGATTATATTAATAAAAATAATTTAGATGAAAAATATTTAAGAAATATAAAAAAAAAAAGTAATGATTTTATTAAAAATGATTTAAAAAAAAGTATATGTAATTATAAAGATAAAAAAGCAGTATTAAATTGTAGTATAAAATCCCCATTTTATAATTATAAAGGTGATTATACAAATAATAATAATAAATGTGAATTATATAATTGTCCAGAAAAATTTGAAAAAAAAGGAAATAAATGTAAATTAAATATAGAAAATTTAGATAATGATTTAATATGGAAAAAAGATTTAAAAAATGTATGTGAAGAAAAATGGTTTGATTGGTTTTTAATACCGAATTATCATTTAGGTAATGGTATTAAAAAATTTAATAAACCATATCCAAATAAAGAAAAAGAACATAAAGATAATATGATAGAATGTTATGATAGTTGTGATAATGGATTTGTTCCATATGTAACTGATAAAAAAGATGAAAGTAATGATTATAATAATATATGTGTTAAAAAAAATATTAAAGATTATGGTTTATATGGCGATACACCAGATTATTGTCCTATAAATGCAATACATTTATTAGGACAAGTTGATTATACAAATATGAATACTGATGAAAATATATTAAAAGATTATTATTTAAAAGTGAGAGAAGAAAGTAAAAATATAGATATTAAAAATGAACAATCAGATATTGATGAAATTTTAAAAAATTCAAATAAAGAAATAAAAGAAAAAGCTAACAAATATATTAAATATTTATATGATAATAAACATAAAAATTATTTAAATGATAGATATTATTCAAAATTAGAAATACAAAAATGTAATGAATTATTAACAGATGATAATATAAATACAGCTTATTTAAAATGTATAAAAATTAAAGAAAATAAAAATTATATTAAAAATAAAATTTTACCATATTATTATAAAAAAGATGATGATAATGAATTAATGAAAAAACATATTGAAACTTTAAACTGGAGTTGTGATAATTGTTTTAAAGAAAATGGATTATTTTATAATGATATTAAAAATATAGCAAATAGAAGAAAAGATGTTATAAAATCAATAGATAATATTAAAGAAAAAGATATAAATGAGAAAAAAAATAAAATAAATGAAACATTTAATTTTTCATCTAATAATATTTATTATTATATTTATGATATTTTTTTAAAAAGTGAAAATGATAATAGTATAAATAATAATATATATTTAAATTATTTAAAAAAATTATTTTATATATTAATATTCGGATTTATATTAATATGTTTTTATTTTATTGCATTTAAAATTACAAGACCTATGTATGATAAATCTATATATACATTAAGTAAAATATTTTTATATTTATCACAAATATATATAAATTTATTAAATTATATTTTTACAAGTATTGATACTAATAATGATATTAAAAAATATTTATTTGAATTAATTGAAAAAATTAATAATAATATATAAAGATAAATTAAATAATTAATAATAATGTATGAAGATCCAGAAGAAGAATTAGAATATATAAATTTAAAAAATTTATTAAAAAATAAAATTTTAGTTTTAGAAGAAAAATATAATTTAAAAAAAAAAGAAGGACCTATTAATAATCCTAATAATTTAACACTTGATATTAAAAATGTTTGTAGAAAAAATGGATTCATTTAATAAAATTGATAAATTTATTATAAAATTATTAAATTTAAATATAAGTCCAAAAAGATTTCATTATAATGAAATTTATTTAAAATTATTAAATAATGAATTTACTTATGAAGAATATAAAAATCGTTTAACAACTATTAAAATTTATATTAAACAACTTGATATTATTAAAAAAATACCAATAATAGAACAATGTTCAAAAGAATGGTTTGAAACAAGAAAAAATATATTAACAGCAAGTGATACACATAATGCAATTTTAAAAAGTAAAAATTTAATTAAAAATAAAGCTTTAGAAATAGTAAATTTTATAAAAGGTGATGCTTTAACATGGGGAAAACAATTTGAACCAATTGCTAATAATATTTATTCTATTGAAAATGATAATATAAAAATATTTGAATTTGGTGTTATTAAAGCAACACAAATAGATCCTGATACTAATATACCTTTTTATGGTGCAAGTCCTGATGGAATTACATCAAATGGTATTATGTTAGAAATAAAATGTCCATATTCAAGAAAAATTAAAGAAAATTATATTAAACCAGATTATATGGATCAAGTTCAAGGACAAATGGCTGTTTGTAAATTAAAAGAATGTGATTTTGCCGAATTTGAATTTCAAAAAATTTCTAAAGAAGAATTTTTTAATATTGATTGTAAATATTATGGATGTTTTATTGTTAATAGTGAAAATCAAGATAAAATAGATTATTATAGTGAATTATGTTCAGAACCTATAAATTGTTATTTGAATATATTAAAATTAAATTATAATAATACAAAAAAAGTAATTTTTTGGAAATTAAAAAAAATGAATATACAACGAATCAATTTTGATGAAGATAAATGGAATGATTATTATATTCCTAAATTAAAAGAATTTTGGGATAAAGTCCAATCTTATGAAGAAGATAATAAAATTGATTTTAGATCAGATAGTGATTAATTTTTTGAATTACATTTTAATCCTTTACATGGTAAATCTATCAATAATCTTGGTATTATTTTTTCTATATTTTCTTTTGTACTTAATTTTTTTATATAAGGACTAACTGTTATTGAATTTTCATTTAATTTATAAACTAAACAATTTGATATTATATGATTATTTGTTTCATCAGTTATCTTTTCTTTACATATACTTTCATATACATTTTCATCTTTTGTTCTTGATGCACAACCACAATATATATTATCATTATTTACACAATTTATAAAACAATTTTCTTCTTTTGTTGGTTCTATTTTTATTGGCATTTTTATACTTGGATCCTTACCTTTAAAAAATTTTATCATATCTACTATTCCTTTTATTGTTGGTTCTTTTTCTGTTTTTATATTTAAATTAACTTTATAATCATTAAAACATTTATGACCTTTTAATTCATGTCCATAGAAATTTATACTATTTTTATCATACATTGGATATATTAATATTACATTTACATCTACTATTGTATTATCATTTTGTTTATCACTATAAAATGGTTTCATATGATACATATTATCTATTGATGTTACCAATAAATCATCATCTTTTCTTTTATAAGGATATTGTGTTATTAACATATAAACTGGTCCTAATATTATATTATCATTACTATTTACTAATTTACTATAATCACTACTTTCATAATATTTATCATTTACATCATATCCACGCATTATTTTATTATCTTCTATCAATACTTTTTCAATTATATTATTATTTATTAATTCATTTTTTGATATTTTATATTTATCCGCTATCTCTATTAAATTATATACTTTTGATGATTTACATGGAACATTATCACTTATTATTTTTAATATATTATTATATTCTGGTTTCCAATTTCCTGTTTTACTTTTTATATTATGTTCAATAGATTCAGTCTTTAAACACATAAAATGTAATAAAAAATTATAATCTTCTGAAGTATTATTTTTATCAAAATAATAATTTAATTCATATTTATTTTTTATACTACAATCATCATTTATTTCACCATGAAACCAAAAATCTTTATTATTTTTATAACAATTTAAACTTGTATCATTACAATTTGAAAATTTTTCGATTATTCTACATTTATAATATATAATTATATTTATTAATATTATCAATATTATTATAAAAATTAATATATATCTTATATCTATATCCATATTTAATATTAATATTATACTTTAATTTTATTTAAATAAAATTTAAGAATCTTGATAAATAAATAATTTATATTTATCAACTGTTTTTGTTGGATCTAAACCAGTTGGAATTATTAATATATCGCCTGCATTAGAATATTGTATATCTTGCATTGATCCGGAGGAGGGTGCAGTTATACCAGTTGTATCAATAGTGGCTTGATTCGCGTCATTAACAGTATATATATCTTGGGTTTCTGTATTCAATATTGCTAATTTTGAATATTTAGTAAAAGGATATGGATAATAATATTTAAAATTTCCAATAGGTGTAGAAGCATCTTCACCTATTCGAATTTTTAAATAATTAAAATCACTTATAGAACCTGGTGTAGTTTCAGACGATTCCTCTATTTTTTTAATTGTTTCATGCCTGCTCCAATCTGTAGCATCAAATATTTCTTTTTGATTATCTTTAGTCGTTGTTTCTATTTGATCAGGTGTTACTGATAAATGAAGGAATCGAGATCCTGAATTATATTTATTTGTATCTATATCATCATATAATTCAAAAGCATTTTTAAAGAATATTTTTCCATTACCGTCAGTCACTTGACCTTCACCATCAATATTAGTTTTAACAATATTTAAATTATCTGATCCATCAACCGTAAATTTATAACATACACTTTGTGTTTCATTACATATATTGAAATCATTTGCAATATTAACTTTATTTCTTAATTCAATTTTATTTTCAGAACTGGTTGTTGTATCTTGCATAATATACTGAAACGGACCTACACTAATCTCACTAGAATCACCCTCAGCCTCACCAGTTGAAATAGCAGTATGATCTGTATCACCAGTTGTTCTTAAATCTGTTATTTCTTTAATTTTTGTTTTATTACTTTGAATATCTAAACGATCAGTTGCTAAATCATCTGTTCTAACATAATTACTATCATCTAATTTTGTATCTATAGTCGTAGTTATAATTGGTTGTGTATTTTTTATAGCTTTATCAATTATTTGTTGTTCTCTATCAGAAAAAGTTTTATCATCTGTTGTATTTTGTTGTGTATATAAATAGATACCTATTGAAATTGCAATTATAATTAATAAAATTATAAGTAATAATATACTTTCTGCCATTTTAATATTATAATTTATAAAATATTTTAATTTAAATCTTTATATTAACTGTAAATAATTCACTATCATCAATTTCATTTTCACCGCCTTCTTTTTCAACTTCTTCATTTTCAACTCCTTCTTGTTCTTCAACTTCTTCATTTTCAACTCCTCTTTCTTCTTCTCCTCCTCCTTCCCTTTGTTCTTGTTCTTGTTCTTGTTCTTGTTCTTGTTCTTGTTCTTGTTCTTGTTCTTGTTCTTGTTCTTGTTCTTGTTCTTGTTCTTGTTCTTGTTCTTGTTCTTGTTCTTGTTCTTGTTCTTGTT
>Ga0222719_10004483_pt1 | contig 12256 bp, 12 predicted proteins | sample C33_34DmetaG_FD_165039 | JGI IMG/M metagenome (GOLD analysis project Ga0222719, IMG submission 165039) | Estuarine water microbial communities from San Francisco Bay, California, United States - C33_34D | ecosystem: Environmental > Aquatic > Marine > Unclassified | place: USA: California...
CTACAGTAGTTTTCTTTTTGTCTGCGTACCTTCGAAGCGCTGACTCTATTTTAGACTTTGGTTCTTTGTTTAAAGAATCTAAAAGTTTATTGAGGTCTTTTATTTTTCTAGGGAAATAGTTTTCTATCCCTGTAAAAGAATGTCCTGCCTCAAGTAGCTCTTCTTTTGTTTGGTCCATAACATTTTTTACTGCCTGAAACGAAACAAAGAGGTCTTCATCAATGCGCTTCATAAGTCCTTCAGCAGCAGCAAAGTTACCGTTATACAGATGCCTTGTAATATTGTCCTTGATATTAGTCTTAACTTTAGACAGACCCAGCAAAAAGGGATCAACCTTAATAGCCTTGTTTTGTGTATTTAAGTGTGTGTTAAATTCAAATTTTCTAAGTCTGCCGAAGACAGGTTCAGAAATGTTGCGTACTCTAGTAGACAAAAGGCCTAAGTATTTATCAACTCCTTGGCTGTACACCCTAGATGTTGCACTGTCTTTAGTAATAGCAACATTAGCGGCTACTTCTGCTGGATTAGCTCTCGCAGGTATAACAATTTTTTTGTTTAGTTTTACTTGAGCATCTTTCAGCTTAACTAAATCTACACCTTCTTCTTCCAAGAGGCGTGTTAAATCTCTAGGCTCATAGCCTTCATTAATTTTTTTATCAATTACTTTTTGAGCTTGATCTATTTTCTTTTGTGCCCCTTTATTACTAATTCTGTTAGCCGCTGTCCTTACAACAGCAGTTGTAATAGGAGCAAGCACAGCAGACGATCCTCCAATCACCATTGCTTTTTGAGGATCAACATCTTGATTAGTTGCTATATCTTCGAGAACACTAAAGCTAGTGCCTAAAGCACCTGCTCCTAAGGCCATTGCTTTATAAGTAGCACCAGCAGGAAGAATAGACGTAGGGTCTATAATTCCTTTGGCCATTGCACCTAAATCTGCAGCTAAAGAATCAGAGTCTTCTTTAAAATCGCCATATTCAGCTTCAAGAGATTCTATCTTTTGCTGCATTATTAGTTCACGCCTTTGCTCTGGAGTTGCAGACTCGTACTCTTTACCGTACGCCTCATCAGGAGGTATATAGTCAAACCCATCTTTTAAATCAAACGTGATCCTACCAAGAGGAAAATAAGATTCTAGTATATCTGCAGCATACGACGTTATGTTGCCTGCTTTATCGTAAGCATACCGAAACTGCTCCCAAGCAGAAGAGGCTTCTTCTACCATTTCAGGTTGAGCCTCGCTTACAAGCAGCATTTCGTCTAAATTTAATTTATCTTCTGTAGGCCTTTGGTTTTTTACAGGCTCAGGAGAATTTAATAAACTATCTAGAGTAACTCCATCAGATTCTAAAGAAGCTGAAGAAGTTTCTGACTCGTTTAATAATTCATCAAGAGTTGGCATAATGCGCTCACTTATTTAGTTCAACTTGCATAGCTTCTAATATTGCTTGTTCGCTGACACCTCTAGCTCTTAGTTGATTAACTTTATTTTGAGCTTCTTCTGGCAGTCTTTCGTAAATAGCTTCGCTGTTTAACTCTTCAATGGCTTGTTTAAGAGCTTGCTTTTTTGTCATCTCTGGGTTGTTTGTTCTTATTCTTTCGGCATTATCAAAAAGAGTTTTTTTTGCGTCATCAATATCAACTACAGCGTCTTTACCGCCTCCTACTGATACGTCGAGAAATGGAATAGTAAATAATGGTTCTTCTTCTACTGTTTCTATAAGAGATTCAAACTCTTCTTTATTATCCTTAAAGATTTCCATGTAAACTGTTTCTTCACGTTCAGTTAGAGAGTAATCTTTAAGAGTTTCTGTTTTTTCTTTAGTACGCCCTTCGATTTCAGAAGGGTCTATTCCAGCGCTTGCTGCTACGCGAGACATAACCGCTTCAATTTGTTTAGCTCCGTTAATATCTCCTTCCCTAACTTTTTTTTGTCTTTCAGCTTCAAGACTAGCTAAAGACCTTTTAGTTCTTTCTCTAATAACACTTTGAGTTCCCTGTCGAGCCTTTAGTATTTCAGCAGGATCTCCTGTTTTCAAGGCCTGCTGTTCAGCCATACGTGCTAAATCAACAGGACCCATTCCTTGCATACGCTGCAGCTGCTCCTGACGCTGCTTCTCAGCTGCCATAAGACCGGGAGTTTGCCCAAGACCACGAGCAGCCTCAAACAAACCCTGCTGATACGTAGGATTCAACAGCCCTTGAAGTAGTGCTTGTGAAAATTTAGCCATTATTTATTCCTCAAAGACCAAGAAGGGTAGTAAGAACGTTAGTAGCCCCACCTTCCTTTGTTGCAACGGGCGTAAACAATCCACCCAGCAACCCAGAACCAAGACCACCAAGCAAGTTAGCCTGTGCCTGCTCTGCCAACAACTGAGCTTCGATACCAGACATCATAGTCTCACCAAACTGACCAGCACCGAACAACTGTGCTTGCTGCTGAAGCTGCGGATAAAGCTGTGAAGCCTGCTGTACATTAAGCATCTGAGCTTGCGGCACATAAGCACCACCCAAGAACTGTTGACCCAACGCTGCCTGCTGTGCTTGCTCTTGTTGTGCCTGTTGCATAGCCATGAGAGTAGCTTGGTTTCTGGATTGTGCCTGCGCTCGCTCCATTGCCAACTGCTCTGGAGTGCCGCCAAACATACCAGTGCGTACACCCAATCGACCCTGTGCAGCTAAACGCTCTTCAAGAGCCTGTCGCTGCATACCTTCTTCTTGCATCTGAGTAGCTCTGATGCGGTCGTAAATGTCTTGCTCTCGACCAGCAGTGTCCTGCATAGCCTGACCAAAGAACTGACCAGCACCACCAAACAAGTTCTGCTGGAGAGCTTGCTCTTCTGGAGACAAAGTCATAGTGACTGCTGTACCGTCTTCGCCACCTGTTACACCAAACTGACCACCCGTTGCTGATGTAACAGTAAACGGACGGAACTGTGTCATTGGCTGTATTTGTGCAGCTAGGTCAAACGCTTCTTGTTTAGCTTCACCGCCTAGTTCACCAAGCCTGTTTATGGCTTCTTTAGTAAGAAGGCCACCTCCAACAGCAGTACCAACACCAAGGAGAGGCCCAAGAATTTTTTCCCAATCCATTAGTAAGCCCCTCCGTCTATCGTTCCTGTAGACAGGGTTCCAGACATAGTTAGATTACCATTCAGGGTTAGTGGTCCGTTAATAGTAACGCCTGTAGTAAACGTAGGTGAGTCCTTGTCTGCCTTAGTTGCGCTGGCTGCTGCTATAAGAACAAACTCGTCGTGAAACTCTGATCCTTGAATAATCTTTGCTGCCGAACCAGAAGGCAAAGAGTCTTTATCTTCAAAGTTTACGGCACTAGGGTAAGCATAGTTTGTCATAATGTTTTACCTATTAATGCTAGTACGTTTAGTTCTTGTAGCGATAAAGCCACGCCGTTTATTTCTGTTTCTAAACCAATGGTAATAATGGAACCGTTACCCGTTGCGTTAATCGGTGGTCTAGATGTTGTTACTGCACCAGTAAATTCTGCTTCTACAAACGTAGTTCCGAAAGGGTCTGGAGATGTTCCAAATTGTGAACCCGTTGTGTTGTAGTAGTAGGGAGTCTGATTGCCTACAGTAAAAGACGCATTAGAATAATTGTTGTTAAAGTCATAGTCCCAATACAACGTTACTAGGGCAGAGTTAGCACCTACCAGAGTAGGTCTTAGTTTCTTTAGGATCTTAATCCTAGAAGGATCTCCAAAGGTTAAGCCGGGGCTGTAGTATCTAAATCTGTAAGTATTATTTGAAATAACACCGCCGTTTAATACTTGATCGACGTAACCCGTGTAAGAACCAATACCATCCGCAGTCCCTACTAGCAGCGTACCGTCCGTCTTTCTTTCAAAAGATTTAAAAGGTGCTGAAGTCCACCTAGTAACCCTAAAGCCTCCGTTTTCCAAGCGTCCCTTAAGATCAAAACAATATGTTGTGCTTGTTGCAGGAAACGTAAGCAAGTAAAAAGAGTTCTCAGGGCTGTACGTTGTAGCAACTGGAGTGGTTTTATTTTCAATTTCTGCAATCAGTTCTGTTTTTACGTTTATACTTAAGTCTGATATAGGCATGGACTTTTCAGTAATAGTTCTACCCAAACTTCTCAAGCCTGACTGAGAAACAAACAGAATATCTGTACCAATTGATTGCACAGAGTTTCTGTCAACACAACCAACTCCAGATATAGTGTCAACCAGAGCCATTGTAGCTGGGCTAAACGCACCGCCATAAATCAAGATGCTGTGGTTTCCAAAAATGATTAGAGAATTATTATGAGCAGCTATTGCTACAACTTCGTCGTATCCGTCAGGCCATGCTTTTGATACATTAATAGAACCGCTAGACCCGCCTGTAAAATCTGTACCGATTAACAAGTCAGACCAGTAGATTGTTTGCGTGTCTGTACCTGAGTCTACAACCCAAAGTCTACCGTAAGCTGCTACAGCTTCGTTGCAGTAAAAGGCTGTGTTAGCCGTAAACGTAGCCAAGCCTGAAACGTTATCATACACAAGAGGACGGTGACCGCGCTGGAAAAAATACGCCTTGTCGTTAAAGTTAACAATTTTCCAATCATTCCCTGTAATACTCGTACCAACAGCAGTGCTAATATCTGTAAGTGTGGTAGTACCACTAAAAATTTTATTATTACCTGTGCTGAAAACTTCTGTGTTTCCTGCATCATCGTAAAAATAATGGATACGATGAATGTAGTCAGCGCCTAAAGCCGTGTTAGTGGTTGTCTCTAACGCAACACCTTTACGTGACGCAATACGACCACGCTTATCAATGACAGCATTATCCGCAACATCAGCGTAAGACTGATCTTGTGCGATAGGAGAGTCTTCTGTGTTTACTCCCTTGAACGCAGGAGCAACTAGATTAATACTTTGTAGTGGTTGTGCCATGCACTAGTCTCCTTAAGGAGTGTACCAAATAGTTTCTTCTGGGTGCTTCTGTGCATCCATAGCGATAGCGTCAGACAAATATTTGTCAGCAATCCCAAAGTATTCTGGCGCAGAAGTGCCGCCCGTTTCTCCTCGCTCCCTTGCCAGTAGAGCAACTGCAAGATGGATTACCGGAAGGCTGGGAATAATCAATTCGTCTGTGTCATTACTTAAAAGTTTTGGTCTAATAACAGCGCCAACAGAGTCTGTAATTTGACCTCTATTAACTACGTTAAACCGCAAGTACACACCGCTAGTGCTAGGCTTGGGATAAACCTCAACCTGCGTATCTCCGCTTGAGTTTACACCGTTAAACGTATAGTACTGAGGAGAACCAGACTGAGGCTCTTCTTTCATATACTTCTGGTCAAACCACAAAGGAGTCTGATACTGTAAATCCCAGTTGTCCGTGTCGTTGTAGGCGTTTAAAACTTTAAACTCGTTACCTGCCCCTGTCATTGCATAGTTAAAAATGCCAGCGGCAGTCTCGACAGTTAAGGTTGTGCGCAATGCAGACCAATCCCAAGACTGTTCAACCAAGGTTTTAGCGTCATTAACAAAATCACCAACCATCTTGCTGTAAGTGTTGTTCTGAACACTAGAAACTTCGTCCTCTCGCATACGCCTAAGAACATTGTTTACAAGATTTAAATATGTCATATCATGTCCTTAAACAAACTGTTTATCATCATTTGATTGAGCATCTGAACGTAATCAGCATTAGAGGGCTGTCGTTGTTGTATTAACGCTGGAGCAGCGGCACTAGAAATATTTAAGCCTTGCAAAGGTGACGCAGTAAAAGCACTTGAAGGCATACCACTAACAGAACTTCGTTGGGCGCTTGCTGTTGATGTTAAATCTTTTGGGTCTGTAGGTTCTTGAGCAGGAGGTTGTTGGCTTTGCTGTTGTTGAACTTGTTTGGCAGCTTCAGTCTGACTAAACTGACTAGGAATACCTTGTGCCTTTTGATACCACATTTCTCCTGTTTGAGGGTTAATACCCAGATGGTGTTCGCCTGCGGTAAAGTTGTTAAGTGTAGGACTAACACCACGCAAAGCGCCTTCCATAGGCTCTAAAGCAAAACCATCAGCAGTCTCAACTACTTTATATTTTCCTGCTGGCGTATCTACAACTTGCCCTACAGTAGTGTCAGACCGATCAGGCGTACCCCAGTTAATGTCTTCACCCATAGCCGCAGTGTTACCAATGCCGCCTACAGTATCTCCAGATGCGCCAGCGTTCCAATCAGGGTTTCTAGCTTGAGGAAACGAACCACCTCCATAAATTTTAGAAACAGTATCGCTTATAGGGTTCTGCACTGCTCCTCCATACAGTCGAGCTATAATGTCATTCATGTAAACATTCCTCTTTGCTTTAACTGCCTAGCAATTAGCTGTTCTAAATCTGATGACCAATCTTTTTGTGGCGTAGAAATAAACTCTGGAACAGGAGTTGTTGTATAGCTAAGGGCTCTAGGGGCTGTTTTCTCAAACATTCCTTTTGAGGGGGTGGCTGATGGTAAAGAAATACTAGGCAAATCTACATCAGGTACATCTATGTCTACGTCTGGACCTTCAATCTTTACACACTCTCCGTCTTCATTACGGAACCCTTCTGGGCAAGTCGTTTCGGGTACTTTAATATCTACACACTCACCAAGCTCAGTGTTGTACTCTTGACCGTCAGGACAGCTTATCTCAGGAACCTTACAGTACTTATCCCAATTTATTTGGGCAATGCCGTACTGTTCTGGTCTAGGCTCAGAGCAAAGATCAGGCAAACCGCCAGAAACTTTTACACACTCTTGTCCAACCAGATCAAAGCCTTCAATACATTCAATAACATCAGGAACACACTCGCCTATGCTGTTCTTTTTGTAGAGTTGCTTTCCGTTTGGTACAGGTGTTGAATCACATCCCACATCAACTTTAGGTACTTTACAATACCAAGAATCAGGAGTACCTATTCTAACTGTATGTCCACCTTGTTCTAATTCTTCGTCTGAGCAAAGTTCAACATTAATACCAGCAGTTTCGGGTGTTTTACAATACCAAGAATCAGGAGTACCTATCCTTATCGTCTCGCCACCTTGTTCTAATTCTTCGTCTGAGCAAAGTTCAACGTCAAAATTAGGCTCAAGACACTCACCGTCCTCATTCTTTAACCACTCAGGACAGTCAATATCAAGACAGTTTCCTTCGTCATCTTTCATCCATTCAGGACACTTTATGTCTGGTAGGTCTACCCCGTCCCCACACAACGGAAAACCGGGAAACTCTTTACAAAAGTCTACGTCAAAATCAAGACCAAGATCAGGAAGCTGCGGAAGAATAAAATCTAAGTCACCGCCTGCTTGGAAGTATCCTCCTAGCATCTTTAGCAAATCTGTTTCGCTTATGCCACCATCAATAGCGGCTTGTATTCCTGATTCAACAAATGGGAACAGAGCTTCTGTTGGTATAAATGAGTCACCTTCACGGAACCAGTTGTCTACGTCAACACCCTCACCAAATGTGTTAGTAAGAAAGCCTTTTATCTTAGCTTCACTCCACCCGCCAACAGCGTTAATAGCAATTCCTTCTAAATCTTCTCCTGATACTGTTCCTTGTAAAACACCTTGCACAATACCTGCTGCTTCGTTATACGGAAGCCCTAACACGTTAGCAACTTTTGTAATATAAGTATCAGCTAGGTTTTGAGCGGTTGACATAACTTCGCCGTTTATTGTGTAAACAGCGTTACCAGCGGCGTCTTGAGTAATGCCTAGTTCACCTGTTGTAAGCTCATTAAAGAACCCGTTTATACCGCCAAGAACACCTGCCGTAACTACGGATGTAGGATCAATTTTGCCGTTGATAACGCCTTGAGCAATAGTAGAACCAATAGCTCCTGATGCGGCTCCACCAGCAGCACCACCTCCGAATAAACCTGAAGAGCCAAACGCTCCACCGGGGCCAAGAATACCTGCTGTCATGTAACCAATGGCGACAGACATAATAATGTCACCAATAGGGAAAGAATCGTCTACCTTATAAGTTTTAGTAAACGACGAACCATTCCACTCAAATATGTCGCCATCAGGGTTTTGGAAGGAAGTAGCAATACCGTACTGGTTTACTAGGGCGTCAAACTCTTCGGGATTATCGTTTCTATTTAAACCAGACGCGCTTAAAGCAGAGGCGTCTTTAACAAAGGAAAACCAAGTGTCATAGTCTAGGTTAGGGTTGGCCTCTTTAAAGTAACCCATGCCTTGATCGGCGTCCCAATAGCCTTTTATTTCTTCTTCAGTACGCCACGTACCAAACTGAGACTCTAAACTTCCCTCTTCACTTAAAGTGTAATAAATCTCTCTAGGGTCACCTAACTCAAGAGGCTGGTGGAAAAAGTATACGGGCGTACTGTAGTCAGGCTCTTCTACCCAGCCACTTGCAGTTAAGTAAGTGTTGTTACGGTACATTTCTCCGTCTTCTCCTTGAACTACAGGATCAGGACGGTTTTCAAATAGCGGTCTTAAATCTATACCAAAGGGCGTCTGATTATTGCCTAAATCAAGTTTAAAGTCATCAGCTACACACGCACCTAGCTCTTCGTTATACGAAAAACCTTCAGGACACTCAGAAGCACTTTGCTCTGCTTGCATAGTAGAGTCTGCAAACAAAGCACCTTCTTGAGTAGTGTCTTGAAGTATGTCTAACTCTTCGTCCATTACTTCTTACCTTTCAACGCAAGCAGCTTGTCAGCGCCACGAATCCCAAACGATGCGGATACTGCCATAAATAACAAGTACTGATACCAATCAGGGAGCCTGTTAAGCTCGCTAAAGGCCAGACCAATGCGGTCTATAATCTCTACGTCATTCATCCCAATACCCCACATAAGCGCAACCACGGGCGCTGAGAGCAACAAAGTAAACCACTCGTCCTTCCACGATGTTGCGCTGGCAGACGCCATAAGCTGTTCCCAAGACGCAGTGTTTTGTATTACCTGCATCTTAGCTGTGTGTACAGCAGCCTTTTCTTCAGCCTTGTTCTTAAGGACCTGCCCAAGAAGGCTCGTAATTGGCGATATAAGCGCCTGCCACATATTACGCGCTCTCCAGTGCCGCTACTTTAGCCTTAAGCTCGTCAATCTCTGTCAGAGCTTCCTTGAGTGCTGCAACGACTGTCGGAAGCAACTCAGCGGCAGCTACCTCTAGCTTTTCAGGATTGTTTTCGTGAACAAGTCCGGGAATATGGTGCCCAGTGCTTTCTTGTGCCGCTTTCAACTGTTGAGCAATAAAACCATGACTGCTCATTCCTTGCATACTTCCGTCACGCCTGTTCCAATCAAACGACACTGGCTCTATCTCTTTAACAAAAGCAGAGCATCCAGTCAGATCAGCAATATTGGTTTTGTCTCTAATGTCTGATAAACCCGACAGTGAGGCATTACAGCGCAAAAAAAGAACGCTAGAGTTTCCTAAAGTAATTTCGTTGCTAACAGTCGCTGAAGATGGCGTAGCTTCAAAACCTAAAAACGAGTTGTTGCCCCCAGTAGTTAAGCCAATACCGCAATTAAAGCCAAATCCAGTATTTCCAACACCAGTAGTTAAATCATCCAAAGCAGACCAGCCCATAGCTGTATTGCCTTGACCGGCTGTGCAAGAGTACAAAGACTTGTAACCAACGCAGGTATTTTCGCCGTATGCGTTAATAGAAGTGTTTAGAGCTTGTGTTCCAATAGCAACATTTTGAACGCTGGTTGTTAGATTTTGACCAGCAAAGTATCCAATTAAAACATTGTCATTAGCTGTCGTAAGGTCATTACCAGCGTTAGAACCTACAGCAACATTGTAACTACCAGTTGTTAGTTTAGGTAACGCTTCTGTACCAAATGCGCCATTACCCACTCCAGAAGAAATATCATTTAGAGTGTTATATCCACATCCAGTATTACCGTTTCCAGTAACACTTCCAGACATAGAGTTGTAGCCAATTGCAGTGTTATAACTAGCAGTTCCAGAGCCGTATGAATTGCCGCCAACAGAAACGTTAAAGCTGCCGCCAATGATTGACAAACCTGAGTACGTGCCAATTGCTGTATTACCTAGTCCCGTTGTAACATTTGTTAAAGCATATTCGCCTATAGCAGTGTTATTGCCTCCTGTAGTGGTTGACGCTAATGCGTTATCTCCAAAAGCAACACTAGCTGAGTCATTGTTTAAACCTCTTCCTAGAGTTAAACCATTAACCCGTAGGTCTGTGTTAAAAGTTGAAACCGAATCGGTTAATATAAATTTTTCTGAAGTTGCCGTAGAAGTAATTCCATCAATGCTTACAGAAATACCAGCTATTTCAGTATCTACATAAGCCTTAATAGATTCTGACGTAGCTATTGTCGTTGCCGATGCTGTAGCAAAAGTATCGTCATCTAAAACAGCTGTTCCAGCGATGCCTGTATTAATAGTAGGAGATGTAAGCGTTTTATTGGTCAGTGTCTGAGAACCATCAAGGGTAACTTCTCCGACTTTTACTACATCAGTGCCGTCAGTCGATATGTATACAACACCAGCACTGGTATCAAGTCCCATTTCTGCTGTGTCAAGATCGCCGCTAGTTGGTGCGCCTGTTCCTCTTTTAATCTTGATAGTAGTCATATTTATTTACCTTATTAAATATCCTAGTACTGATGCTACAGTTGCAATACCAATCCAAAACACTCTTTCGCCTGCTCTGACAGAGTGAGAGTTAGTTAGGACTTCTTCTGTCAACTTCTGAATGTCATCCTCTTGGTCATCTAGACGCTTCTCGTGCCTATCCATACGCTTGAACACAGACAACATCTGCTCTTCGACACGAGCAATCTGTGATACCGCTTCAGTCAGCTTGTCTAGCTTCTGCTCAATTCGATCTAATCTGTGTTCTTCCATCATTTGCTTATTCTTTAGCTAAATAATCGTGAGCAAGATAAGCGAGTACAGCACTCATTAAAGCCGTGCTAAACGCCTCTGCACCAATAAACCCAAAGCTGCTTGGGCAAACTACGGAGTCACTAATGAATACACCACCACCAAAGGACGCAGCAGAACCACCTCTGCTTGAGGCAAACGCTGCCGTCTTTGGGGCGTACAACATAGATATAAAGATAATAGAAGCCACGGTAGCTGTACTACCAGCGACTAACCAGTGACCAAGGGTTGCTGCTGTTACATCACCCTGTACCATCATTAACATACAGCTAATAAAAGCAGCAAACCACTTAGTCTCAATCCCTTTAAATCTAGATAGATCCATTAATTTTTACCAAGGTGTGCCTGTGCCGTGCGTGGGATTAGCCTTCTCTGCAATCTGTGCATCGACAGAGGCTTGTATACGATCAACCTCGCTTTGTTCGCCTTCCTCAACCTGAGCGATCATGCTGTCTGTCATCCACGACAGGACAGTAAACTCGTCTAGGTCATCCCATGCGGTGAAGTTGTCGGGATCAGGCGCAGACAAGCCGTGAGTGCCGTATGAGTAACCAGAGTTACCGTTCTCGTCCTCTTTGGAGCAAGTCCAGTGAACAGTTGTCACCACGTTAGCTAGACCGTCTTGTGATACTGCGTAGTCCAGTGCCGCTACTTTCCATGTGTATGACATTAGCTTGCTCCCTGTAATTCAGCGACTTGCGCCTGTAGTGTTTCAATCGTTGCTTGCTGTTCTTGAATGGCTTTGGTCAGCAAAGACACCATGTTTCCATAACCAATAGCATCAGGCTCGTCGTCATCGTTGTACTCAACAAAGTCAACTAGCCCTGCTTCATGGACTTCTTCCGCGATGAAGCCGCCAAACTTCCTGCCTGTGTTTTCATTTTTTTGCTCAAACGTAACAGGTCGCAACGCCAGCACATCGGACAAACCAAAAGTCATGTCTTCAATGTTTTCTTTGTAGCGAGCAGATGATGTTGTCCTGTATAAGACGCCGCTACTGTTGATCCATAAATTTGCGCCGAAGGATACTGTTTGATTATACGGGGATGCAGAGGCGGTTCCGGTCATAATTCTACCGTCACATCGAACCTCGAAAAGATCAGTAAGCGCGGAATTTTCTAGCAACATCACGCTATTAGATGACGTTGAAGAAGCGCCCACAAATTGTGTTCTTATACTTGAAGCGCCAGATGTTTTACCAACCAGCAAGTTGCCGCTGGAGTCGATGCGCATACGCTCTGTGCCAGCCGTGTAGAATATAGCGGATTGACTAATCTGATTAAGAGTTATCGCCTCGTCAGCAGTATCTGCACTTGCATTGTTGGAAATTGTTACGCCATTATTGCCAGAAC
>Ga0222719_10004484_pt1 | contig 12256 bp, 5 predicted proteins | sample C33_34DmetaG_FD_165039 | JGI IMG/M metagenome (GOLD analysis project Ga0222719, IMG submission 165039) | Estuarine water microbial communities from San Francisco Bay, California, United States - C33_34D | ecosystem: Environmental > Aquatic > Marine > Unclassified | place: USA: California...
AGCAGACGACGACGTGTATCGTCAGTCGTCCGTACGAAGTGACGATCGAGGAGGGTGTCTATGTGACAGAAGATATTTCGAACGTCGCGGTCGTCTACGACGTCCTCCGCTTGTACTGGTTGCCCTCCATCACCACCTTGTCCTCGGCGACGAGCTGCGCCAGGAACGCCGCGAGCTGATCGCTCGTGCGGTCGTACGGCGGCTCGCTCACGAACATCTTCAGCATGTTGTGGATGCGGTCCAGCGGCAGAGAAGGGAAGTTAGTGAGCATGCCGATGACGTACTGCTCGTACACCTTCATGCCCGCCGCGGCTTGGTCCTCCGCGGAAGCCACCGCGCCGCCGCCCCCCGCCGACGAGTCATCCGCCGCCGCCGCGCCAAACTCAAACTCCGCGGCGTCGGCGTCGGCGCCCGTCGTGAGCCGGTACCCGTGTTTTGAAACGTCGTCGCCGCCCGCCTCCTCTTTCAAAACCCCAGCGTTGATCCACACCACCGCCTTTCGCCGAAGCGTCTGCTTCGAGACGCCCAGAGCCGTCGCGAGGTCGTTCGCGGACCACCGCTCTTTGTCCTGAAAAAAGTGAATCAGCGCGGCTTCGATCGGGCCGACCGAGACGGAAACCTCGACGTCGCGCCACATGATCTCCATCTGCACGACGCCTATGGTCGGGCGCCACTTCATCTTCCGCGGCGCCTTCAGGTGGTGGTACCGTTCGCCGTACGTCTCCAGTAAGTCGTTCATGGCGTCAGGAAGTTTAAAATCGGGCGCCTCGTCCGCGAACGGCGGCCAGAACAGCGCGCTCACCACCGTCGCGTCCAGGGGAGACGACCGCAACGTCTCCGTCTGTGTACGCGCTTTGTCGTCGTTCGCCGCGGGAGTCCCGACCGCGGGGGGCGCCTTGATGTTGCCGTTCAGACGTTTCGAGTCCCGCATGTCCTTCAGCATCACCTCGCACTTGTGTAACGAAGCCTCACCGAACCGAAGCTTGAGCAGCTCCAACGCGTGCGTCTCGCGGTCCACGTCGTGTCCCACTTTGCTCAGCAGGCGCTCGGCGAGCATGTTCCGGTACTCCGCGATGAACAGCTCCTTGCTCCCGTAGATACTCACGAGCTGCCCGAGCTCGTCGTCCCCGCCGCGCCGCCGCCCGCGGCTCGCCGCAGCCTCGGACTCCACCGGCTCGGGCTCCCACTTGGCCCACTCCGGGACGCGCGCGCGTTCGCGATGAGAACTCGACGAATTCGCCACACGCCCAGCCTCGAGAGTGTTGTCAAAAAACTCCAGAAACTCGGCGTCGCCGTCGTCCGCGAGACCGCCCTCGAGACCGGCGCTCGAGTCCGCGTTCGCCGCGTTAGGCTCGTCACGCGACAACAGCCCCCCCATGTTCGCCTCGCCGTCCTCGTCGTCCGCCTCGGCGCCCATGAGCATGCTCACCACGCACCGGATGGTGTCCTTGCGCTCGCGCAGGTACTCCTTAAGCGGACCGGAAACCGCCGCTAACACCACGCCGCTCGGGTCCAGTTCGTTCATAGCGCGGATCAAAAGCCGGTACGTGTCGATGATGTCCGACGTCGGCGCGCCGGCGATGAGCAACCGGCGACGTAACGTGTCTCGTAGCGCGTGGGTTAAATCGAACCGCAGCGACGTTCGGCGCAAACACCGGCGTAAGTCAAAAAGCGCGGGTTTCGAGTCGGGGAACTCGACGACGACGTCGAAACACTCCGCGACCAAACGCGCGCCTAGCGACTCGTACGCGCAGTGCGCTACACGCGCGCGCCACGCCGCCGACGCGTCGTCCGTCTCGATGGACGTCACCAGGCCTATTTGTTTTAAAAAAGCCAGAGGCACGGCGTCGACCCATCGTAACAGAGGACTCAAGAAACGCTTCTCGAACGAACCGCTCGCGCGCTCGGCGACGCGCGCGCGCGTCGCGAACGCGATCGCCGCCGCCGCCGCCGCCGCGCACGTCGAGCCGAACGCGCCGGATACACGCATGTGCGAGCCCACGCTCGCCAGCGCGGCGGCCCAGCGCGCGCCCATCACGTCCGCGACGGAAGCCGTCGCGCGCGCCACCGCGGACGCGGGCATGAGCGAGTGCGTGCGCGCGAGCCCGCTCGCGCCGGTGGACAGCATCAGCGACTGCTGTCTGTCCAGCCCGGACCCGAAAACGTTTTCGGACGAGTCGCCGTCGACGTCCATGGAGACGTCGCCGCCGCCTCCGTCGTTTTGCAAGTCTCGCGAAGTCGCGTACGTCTCGCGGTCCTCCGTCTCTTCGTCGTCGTTCGCTTCGTCCGGCACGTCGTCCGTCCCTTCCTCATCCTCCTCCAGCGAACACTCCGCTTTCGCCGCGAACTCGGCGAGCCGACGCGCGAAGTACGCCTCGGCGACGGAGACGACGGAGGGGGGACCGCGCGTCGCGGCGACGGCGGCGACGAGCGCGCGCGCGCGGCGTCGGAGTCGCAAACCGTCGCGCCTTCCGAAGCCGTTCGTTTTGTGCATGATCCCGCGTCTCGTGTGTTTCGTCTCGGTATCTGTTTCTGTTTCTGTTTCTTTCTTTCCCTCGCCTCTCAGCGCGGTCTCCAGCGCGTCCGCTCGGCGCGAGACGTCGTCCGCGGCGTTCGCGAACGTCGCGACGGCGCTCGGAAACGCGTCGTCCACCCACGCCCACGAGTCGTGCGCGTGGCTGGAGGAGAGGAACGGACCGCCGCGCTCGAGGGCGGCGCGGAACGCGGGGACGTGCGTGGTCTTGAACGCAGCCTGTTTCGCGAAAAGAGGCGAGGAGGGGATGAGGGATGGGACCCATCCCGGGGTCAGGAGTCGCGTCGGGCGTGGCGAGATCGTTCGCGTAGGCACACTCGAGGGGACGTCGTACCTCGACGGATTCCAGGAAGTGGGTCTCCGCGAGCGCGGTCATGCCATGCTCTCGGAGCGCCGCGCACTCGGGGCCGTACACATCCGCACCCGCCGCCGTCGCGGCGACGAACGCCTTCCAGCTCGCCACCGCCGCCGCCATCGTCACCGGACGCGCGCAGTGAGCAGTGTTCGCTCTTGCAAGTTCAAACGTCTTTTCTCTCGTCACTCTCGACAGCTCCGACGTTTTCCCGTCCGGCGATCTAATCCCGTTTCCGCCCAGTTCCGATGGCGCGTCCGCGCGCTCTCTTCGCGCTCGTCGCGCTGGTGGCGGCGACGCTGGCCGCGGACGCGGCCGCGGCCGGCACGCTGTCCGAGGCTCAGACGCTCGGCCGCGCCGAGTTCGTCTCCTGCCCCGCGTGACGCCTGAACGCGCATCCCGACCTCAAGAAGCTCCTCAAGGATGAAGTCGAGAAGGGTGCGTTCGAGCAGACCACCGTGCGGTGGGAACGCGGCCATCCCGTGACGCTGGTGATCTTCGACCGGGATGACAAGGAGGTGGAGCGTCATGACGTCGAGGCGTGGGGCGCGGACGCGGTGCGCGAGGCGCTGCAGACGAGGGGGTTCCATCACATCACGGCGAAGTTACCGACGCCGCGCTCGACGCTCTCGGGGCTTTCCTTTCTCGGGTTCGGGCACGACTCCGGCGAAGCCGACCGCGCCGCGCGACGCACGCAGCCCTTGCGCGTCGGCGACGGCGCCTAGCGACCGAGCGAGTCAAAAAGACGTTTCAAACGTCAAAAGGCGCCCCGGTGAAAGTTCGACACTATGACGGCGGATGACGAAAAGACGACCGTTTCGACGGCGTCGCGTCGTCGCGCTCGAAGCGACACGCCGAACGAATCTAAAGGGGACGCGCCGACGAGCGCATCGGTATCACCACGGTAGACGTATGTATTAGATAGATAACGTGATCATTTCGTTGGCGTCGTCGTCATCAGCACCCTAAACCGAACGTGGAAAGGGTTCCGAAAGGTTCTGTCGGGTTTCGATTCGCTTTTGCGTCGGCGTCGCGACGGTACCTTCGCCGTCTTTCGTCTCTTCTCGTCGCGCGTACTTTTTCCCAAACGAAACTTTTTTCGACGGCGTCGTCTCAAAAATCACAGCCGCAGCCCCCCGAAGTCGATTCCGCCCTGCGAGTTGGACGGCGAGGCGGCGCCCGGCGTGGGGAACCCGACCCCCGCGCCGTGCGTTTGGCCGCTCACCACAGCCATGGACGAGAGCACGGATTGCAAATCGCCGACGCGCTCGAGGCCGGCGATCGGACGAGCTTGGAGGGTCGCCGCGAGCGCGCCCAGGTCCCCCGCCGACGCCGCGGACGAGAGCCACCCGAGCAAAGCCGTCGCCTCCGCGCCCGGCGGGCCGATCTGCACGCCGTCCAGCGAAACCTCCTCGCCGTCCTCGGCGTCGTCCACGTCGCCCGCGTCGGGGTCCTCGGGACCCTCACCGGCCATGCGCCGAGCCTCCGCGGCGTACCGAGCCAAAAAAGCAGCCTCCGTCTCCTCCTCGGAATCGCCGCCGTCTCGCTCGGCGTCGTCGTCGCTGTCGTCGTCGTCGTCGTCGCTATCGTCGTCGTCCGAATCATCATCATCTTCATCCTCTGAATCGTCAGCGTCGTCCCCGTCCGCCTTGTCCATGCCCTCCGCGCCGTCGATGTCGCGCAGGCCGATCACCGCGCGCAGAGCGCACTCCACGAGGCCCGCGCGGGCTTCCGAGTCCGCCGCCGCGCCACCGGCGAGCGCGCGGAGCGCCGCCACCGCGACCACTCTCAGTTCCGAGGCGACGAAGTCGCCGTCGTCGCGCGCGAGCGCGCGCGAGGCGGCGCGCGCCCAGTCCGCGATCACGTCCGGGCTCACGTCCAGCCGCGACGTCGCGGCGGTGCGCGCGACGCACGCCGCCACGGCGAGCGCCAGCGGACGCGCCAGAGGCACGTCCGGGCTCTCGAGGCTGGAGAGTCGCGAGGTGGCCGCCTCGCCGATGACGCCGACGGCCTCGAGCACCTCGGTGGGCGCGATCTTCGAGGCGAGGCCGAGCACGGCGTGCGACGCGCGGCACGCGCGCGCGCACGCGACGGCGACCGGGGCGGTGTCGATGGCGTCCGCCACGAACTTGGCGTACAGGGGGAACGCCGCGCTCGCCGCCGCCGAGGGCAAAGCGCCGCGCGTGAACGCGTCGGCGGCGGCGGCGATGGCCGCCGTCGCCGACTCGTCCTCTTCCTCGCCCAGCGCGTCCCACTCCTCCAGCAGCTCGGCGTGCGCCACGGCGAGCCCCCCGAGCTCGATCGCGTGCGCGCTCGCCGCGTCGGGACACCACTTCAGAGCCTTCGAGAGAAGACGCGAGCAGTCCCCCATGCAGCACGGCGCGGGCGTACCGCCGGAGGGACAAGACGCATCGCCGTCGCCGTCGTCGCCGCCGGTCATCATGCCGGTATCCCCCGAGTCCCCCGAGGACGCGGGCCAAGCCTCCAGACCCCACGCGGAGGGAAGCCACGCGCGCCGCAGCGCGTCGCAGCAGTGCGGCACCAGCGCCACCAGGTGCGGGTGCGGAGGCTTCGAAAAATGTATCGAACTCTCTAAAACACTCTCCTCCTCCTCCTCCTCCGCCGTCTCCGCGGCGGCGTCAACCACCGCGACGAGCGCTTCAAGCGCCGCCTCCACGAGAGGCGGAAGCGTCGCGGGCGGCGCGGGGGTTCGCCCCGCAGCGGCGCGCGCCAGAGCCGCGGCGAGCGCCGTCGCCGTGGCGGTCGCGCCGCAGTGCTCGGGAGCCGCCTCCGCGGCGACGGCGATGAGCCGGATCGCGCGGAGCCGAGACGCGTCGGTGTCGTCCTCGCCGCCCGCCGCGGGCGCCGCCGCCGCCGCCGCCGCCGTGAGCAGCGGCGTCCAGTCCTCAGGCCATACGCTGGCGTGCAGCGCGGCGGCGATGGCGGACGCCGCCGCCGAGCGCAGCGCGGGGTGCTCTGCGCCCGCCGGGTCGGTCAGACAGGACAGAAGCGCGGCGTGCGCCTCGGAAGCGGGCACGGCGTCCGTCGCGGCGAGCTCGCCGATGGACCAGCACCCGTTTGCGCGAAGCATCGCCGACGCGACCTCGCTGTTGGCGCCGGCGGGCGCCAGCGCGGGCAGGACCCTCCGGCGGATGAGCGTCGCGAGCGCCCCCCGCGACGCGGCATCGCGCGTCTTGTGCTTGGCGAGCCAGTTCGCGAGTGCGCCGTACGCCACCAGCACGCCGTAGTAGTTCGAGGCACCGTTCCCGTCCAGTCGCGCGAGCTCCGGCTCCGGCGGCGGGAACCGCTCAAGAAACGAGAGCGCGACGTCGCCCGGGGTGTCGTTTTTCGAACCCCTCTTGGAAGCTCTCGAAGAACCTTTCTTCGAGCCGCGGCTCCGCTTGTCCTGCGCGCCGGACTTGTCGTCGTCCCCGCCCAGCGCGCCGGCGCCACCTCCGCTGCCCCGCTCCGCGAGCAGCGCGAGCAGGTTCGCGGCGCTCTGCCTGGGAGCGTAAAGCTCCTCGTTGAACCCGGTGACGTCGTCGACGGCGTCCGCGGGCAGGTTCCGCCGGAGGTACTCCTCCTCGTCCTCCTCCCAGTCGCGCTCGTCGTCCGCGGCGGCGCGGAGCGCGGGGAAGATTGCTTGCTCGAGCAGACGCGAGAAATTGGGCGCGAGAAGCTTGAACCCGGGCGCCGTCTCCGCGACGCGCGCGAGAAGATCGAAGCACGCCGCGGCGGTCCGCGACGCCGTCGGACACGGCTCGTCGTCCGCGCCGGCGCTCGCTCGCCTCGCCGCCAGCGCGCCGGCCAGCGCGGTGGCGTGCGAGCACAGCGTGGGCAACGCTTTGTCCACGTGTTTTCTGTGTCTGGTGACGAGCGATATCAGACACTGGATCGCGCGCTTCGCGGCTTTGCGTCTCGGCGTGAGCATTTTCTCGTCGCGGAGAACTCCTCGCGCGAAAAACGTCGGCGCGCGTTCGAGAATCTTCACCAGCACCTCGAGCCAGTGCCGCAACGAAGGCGTTAGCGCGATCGGCATGTACGCCGCGATCGTGTGGTGGAAACACTTCAGCAACACCAGAAGCAACGCGTCGTTCTCGCGTTGTTTTGCACTCGCGTCATTCGCGTCTTTACCGGTGACGGTGAGTTCGGAAGGTCGTTCCGAAGTCGGTCCGTTTGCGCCGTGCGCGTTCGCGGCATCCGCCGCCGCCGCCTGAAGCGTTCCCCCCGCCAACACGCCCAGCATGCCGAGAAGCGGCTCGAGCAACGCTTTGACGATCGCCTCCAACTCGGGCGGTGCCGCTTCTTTCGCCTCGCCCGGGTTCTGGAAGTACTTGTACGGCTTCAAAAGCGTGTGCACGGCCGTGAGCGCGTTGGCGGTGCGCACGCGAGACGTCTCCTTGCCCACCATCAGGTTGGACTCCTGCATGGCGCCGCACAGCGCCGGGAGCAGATCCGGCCACCGCTTCGCGCGCGTCACATCCTCGGTGACTACGATGCGAAACGTCTCGGCGAGCAGACGCACGACCGGGCCGGAGGGAGGCGCCACGAGAAGGCACTGGAGGATGGCGGCGCGAACGGGCTCGCGTTCGCCCGGGATGAGCTTGTGCGGCCAACGCGCGCGCGCGTAGTTGTGCAGCGCCGCCGCCGCGGGCACAGCCACGACGAGCGCGCTGGGATCAGCCTGGCCGTCGGCACCCGGCGCGGCGCGGGAGACGCAGCCGAGCAGCGCGGCGGCGAAGCCGGGCTGGTCTGAGGCGGACGCCAGCTGCGCCTCAGCGGCCGCGATGCGGGTCGCGTCCGCCGCGGTGGTCTCCCGCAGAAGCGCGGCGAGGTGCTGCTCCTCCGCGGTCATGGGGGGGGGCTCCGCGTTCGCGGTCCACGCGGCCATCCTCCTCGGAGCTGTCGAGATTATTTAAAATCGCCGAGACGCGGAAACGACGACGCGAGACGACACCGGAGGGTCTCTTGGGGCTCGTCTCGCGGTCGCGGGCGCTCGAAGCACGTCGCGCGCGTGCGCTGAAGAAGGGGTCCTATCTCGCGTTGGCACCGTGCCAACGCGGTCTGAAGATCGAGCGGATCGTGACGTCGTCCCAGGCGATGATGATGATTTTGGAGCTGGACACCAACACGCTTTTTAGAAATTTGACGGACCGCCCGAGACTGGCGCGCCGACTTCTCGTCGTCGGTAATGTACAAGTACGGCGAGACGTTGTTAGCGTCGTCGAGTCGGCGCCGCACCTCGGTGAGGACGGCATGGCGCACCGCGGCGCGTACGGCGTCCTCGACGAGGACGTCGTGGAGGATGATCTCGTCGCGGCCTCGCCCGAGTCTCCCGCGACGCCCTCCGTCGCCCGGGGCGCGATGTCCTCGCGCATGCTGGGGAAACATGTCGGCGAGGTGCTCAACTACCTAGCGCTTCTTTCGTGGAATCGATGCGTGATGCATCTCGTGGGAGGCCCCACCCGGACCACCATCGACGTCCTGATGACCCGGCAGTTCCACGGCCTGATGCTGGTGTGGACCTGGGCGTACACCCTGGGCGTGTCCTCCGCGTGCGTCGCGGTGGTGCGCTGGAGCGCCGAGAAACGCGCCAGCCTGGAGGAGAAAGAGACGGAGCGGAGTCGGACGACGCGCGACGAAGCGAGTGATCAGAGCTCCGACGTGACGCAAACGCGACGAAAAAAAATGTCCGTCGTCGGCGCGCTTCTTCGTTCACCGCTGAGCCCGCCGATTTTCACACTCCGGTTCAAATCGTTCGCGCACAGGCGTTTACAAGGCGCGTGCGTTTTCACGTGTATGTGGTCGTTAGCGGTGGCGACTTTAGGGACGCTTCCGTCAAACACCGTATCCGACGACGTTTTTTCTACGCTCCTCCTCTCTTTTTTCTTCGCGCTCGTCGCGCGAAACGGCGCGAAAGGGAAAGGGCCGCTCGGTCCGGTGTTGCGCGTGACCACCGAGGCAGACTTGTTCACGCGCGACGAAGGCGTCGCCGCGGAGGATGTCGAGGGTCTGTTTTCGGAAAACGAAACGTCAAGGGTCACGCGAGACGCCGTGCGCGTGACGTGCGAGTGGATCGTCGCCGTGGCGTGGGTGGGCGCGGCGAGACGCTTCTTGAACGTCGCGTTTGGAATTCGGAATTCGGAAAACGGTTTGAAAGCGCAACTCGTGGGATGGCTCGTCGCGCTCGTCGCGGTGGGCGCGCGCGCGGCGTTCGTCGCCGCGCGCGCCGCGGGGCGGGACGAGCCGTGGTCCCACGAGTTCGCGCGCGACGCCGAAGAGGCGGCGGAGGTTTTCGGCGCTTTCGGAGGTTTCGGCTCCTCCGCGTCTCAAAGTGACGTGACTTTGAGGGACGGAGGCGCACCGATTGAGACGTCTCCGAACGAGACGCCTCTGCTCTCGGGAAGGCCACAAGGCTCCGACGCGTCGGAGTTAGTGCGTGTTCCGGAAGAGGGAGACGCCGGAAGAGGCGTCCGCGCGAAAATCCTCGACTCGGTGTCTGTGGCGCGGGACGCGTCGAGCGTGCTCGCCGGCGCGTTCGCGTTCACCGCGGGCGTCGCGCTCAACGCCGCCGCGCAGACGACGTGGTTTTCAGTCGCGGGTCCCGACGTGGGTCCCGCCGGCCTGCGTTTGGGGGCGGCGGCGTCCGCCGTCGCGTACGCCACGGCGTTGTCCGCCGTCACGATCGCCGCGGCGACGTACGCGGAGCGCGCGCGAGACGCCTCCGAGTGCGCCGTTGAGTGCGCTTCGAACGGCGACGACGCGAAACGGCGGCGCCGGGTTATCGTCGCGCGGGAACTGGCGGCGGACGAAGAGCGCGTAGGCGCGTTCATCGCCGGGTTCGCGTGGAACGCTGCGTTTTCCGCCCTCGTCGGAAACGACGGCGTTTCGGGGTGGCCGTGGATCGCCGCCGCGGGTTGGACGGCGGCGGCGGCGGGATACGCCGCGGTCGAGGAATCGGTCCGCGAAGTCAAGGCGGCGCTCGACGGCGTCCAGGGCGGCGGTCTTTAGTCTTGTATTAATAGCTACGGATGCGGCATCGCGACCCGGACGTCCACGATCCGCCTTTCGACGGACTCCAGCGTTTCGAACGACCCGGCTTCGTCCGCGCACTCTTCGCCTCCTCTCTCCGCCACCGGCACGAACCGCCTCTCCGGATGTCCCGTGTACATCTGCCGCGGCCTCGAGATCCTCTGCGGCGTGTCGCCCGCCATCTCGCACCACTGCGAGATCCACCCCACGGAGCGCGCGACGGCAAACACCACGGTGAACATGTTGTTTGGAATCCCGAGCGCGCGGAAACAGATGCCGCTGTAAAAGTCGACGTTCGGGTACAGTCTTCGGCTCGTGAAGTACGCATCGTTCGTCGCCGTCTTCTCCAACTCCATCGCGATTAAAAGCAACGGGTCGTTCACTTTCAAGTGCCGCAACAGATCGTGGCACATGTCGCGCATGAGCGTCGCGCGCGGGTCGACGGTTTTGTAAAGCCGGTGGCCGAACCCCATCAAACGGAACGGATCGCTCTTGTCCTTCGCGCGCGCGACGCATTTCGGGATGTTCTCCACCGTACCGATCTCCTCCAGCATCGCTAACACCGCTTCGTTCGCGCCTCCGTGCGCGGGCCCCCACAAGCTGGCCACTCCCGCGGCGACGCACGCGAAGGGGTTCGCTTTGGACGAGCCCGCGATGCGAACCGTGCTCGTCGAAGCGTTTTGCTCGTGGTCCGCGTGGAGCATGAGGATCACCTCCAGGCACTTCGCCGCCACCGGGTCGACTTTGTACGCGCGCGTTGGTAACCCAAACAGCATGTACATGAAGTTCTCCGCGAGGTTCAAGTCGTCGCGCGGGTACACGATGGGCTGGCCGTGCGCGGTCTTGTACGCCATCGCGGCCAAAGTGGTCATCTTCCCCACCACGCGCAGACCGGCTAAATCGCGCGTCGTCGCGTCGTCGTAATCCAGCCCGTGGTCTTTGTCGTAAAACGCCGCGAGCGCCCCCACGACGGACACCATGATGGCCATCGGGTGCGCGTCGTGCTGGAACCCGTTGAAGAACCGGATGAGGTGCTCGTGGACCATGCGGTGGCCCCGCGCGTCGCGCTGAAACACGCGGCGCTGCGCGCGCGTGGGCAACGTCCCGCGCAACAGCAGGTGCCAGCAATCCATCATGTCGCCGTACTTCGCGAGCTCCTCGATGGGGTAGCCGCGGTACAGCAGACGCCCGTTCTCGCCGTCGATGTACGTGATCGCGGACGCGCAAGAAGCCGTGGAGTTGAACCCGGGGTCGAACGTGCACACCGCGTGCTCGGGGTAGAGCCGGCGGACGTCCAGGAACGTCGCGCCGGCGGCATCGCGGAGCACGGGGAGCTCGAGCACGCGGCCGTCGGGCAGCGTGAGGGTCGCCGAAGACGAGGCTTCGGAGACGTCGGGGGGCATCGCGAGAGTGGGCACGCGTGACCGAGCGCGTCGCGCGCGTGCGTATCGGCGCGCGCGTCGAGATGTGCTATCGCGCATCGTGGCCCGATGTCAACTCCCACGCCCTTTTCTCGGATCGCGCTGACGAGGCAAAAATCGAAAAGCGATGAGTCACGTGAGATCCGTCTTCGGAACAGCGGAACAGGGGAAGGTCCGAGCGTTTTTTTTTCTCGCGAGCGACGCGTCGTCGCGTGTTTCTTTCTTTCTCAATGTTCATGACAACGCGCGAGACACGTGAAAAGGCGTCTACGGAAGAACAGAAGACACGAAACCGCGAAAAAACCGCGTTGGACCGCGTGAAAACAAGGCTTCCTCTCGCGTCACGCCGCCCACGCCTTCGCCTTCGCCTTGATGTCCGCCGAAGACGGCACCGGAGTCGATCGCGGCGCGACGCGTCCCTCCAAACGTCCATCCGTTTCGGACGCGTCGTCGCTCGAGTCGGACTCCGAAACCGAAACCGAGTCAGTCAGAAAGAGATACTCGCGGCACTTCCTTCTTGCCGCCTCGGTGGACCCGTCGCAGTCGTCGTGCACGAGGCATCCCTCGCCGAACGCCTGCGAGTCGGCGTGCAACGCGTCGCGCTGCGCGAAGTTCAAACCGCGAAACGCGTTCGCGATTTTGGGCGTCCACTCGGTGACGAAAACGTTCGCTCGTCGTTTTAACATGATCGTGGTCTCCTTCATGATCCCGACGCGTTTGCCGAGGTCCACCTCGGCCTGGTCGATCTTCAGCGCGAGGGCGGTGTCGATCGAATGCGCGATTCGTCGATTTGTCGAATCGTGCAATCGTGGATGTTCGTCATCGACCCCTGCCGTCTCGTCGTCGTCGTTTGAAACGCCGTTTTCGCGCGCGTGTAAACGCTCGAGACGTCTCTTCGGCGCGCGGGTCTGGTTGTAC
>Ga0222719_10004485_pt1 | contig 12255 bp, 10 predicted proteins | sample C33_34DmetaG_FD_165039 | JGI IMG/M metagenome (GOLD analysis project Ga0222719, IMG submission 165039) | Estuarine water microbial communities from San Francisco Bay, California, United States - C33_34D | ecosystem: Environmental > Aquatic > Marine > Unclassified | place: USA: California...
AGTATTGAGAGAAGATGTATCTGTACCAGAATCAAAAGCAAAGTTAACGGTTGCTTCATTACCTGTTCCTAAGAATGTCTTTGCAGTACCTGCGGTCGTTGCAGTTCCAGCATTACCAGAGACAGTAAAGTCAGAATCAAATCCAACCATATGGATGTAATTTGATCTTTCGTTGATTACATTAACTGCATAGTTATTTTGTCCAAAATCACCCTTTGCATCGGATGCAACAGAAACATATGGGAAAGTTTCGAGAACTGATCCGGCTGTTCCTGTAAATGAGCCATTAACGTCTACAACTGCGACGTGAATTTCGTCATTTGTGCCATTGCGAGCTGATGCATATGTTGAAGTGCCCGGAGCTGCATCAAAAGATGATTTGTACGTCCAACCATCGAAAGCTGAATCGCTTACTGAAGGTGGACAGATTGAAACTCTAAGTGAATTGCCCAGCGCACCTGGGTATCGTGCGACAAATGTGTATTTGTCTGAATCAAGCGATCCTTGTTGAGTGTCGAAATTAGATTTATTTTTTACAACTGGATTTGTCAAAGCGCCTTTATTGTAAGAAGCAGTTTGACCTGTTGTAGATGAAGCATTTGCTCCATTGGAGTCCGCCATACGAACAACCTGAAGAGAATTCGAATAACGCAGAAAATATGCAGCATTATGGAAATCAACAGTGTTTGTTGTATTTGGTGTAGCAAATGTGTCTACTAAGCCTTGTTCATTGGCTACGAGTACTCTTTGCTCGACAGGACCCCATCTAAAATTGCCTACAATTGCGCCAGTAGAAGTTTGTACATTTGGCACTCCGCCAGTGGTATCAATTTCTTTAACGACAACCGCAGGAGATTCTGATGGTGTAAAAAGTGCCATTTTTTTATCCTTCTCGGTTTATACTGATATGAAACATTATACGAAGATTTATCAACTATCGATAGTATTTATAATATTTTTAGTTTACATCAAATTCTATGACCCAGTTAGGTCTTTCGATCTCATTATCAATATATTGAGATCCATCGTCGACAAACCCAAAAGGTACTATATCATCTTCAATTTGTTTCATTTTTTGTTCAAATATCATTTGTTTCAAATCGATATCTGTCATGTCTCCAAAATACTGAGTGGATGCAAAATAACCGAACATCACTAGATTCATCATTAAATCATCATGATTTCCATCTGAAGCTTCGTAAGATTGTCCCTTTGCAACGAATGTCGACACTTCGAGAATAGTGTTTTCATCGACAATATTTATCTTACTGTTTTCGAGTAAATCTTTAACTGCAGAGCAACCAAGTCTTTTAACTTTTCTCGTCATCAAGATACCGATTGAATTTGATTTTACCGAAGATTCAACGTGTACATTTTCATATTCTAAATCATGATACAATCCATTGCAAACCACAGAACCCTGATCATTTGATTCAATAACAGCATAAGCGTTATTGTAGACTTTCGCATACTTATATATAATGTTAGGGAAGAGAATAGGCGAGATAGTGTTATTGCGATATACAGCAACCTGTGCAAACGGGGACACGCTAATATCGATCAAATTAAATGTAGAATAGTCCTGTCCTCTTCCCTTGCTTACATCGACAGTCATGATATAGTCATGACCTTTAATTGGTTCTTTGTAGATAAGAAGATTACCACCTTCTAAAGTACGTACTGGATTCTGAGCTCGCATTGACATAAGAGTTTCAGCATTAATGAGTGTATCGCCTGTCCCGAAGAATGTATTCCCGAACTCTTGATCAAATTGAAGTTGACTGGTATTTGAAATAGTCTGCTTTTTCCACTCTTTATCTCGTCCCGGAACATCCCACCAATCAACTCGAAATGATTTAAATTCATTTACGTTTTGTATTGCCCCTTCCCATAGTTTATAAAACATATTTCCGATACCGTTAGCAGTTGAAGTAACGATAATCTTTGTCTCTGTTCCTGCAGAAACAACCGGGTATGTGGATGTATAAAACTCAGCGGCTCTTTCTACAAACGCAAACTCATCTAAATAGAGAAGGTTGACTGACATACCCCGAATAGAGCTGCCAGAAGTAGCAGCAGCGATAATACGTGAATTGTTACTGAACTCCAATGAACCTTTGTTAAGTGCTTTCGAACCCGGTTGTAAAAAGAACGGAATGTTTTCCAGCATGAGCGTGATACGAGATAACATTTCCCGAGCAGTCGCCCCTTTATTCGCAAGAATCGCAACTGTTTTTTCCGGGTGGAAGAGCGCATACCAGAGGAGGTACGCACATGCCGAGATTGATTTTCCCGATTGCCGACAAGCGAGAACAATATTATACCGATGCTCATTGAAATGCTCAAACATTTGTTTTTGATATGGGTATAGTTCAAATGGAACTAATCCTCTATCAAGTGATATTACCTTTATATATTTTTCTGAAAAGTACACTGGATCATCCATGCACCTTTTATATTCTAGTAGTAAGTCCGGAGTCCAGTTTTGTTGAACACCATCACGCTTTACATTAGGATTCCCTAAGTAGCTTTGATTCATCATCTGGTTCAACATCAATTACTTCGCCCTTTGTCATCATTTTTTGTAATTCTGCAGTAGTTAGAAAAAAGTTATTCTGCTGATTTTCAACTTGTTTTACTATTTCTTTTTGATCTAAATCTTTTTTCTTCTTGTTTAAGTCCATTAGTCTGTCATTGACGTCTGATATGTTTTTTATCATACCCGAAAGAACTTCAAACGCTCGTGGATGCTCAGATTCTCGAGCAACATTCGCCATATCCTCGAGGGCATCTTTGCCTTTTTCTATGAGTTCATAGTACGTATCTCGCGAATACTCGTAATCTGTTTTTTGATTATCTGTAGTCTGAGTCTGCGCCGTAGAATGTTTCTGTAAATCCGAAGTCACTGTCTGCTAATCCTATAGTTGATAACGGGTTGGGATTAATTTGAATTGTTTCAATTCTTACGTCTGAATCTGCTGTTCCTGTCCCAATCTCAAATATGCGAGCATTTGCTTGACGAACAACATTTGACGTACCAATTGATCCATAATATTGAACTCTCATTTCAAAATCAAGAGTGTATATGATTGTTCTTCGAGCTCCAACTTCTCCTTCGAAATCGTCAGTAAATCCTACACCTGCAATGCTAATCGGAATATCTTCTCTATAATTTGGATACTCGTCTTTCAGCGGAATCATTGTTACTGTGTACTGAGGATTAAAAGTAGGAAGAATCTGTTCTACCATTTGTAACGCGTCATCTTGTGACTTTGCGTATATATTTAACTGGAACGCTAAAATATACGGAACTCCAGTAAAAAGCTTTTGTCTAGAAGTTGATGATTGCCCGCCCTTAATATTATTTAATTTTGATAGTTGGCGAGTCGTATCATATGCCATACTTGTAATTTCAAAAGACATGCGAGGAAGCTTAAGAGCTACCTTAGTATCTGTGTCTAGATTAGGATTCTCGCGAATTCTTTCAAGATACTTTGACTTGGGAGCATACGATAAAGGCACTTTGATTTGACTAATACCAGCACCACTACTGTTTTTACGCAAGACATAGATATTGTTGAACAATCTGCCGAAAGTTGCAACACATTTTCTTGTCTTTTCGTGATAAAAGTGAGTACCGAACATTAGCTTTTATAAATTTCCTGTAAGTGATCTTCAAATTGTTCAACTTTGTCTAATCGATTAGGCCAAAGAATATAATCTTTTTCAGGATTCTTCTTTAAATTATTTAAAAGAGGAATAATTGCATTATATAATCTATCTATTTTATCTTGAGTTGCAGATGCAGTTTGTTCTACAGTCGCAGCCTGAGTTGTAGCTTTTTGAACAGCTTCGAGCTCATGCTCATCAACTGCGGTAAAGCCAAAATCAAAAATATCGTCTGACATTAACTTGGTTCTCCAAACGGATTGTCTTCTGTGAAGTCAAGGAAATCGTCGGCTATACTACCAAACTCATCATTTTGTTCATTGTTTGAAAGAGTATTATCTTCAGTTACGGATAATACTTTTCGTGTATATGTTATTGGATCTAGATCGCTAAATCTACCGAATGAAATATCTCTACCTGACACATACGTATGGTATTTTCCGTCAGAAGCTCCCACATGAGCTAAATATAATATACCGTCAGAATCAGAATATTTAACGATTTCACTATTAATCGTTACTCCACTCGAAAGTGTTTGTGTAGCGGTATCACCTTTCTTAACATTTGTGTAAGCTGGATTCGCTATAGTCACAGTCGGTGCAGTAATATAACCACCTCCCGAATCAGTAATAGTTATACTACTGATCGCCCCGGAATCAGTAAGAGTTGCTGTCGCTGTCGCTCTATAGTCAGCAGCTGTACCTGTCGCAGAATCTATAGTTACATTTGGCGTTGTAAGATAAAAATCACCGCTATCAGTAACTGCAATTGATGATATTCTTCCGCCACTGCCGCTATCAACAGTTGCCAGGGCAGTTGCTCGAAAATCAGAAGGGCCACCCGATGGTGAATCAAATGTAGCGGTTACTCCGCTCAGATAATTTCCTTTATTCGTTATTGTAAAATTGGAAACAATATTGTTTACAACGGTTGCAACCACAACTGGAGTTAATAATTCAAATCCAAGATAATTTTCATTGCTATCTGTAAGTACAGGATCATACGGATTTCTGTCAGAATCTGGAATGTCAATCGGACTAAAGATCGGTGAATCGTCTTGAGTCAATTTAATTGCATCAAACATAACGCCGTCTACAGAAGAATCATTTATAAATCTTACTGTCGATTGAATTAAATTATCAATATTGGTTGGGCGGTTATCAACATAGTCTGCAATTGCTCCATCAATATACATTTTAACATCAACTGCTGCACCATCAAAATCTCTAATAATCTGGACAAAATGCCAAACTTCTGGAGTTAATTCATTTCCACTTGATTGAATGTTTGATCCACTAGCGCCAGAAGCTTCTGACCACTTATAAACTAGATTTTGTCCGTTTATCTCAATCTGGTTTTTCTCTCCACTAGTATCATTTACTTGCGGAAACTTTAGAATATCTCCGACTAACGTGTCAGATGGTGTTTTAACCCAAAATTCTAAGATGTGATCATATTTTACATCAGCACCCGCTGAATCTTTATTTGAAAAATTAGTATAGTCAGAATCATTATAATTTTGATTTAATCTATATGAATACGTTCCATACTTTGCTGCGCTATCTTCCCAAGTTGTTGGAGGTGACTGAGTGAAGTTTAATGCAACCTCTGGTTCAAGCAGATAGTATGATCCAGCATTAGATAAAGACAAACTGGAAATGCTTAATGGATGTGGTGCAGTAGCAGAATCTAAATTTACTGTTGCGGCCGCACTCTGAATTGCGGTAGTTGGTAAATCTATTGTCACTGTTGGTGTATTAGTGTAATAATAACCGCTGTCGGTTAGAGATATCGATAATACTTGAGTACCCTCAATATTGAGCGATGCAACTGCAGTTGCAGATGCTGAATCCCCACCCGGCAAAGATATTGTTATTGTTGGAGCAGTAGCGTAGCCAAAACCCGAATCAGTAAGTGATATATTAGTAATTCCACTCATTATGAGATACTCGCTGTAGCGGTTGCTGCTCTAATGCCTTTGACTGTAACCTTATACTGATAGGCACCATCTTCGACAGAATCAATACCAGCAATTCCAGTATCCATATCTTCACCCGTATATTCAAATAGCTGTGCACGAAGTTTATAAACATTGAGATTACCAATCTGGTAGAAAGGCATCTCATGTTCTACATGAGTTATTTGAAATAGCGACTTAGAAAGAGGAAGATAAACTAAATCTCCTTCGAAGGGGCGCGTTCCGTCAATTTCATTATCATATCTTGCGACTGTCTGTGACCATCTGCGCCGAGCTACAACAAAGGTGGCTTCATCTCTAATTTCAACTCCGAATCGAGTGAAAAGATCGCCTTCTCCATCGAATCCTTCGATATTGTCAATATACATTTCGACTTTATACGCAGAATTAAAAGATGATTCGGCGTCATCACCGAAAATAGTATCTTCGTTAACTAAATCACGCGGAATATAATAAACATCTTGTCCATAAATCTTTAATGATTCTATAACAATGTTTTCATACAAATCGTGTTCGGATTTAACTTTGTCGGAAAAGTAAATATTTCTAGCCATATCATCCTACAAAAAAGTCAGCGGGCATTTCGTGTTCTAATCTAATTTTCTCTTGCAGTTCTTGTATTTCTGCTTGAGCATCATCGAAAAGCTGTCTGCCATTTATAATAACCCCTCCCGGTAATTGCATTCCTTCGAACTTAATGAGATTCATACCCCATTGTAATTTAATTAAAGAAGTAGCATACTGTTTTAACCACATGTCGTTATAAATTGAAGTATGAGTATCCGGATTAATAATTTCATAAACTTCAGCTACAAGATACATTCCGGCTTTTATATCTCCATCTTCGATATTACCATGAATATAAAGACGATTTTGTCTACGTACAAAATCTACGATTGGTGAACCATTTAATTTCATATCGAGCATTGACAAATACTGTTGCAATTGCTCGTAGTACGCAAGGTCTCCTGCCCAAGAAGTTAGATCCCAAATATCATTTAACGCCATTTGATATTTAATATCGAACATATTGCCAGTTTGTGCAAATGTAGAATCGATTTTAAACATCCTTGATACGTATTGTATATCTGTCGACAAAGTAATATATTTGTTAGTGATATCACTAGCAGTTAACTCATGCTTTAAATACCCGCGTTTTAAAGCATCAGAATGAAACTCCTGATAATATTGAATTGCTTCATCAATACGATCTTCGACTTGATCTTCGTCAACATTGACTTCGATTACTGGTTCACCCAGTCGTCTTTTGCAATAATCGACTAATGTTGCTCTTGAAGTTGGATTTGCCATTCTTTTATCTCTATACTGTTTGTCTTATTTATATGTTAAATTCAACCAATTTTTTACTTATATAGCTTCTATTGTTACAAATGCGTCATGTCCTGTAAGTGAACCGGGATGTGTGACTTCAGTATAAGTTGTCGATGTTTGATTTGTACCGCTATTATACGATCCTCCGCCGCCACCGTTACCTTGCAAGTTGTTAACGAAGGTACCCGCCCCTCCACCGGAATATCCACCGCCACCGCCGCCGTATCCAGTTGCAATTGCAGCCCCGCCTCCGCCACCGAAACCACCGGATTCAAGTGCTGAGTTGGATCTACCACCCCGAGCTCGAGATGTGGCAACATAACCAGTTCCTGTTAAATATCCATACCCGCACTGAGTAGTACTACCCGGAGGATTTGTTGTTGTTCCGTTATTTCCAGTTCCGCCGCGGTCAAAGAATCCACCACCTCCACCACCGACACCGCCACCGCCGCCATTGCCGCTTCCGCCACCTTTAGCCCTATCACCAAAAGAACCGGCTGTATAATTAGGAGCAGGCTGACCGTAAGTACCACCAGTGTTAGACGAGTTTCCGCCAGTCGCAGTACTTCGACCACTACCACCATGAGTTGAGGTGCCTCTACTAAAACGATTATCCGCTTCTGCTCCACCGCCACCACCGGCAATTACATATATATCACTACTAGTGCTGCCGTTTCGCGCAACAACAAAGGATCCACCTCCGCCATTAGCGCCACCGTAGGCGTTGGTACCGCTGGCGCGGTCACTGCCAGCTTGACCTACTACTATTTCTAATATATCACCTTTAGTTAAAGTAAACTCTCCAGATATCTCTGCGCCTATACCACCAGTAAAAGCAGTAGTTCCAATGCTTCCGCCGGGAGCTCCTTTAGCCGTTATTCTATAACTACGGGTTTCTGGTACAGTCCATAACTGCATCCCTTGAACAGTACTATCAACATCGAAATAATCAGTATTACTTAGCCATGTATAAGTTGCTGTATCATAATCTGAAGAAGCTAAAAGAGTACTTAAACTTGGGCCCGTATAACCAGTTTGACCGCCATCAGTAAACGTGAATGAGCTAAACGAATACAGTGGTGGTAATGAGGTCACCTCCCAAAATACTCTTATTGTACCTATTGTAGCACCATACCTGCCTAGAGCATAATTGAGTGTCGCTGTATCTAGCGTTATTTCTGGGCTGCGAAGCCATGTTACTTTATTTGGAAATCCGGTGCTGCCGGTTACTTCAACATAAAGATAATAGGACCCAGCATCAGCAAAGGCTAACCCAGTGCTGCCCGAAGAAGTACCACCAGTATCTCTATTCCATCGACTAGAAGCTATTCCAGACGTCAAAACAGAAGTAAATGATAAGGCTTGGTAAAACGTATCAGTACGTGTTGTATCCGTACCACCGTTCGTCGTTGTTTCGAAACCTTGGCCGGTCGCTTCAAAGGAATAGTTATTAGAAGATCCTATGTTAATATCATCTATTTGTATATCACCAGTAAAACTTGTACCAGATGTGTATTGAAAAACTAATCGTCCAGTGCTGCCAACATAAGGCGTAATTGCTGAACTCAAATTCACTTGTTCATACGCACTACTAGAATAATTGCCGGTGCGAGTGTCAAGTACTGGGGATAATCCCAATGACACCGCCGGGGCGGCCACTGGTAAAGGTGCACCTAAGATAGATCTTGTAAATCCAATCGGCATCAGAAATCCTTAGCTGAAGTCAGTAACGTAATTGGCTAGATAGTTTGTACCATCATACAGAACAGTCATTACGTCCGTTGTGTCAGTTGTCGACATAGTTTTATTACCACCAGCAAATAACATTGTTGAAGTAAGCGTTCTGCCAGTTCCGTTTGTATCAATGATCAAAGTGATTGATTGACCAGCCACAGGACTAGTAAATGCGCTAAATGTTAGGTTACTACTTAATGTAATTTTTTGAATCGCACCATTAGTAAAATTAGGTGTAATTGTGCCACCAGTAGTTCCAAGGCTGTATACAGTTTCTTCAACACCTATAGCTTCCACATGACCACTAACATCTGCAACTCCAGTTACGGCAATGCCTGTGGTTGTGGTGGCTATCTTTGCGCTGTTATTGTGGTAAAGCGTTACCGCTCCATCAGCAGTGAAGACACCCATATTTTCAGTGCCATTACCTTTAGTAATGTTTACTGATGCTCCATTTGTGCCAAGATATAAATTACCAGTACCTAGATCAGTAACGAAAGAGTTTGAACCACTATGATAAATCTGCAAGTCATCGCCAGCACCAAAAATGGCCTTGCCCGGATTATCATTAAACTTAATGCTATGGGACCCAAAACTGATATCACTATCACCAATGCGAGTTTGTAACCTCACATAATCGGAATCAATCAGTGCGAACACATCTCCCGAATCGGCTATAAACCTTCCATCAAATGTGATATTATTTTCTTCAATCCCGCGGTTTAAAAATGTCGCAAGCCTACGAGATTTGCTAAATCCATTACTAAAATTACTGAATGACATTTTTTATTCCTCGTTATAAAATTATTAGTTAATCACCGGCCGGCGCTTCATAAATAAAGAAGTACCCTGGCCCAAAAATAGCATAGCCACCTACAGCAAATGTTCTACCATCATCGCTTATACTAACTCTCCGCCCATGGCCCGCACTCGATGCTGGTGTGCTCGAAACTGTTTCAGCAGTTTCAGTCCAACTTGATCCGGATCTATTAAAAACTGTCTGTCTGCCGGAATTAGAAACTCCGTTTACTGTTCTAAATGGTTCTCCTACTACTATAGTACTACCATCTTTATTTATTGAAACAGAATAACCAAAGCCATTACCACTCACTGAGTCCGTTTTGTTTAATCTAGCTTGTTGAGTCCAAGTAGAGCCAGATCTTACAAAGACATATACTGCGCCAACATTGGATGTTGGATCACCTGCTCCGCCGTCTTCTTGATATGCACCAACAACAGCGTAATTACCATCACCAGAAATTGATGCTCCTATACCAAACCGATCAGATGCTTGTGCATCTGATGCTAATAATTGGTCTTCTTGAGCCCAGCTAGTACCTGTTCTCTTAAAGATGTAAGCAGTTCCAGCATCGGTTGCCGCGTCATTATCATCCATCGCGCTAATTATAGCACGAGTACCATCGTCGCTAATCGACACAGCAGTGCCGAAATACTCACTAATCGCAGTTGGGCCTGGATTTCTTATTATTGCTTCTTGAGCCCAGCTAGTACCTGTTCTCTTAAAGATGTAAGCAGAGCCGTCACTCCCAAGGCCTGTATCTTCGAGATATGCACCAACAATAACATAAAGCCCGTCAGCACTTATATCTGTTGCAGTGCCAAATCTATCACTTCCTGCAGCATCAGATGCAGTTATTTGAGCCTGTTGTGTCCATGTAGAACCTGATCTTACAAAGATATACGCCGCTCCACCAACCTGAGCATTATAAGAACCAATAACAGCGTAAGTACCATCGTAATTTAATGCCAATGAAGGACCACCACTGTTAGTATAACCAAGCTGTTTATTAGTAGCTGTTGGTGCTACACCCGCTGGTCCAAGTTCCCTATTCCAAAACTTTCCATTTTTTTTATAAATATAAAACGCGCCGTCATCAGTATAGTCTAGATCGAAATATCGTGCATTCGTTATAGCATAATTACCATCACCACTTATACCAACGCTTTCACCAAAGCCACTACCCGGCCCGCTAATTTTATGTTCTATAATAGCATCATCATCATCGAAAGGTTCATATGTTAAATAAAACTGCGGCGATACGGACGAGATATTGATTCCATCAGTAGCTCTGAATGTAGCAATACCTGAACCAGTAAGTGAATTTGATATAGCAGAATCTTGAGCATCAAATGTGAAAACACTTGAATCTTGAGATACAGTGGCAACCGCATCAAAATTTGAATCTGTAAGTGCTGACAAAATTGTAACTGGAAAACCTTCAGAATCAACTGTGCTGAGCGTAATCGTAAAAGAAGCGCCAGTTGAATCAATATTATACCGCGGAATAGAAGAAGCAGGAGAAAGAGAAATAACAGGAGATCTGTTAATTAACCCCGCCGGCCGCCAACTGCTGTCTGTCCAGATATAATACCTATCATTAGATTGTACAAGAGCCTGATCACCACTATCGTTATTAGAATTGGGTAAATCATTAATTGTAGCGTATACAGATGTTCCGATAGCGGCCGTGGCAAGTGTGCTTACCGATGCCGAATCTAAAGCAGGGTTGTAACCACTGTTTGTTAACGCTAACTGTCTTAGGTTTGTTAATGTTGTCATATTAGTTTTCTATAAGTACCCAACCTTGAGTTACATTATAATAAACAAGTCCTATACCAGCTCTGTCAATATTTATAGTTAGATCTGAAGCCGCTCCCTGTATATTATGCCCATTTCGTGAAACAGTAATGTTGTTCGATGAAGCACTACCAGTTGCGTCAATTATTCTAATCTCATCACCCAGAATAGCAGTCGATGGAAGAGTTACCGTTTTAGGAGCTGATGTATCAATAAAGAGTTTATCGCCGGGGCTTGCTGCGTATGGAGTAGATGCAGGTGCTACCCATGAATTAACTCTTCGTGTAGATAAACCAGTATCATAAGAAACTACGCTAATTGCATCATTCAATGCAGCTGCAGAAGTTAAAGTAATTGAGTTACCACTTGTTGCGCTATAATCATCACTATCGTCGAGTAAAAGACCATTTTTGTATACATTTACATTTGATGCTTCGTATGCCAGATATTCATTCTGTTTATCGACTCCAGTGAACACAGTTTGTCCAGCTTCGGCATCAAATTTAAATTTATTTAGATAAACTCCAGGAGATGCAAATGTATTAACTACGATATCATCTCCGGAATCCAGAGGATTTATCATTGCTATCGATGTACCACCTTTGCTGGTAGTGTAATCAATATTGCTACGAAGGCGTATACCATTGAGGAATAGTTCTACTTGGCCATTTACATAGGAAAGGGTTAACCCATTATCATCTGATCCAGTGATTGTTGATTGTCCAGAGTCAGCAGTAAATTCAAATGATTTTAATGTTGGACTAACAACCGTTCCCTTGCGGTTGATAATTGAAATAAGATCACCGACGGTTGAAGCCGAATCCATTGTAACACTAGTAGAAGTCGTAGAATAATCTGCAGAATCTCTTAGAAGTAGACCATTGCGGAATACTGTTGTTGATCCAAGCAATAGATCTAATGTTTGATTACTGATATCTGCACC
>Ga0222719_10004486_pt1 | contig 12255 bp, 10 predicted proteins | sample C33_34DmetaG_FD_165039 | JGI IMG/M metagenome (GOLD analysis project Ga0222719, IMG submission 165039) | Estuarine water microbial communities from San Francisco Bay, California, United States - C33_34D | ecosystem: Environmental > Aquatic > Marine > Unclassified | place: USA: California...
TTGAGAAGAATTACTTCTTCTATAAGAATAGTTTTAGGTGATAATTTATGTTTAAGAATATCAACTCCCGTTTGTCCATATCTCAAATTAAGTTTAGTTCTTTCTTCTAAAGTAATGTTTTTTTTTTCTTTAATTTTGTTAATCGCAACTAATTCTTCTTTACTAAGTCGTCCAACAAATAGATATTCATTTTTATTATAAATTACTTTAAAAATATCTAAACAAAATGGTGGACTAAAAAGTTGTTCATTTATATTCATATTATAATATATAAATAAACTTTTTTTATAAAAAAGATTGGAAAATATAAAAAGAAAAAATTTATATAATTATTCACTAAAATTTTCAGGGTCGTCAGTAATTTTTATTCCGCAATAAGGAACTGGTGTTTCATTATAATTGATTCTTTCATATACTCCCAATTTACGGGCATTTTTCAATAATGTTCTAAAATTATCCCAGAATTCCTGTGTATGTCCTATTGATTTAGTCATAGTATGTGCTAATTCGTGAATCGCAACAAACATCATAGTGTTAAGTTTAACTAATTTATTTTTTTCATCTCTAGACCTAAGACAAAATACCATTTTCTCACCTTTATTAATAGAATAAGAAGTATATTTACTATCTTTATCTGTTTCTGTGATATTATCTGGATTAAAGTTATTAATCATACGGTTAACGTCTTCTTGGTCTTCATTTGTTTTTTTTAGTTCTTGTGTAATTAAAATAAGATTTTTACGTATAGTTGCGAGTAAATCTGCGGCTTCTTGTTTATCGTTATGATTTTGAACTAAATAATCTTTACCGTCAATAGTGGATTTAATATATTCTACTTCTTTAACTTTATTTTCGAAGTGGATATAGATAATTGTTATAAGTATTATACATATAAAGAATGATACAAAATCTTTCATATATTTTATGGTTAGATAAAAATATTAAGTTAGATATTTTATGATATTTAAATTGAAAAAGTATTTAAAATTGAAAAAGTATTTAAAATTGAAAAAAATTAATTTATTAATTTTATAATAAAATGAATTTGAGAAATACTCGACCAAAACAATTAAAAGATAATTCTAAAGATATAAGATTTCAAATCAATGATTTACAATGTTATAATGAAACTTTAGACGATTCAGATTTAGATGAGTATGAAGATAATAGTAAATATGTTATGAATATTTTTGGAATAGACGAAAATAATGAGTCTATATCAGTAAAAGTGTTAGGTTTTAAACCACGCTTTTACGTTCAAATTCCAAAAGATTGGGATACAAAGAAAATCCAAATATTTATTAATACATTAAAAGGAAAAGTAAAGAAGATGTATAAGGAGTCATTAGTTAATCATAAAGTTTTACATAGAGTAAAATTTCGTGGTTTTACGAATAATGAAAAACTCAAATTTCTTAAATTAACTTTTCATAATACTTATTCATTAAGAGCATATACTAATGTTCTCAAGAAAAAAATTAGTATTCCAGCTTTAAGTAAAAAACCGAAAAAATACGCCTTATATGAAACAAATATTGAACCTTTTATTAGGTTTTGTCATATTAAGGATATTAAACCTTCTGGATGGATTAAAATACCCCAAAAGAAATATAATGTTAATAAAGTAAAATTAACATTTTGTCAAACTGAAATTACTGCAAAGTGGAATGATGTAGAAGCAGATAGCAATACACATATTGCTCCTCTTATTACATTATCCTTTGATATTGAATGTGATTCGAGTCACGGGGATTTCCCTTTGGCAAAAAAGAATTATAAGAAATTGGGAGCAGAACTTCTGGATAATATTCATAAGAAACTAAAGAAAAATGATTTAGATAAAACAATGTATCAAGATTTAGTTTTGAATGAGAATAATGAGAGAGAAGAAATGGTATTAAAGTTAGTCAATCTTGCTTTTAAAGACACAGATAACTTAGAAGATATTAGTAAAGTATATACCAAAGAAGGTATCAAACCAAAAAAGAAAGAATTAAAGCCTTTAATTCCTCATCTTACCAAACATCTATTTATTAGAATAGTAAGAGAAGAAAATAATAAGGAATTAAGAGAAGCAGTTGATAAGACAAAGAGAATTTGGGGTGATAATAGTATAGGTATTTTAGAGGATATTGCTTCTAAAGTGGGGAAGGAAACTGGTATATCAAATCAGAAAATAATGAATAGAATTATAACACGAGATATATTAGTTGAAAAAATCACAGGACTATTAGATAATAATTTACCTTCTTTAGAGGGTGATAAAGTTATTCAAATTGGTTCAACCGTCCATAGATATGGGGAACAAGAGTGTTTTCTTAAACATATAGTTACCTTAGATACTTGTAATGAGATAGATGGAGCAGTAGTTGTTCCTTGTAAAACAGAATCAGAAGTATTAATGGAATGGGCAAAATTTATAAGGGAGTTGGATCCGGATATTGTAACAGGTTATAATATCTTCGGTTTCGATTTCAAGTTTATATATGAAAGAGCAGAAGAATTGGATATAGTTTTCGAAATGGGAACTTTGGGGAGAATGGCAAATAAGGATTTAGAATTGATAGAGAAAAACCTTTCTTCGTCCGCATTAGGTGAAAATATATTAACATTTATTGCGATGGAAGGACGTGTTTGTCTTGATTTATTGAAAGTTATTCAAAAAGACCATAAACTGGCTTCATATAAGTTAGATACTGTTGCGGAGAATTTCATTAATGGTAGTATTAAAGATATTATCGCAAATGAAAAAGATGAAGCAGTTGAAAACACTGAAGATGTAGAAAGTAATTTCGGTAATGTTCTTAAGATTTCTGGAGCAACAGATTTAAATGAAGGTAATTATATTACAATCTTTATGAAAAACGATAAATATATGGAAGGTAAAAAATTCAATATTTTAAAGTTAGAAGGTGATACAATTACTTTAAATGAAGAAATTGATAATTCTATATTATCAAAGAAAGCTTCATGGAGGTTAGCCAAGGATGATATAGGTCCAAAAGATATTTTTAGACTACAGAAGCAAGACGCGGAGGGTAGAAGAATAGTGGCGAAATATTGTATTCAGGATTGTGCTTTATGTAATAAATTGATAAACAAACTTAGTATTATATCCAATAATATTGGTATGGCAAATGTTTGTATTGTTCCTCTTTCCTACATTTTCTTACGAGGTCAAGGTGTTAAAATCTTTTCCTTAGTATCTAGGGAATGTAGGGAGAATAACTTTCTTTTACCGGATTTGAAGAAACCTAAAACGGAAGAAGAAAAGGAAGAAGAAAAATTAAAATCGAGATATAGTTATGAAGAAGATTCAGAAGAAGAAGCAGACGAAGGAGGATATGAAGGAGCAATTGTTTTGCCACCAAATCCGGGTATTTATTTGGAAACGCCAGTGACGGTTTTAGATTATTCGTCATTATATCCTTCTTCTATGATTAGTGAGAATTTGTCTCACGATACTTATGTTATGGAAGAGAAATACAATAATCTTCCAGGATTGGACTATTTAGATATTACACACGATGTATATGAATGGATTAATCCTTTAATTAAAAGTAAAGGAAAGAAGAAAGTAGGACAGAAGACGTGTCGTTTCGTTCAATTTAAGGATGGAACGAAAGGTTTAATTCCACAAATTCTTCAGAAACTTTTAAAAGCTCGTAAGTCAACTAGAAAGAAAATTCTATACAAAACCGTAAAGGATAGTGAAGGAAATGAATTTAGTGGATTATACGACGAGAAAGACGATATTGTCTATATCAAAAATGTAGAAGGTGAAAAAATGGAATTTAAGAAGGAAAATATAGTATATAATGAAGATACTTATAATGAATTCGAGAAGGAAGTTTTGGACGGTTTACAATTGGCATATAAGGTAACCGCAAATTCTTTATATGGACAGATTGGTGCGAGAACCAGTCAGATATATTTGAAAGATATTGCGGCCAGCACAACTGCGACGGGGAGAAATCTATTACATCTTGCGAAGGAAAAAACAGAAGAGAAGTTTGACGGAGCAAAGATTGTGTATGGAGATAGTGTTCCTGAATGGGAAATATTACATTTAAATATAAATAATGATTTAATTGTGGATACAGTTAAGAATATTAAAGATAAGTATTTCAAGTGGAATAATAATGACGATACTAAGAAGTATTATATTCCACGTAATGAATATTCTATAAAAACATTTACAGATAAAGGTTTAACACCTGTATTAAATATAATGGAACATAAGAGTAAAAATGATATTATTAGAATAGTAACCAAAGCAGGAAATGTTCACGTTACAGACGAACATTCTATTATTTTGGAAAATGGAAAAGTTATAACTCCAAAAGAGTTAAGTATAGGAGATTGTTTATTAACACATAATAATGTATTTCCAAATCAAAAGGTATTTAATAAAGGAGAAGTAACAGAAATTACAAATATCGGAGTTACTAATGATAATGTATATGATTTAACAACTGAAAATCACCATTTCCAAGCAGGCAATGGAAGTATAGTAGTTCATAACACGGACAGTATCTTTATTAACTTTAATCCAAAAGATGAAAAGGGAAATATTCTCAAAAATAAAGAAGGATTAAAGCGTTCTATAGAGTTAGGTGTCGAGGCAGAAAAGTATATTCAAAATTTCTTAAAGCCTCCACATAAGTTAGAATACGAGAAGACATTCTGGCCATTCGTTCTATTTACAAAGAAGAGATATATTGGTGATAAGTATGAGTTTGATTTAGATAAATATAAACAGACATCTATGGGTATTGTTTTGAAAAGAAGAGATAATGCGGATATAGTGAAACATGTATATGGGGGTATAATGAATATTATAATGAAAGAGAAAGATATACCCAAGTCGATTGTGTTTTTAAAAGAAGAATTAAGGAAATTAATTAATGGAAAGTTCCCATTGGAAATGTTAACAATTACAAAGAGTTTAAAGTCTTATTATAAGAATCCCGAATCAATCTGTCATAAGGTATTGGCAGATAGAATTGGTGAGAGAGAACCAGGTAATAAACCACTTCCAAATGATAGACTTCCTTATATATACATTCAGTATCCAGAGAAAAAGGGACAGAAGGTATTACAGGGAGATAAGGTTGAACATCCGTCATTTATAAAACAACATAAATTGAAACCGGATTATTTATTCTATATTACAAATCAAATACAAAAACCAGTTTGTCAAATTTATGCCTTGATTGTGGAACAATTAGAAGGATATACACATGACGAAGATTATATGAACAGATTGAAAAAAACGTATAGTGATAAACATAGCGAAGACAAAGCAAATGAGAAATTAACTCAGAAAAGAAATGAAATCACGGCTGATATTCTTTTCCAAGATATTATTAGAGAAGGAACAAATAAGAAAAATAAAATTAGACCGATTACAAGTTGGTTTAAACCTGTTTAAGTTACAATTAAATTTGCGGAAGCATATCTTAAACATAATTTAATATTAAACCGTTTTTCTATTTGTTCTTCTGTCATATATTGTGTTAATTTTAATATATAATAATTATTGTATTTTTTTCTATTTACACACGAGCATAACTTACTTACATTTATATTTAAAAATTCTTCTAATAAATAATCCAAATAAAATATAGTCCTCCCCAGAGAATAAATATCAGATTTATATAAAGAATACCTAAAATCATTAGGATAATCTAAACTAATATGACCTTTATGTTTCCAATCTGTAGGATTTTTGGGAGGTAACCAAGGTTCGTCAAGTCTTCCATAATAAATAGGCATATATCCAGAAGTTCCTACTTTTTGTTGTAGGGATGTTCCGAATGGTTCTTCAGAAGCATATCCGAAATCAATTAGTTTAAATCTTTTACCAAAATATTTATCTGGTAAACTAACAAAATCATTATAAACTATGTTTTCTGGCTTTATATCTAAATGAACTATTTTATTAGAATGGAGGAAATCAAGTGCTTCTAGTATATTGTTAATAAAGGAATACATTTTTTTTTTAGTATTTCCTTTCCAAATAGAAATATTATTATCTTCGTACATTTTTTGAAAAATATTTTGTAAATCTAAATTTCCTTCATTTGATATATAAGAATAATATAAATCCTTATTCTGTGTAATCATTTCGTGTATACAATAATCAAATTTTAAATTTGAAATATAAGTATATAACATACTTCTTTTATCAATTTCATACTTTGTTTTTTCAGGAATAGAATAATAAAAATGATGTCCTTCAATATTTCTTATTATATCTAAAATGTATTCATTATGATAATCTGTTTTATATGTTATTTTTATTAATTTATCAAAATTGGTTTTAGTATTATTTATATTCTTATTTTGTTTTTTTTTATTTTGTATAACTTCTCTGTGTTGTTTTTCTTTAAGAAAAACGGAATCATCATCTGTTGAACTATCACTTATGTAATTATATATAGGATTTATAATATTATTTTCATTATTTTCTTTTACATCATTTATAAATTCACCATAATGTCCATTACCTAAAATAATGGAATATTTACCTTCTTTTATAATAAATGATTTTTTATCTTTCATATATATTTTATATAAATATTAATCTTTATATATATATTAATTAAACAATCTCGCTCTCAACCATTTCTTCACTTTCTTCTATTTCTTCTTCTTCTATTTCTTCTTCTTCTATAGTATTATCATTACTTTCTGTATCCTCTAATGACCCCGTATCTCTTAAATCAATTCTACAAACGGGGCATGTAATATTGCTTTCAAACCAAGTATCAATACAACTAATATGAAATATATGAGAACAGTTATTAATTTTTCTAACAATACTATTACTCGTAAAAATTTCCCTACAAATAGTACATTGTTCGTATGTATCTTCTAAAGTGCTATATAAATGAATAGAAGAACTATTAGATAATACTTGAATATTAGGAGTAATCGCAACGTCTTCCCAATCTGGATTTGAATTAATATTACTATCTTGACTGTATAAAGTAACTTCTACTAAATCGGGTAATACATTAGACATAGAAGAAGTATTTATAGAATATGAATTATAATTATTTAGTAATGAATTTTGATTACCATAAGGAGTTTGATTACCATAAGGAGTTTGATTACCATAAGGAGTTTGATTACCATAAGGAGTTTGATTACTTATATTACTACTAGGAGAAGTATTATAGGAAGAGTTCCTATTTATGGGGGAAGTATTATAGGAGGAGTTCCTATTTATGGGGGAAGTATTATATGGAGAACTTCTATTTTGGGGTGAAGTATTATAGGAAGAGTTACTATGTAGAGGGGAAGTATTAAATTCGGATTGTCTTCTGGAACTTAATATATTCATTAAACCCTCGACAAATTGTCTGGATGCTTGGGTTCTAGAATCTCTATTTCTTTGTGTAGTTGGTATATTATTATTAGTGTTATAAAATAATATATTATCTATTTGATTTATAGTGGTTTGTAATTCTCTTTTGGTTCTTAATAATTGTAATCTAAGTGAGTTATCCATTTAGATATATGATATATTATTTTAATTAATAACATAATTTTAAATTAGTTAAAGAATATTTGTTTATAATTTTATTATTATGTCGAATGGAGAAATACGGGGGTTATGCGGATTAGTAAATTTTGGTAATACATGTTATATGAATTCCGCAATTCAGTGTTTAGCATGTATAGGAAAATTAAAAAAATATTTTTTAAAGAAAGAATTTTTAGAGGATTTAAATAAAGAAAGTAAAGAGTTAAATTTAATTATTCAATGGTATAAATTATTATTAGGAAAATATACAAAAAATTCTGTAATATCTCCTGAAAGTTTTAGGAGAGAAATAAGAATAGTTTCATTAAAAGAAGGATTAAATTTGAATTTTGTAGGTAATGGACAAAATGATGTCCAAGAATTTTTGATATTTTTAATTGATAAAATGCACAATGGTGTATGTCGAAAGGTAAATATAAATATAACGGGTGAAGTGAAAAATGATTTAGACAAATGTGCTTTGGAAGCAATGAAAATGTGGAAAGTATTTTTTAAGGATAGTTATTCTATTTTTATAGATTTATTTTATTGTCAAAATAGTTCTAGGATTTATGATTTAGATAAAAAACTATTATCTACTAATTATGATCCTATATGCTATCACGCCATACCTATACCAGACAATGAAGAAGCAAATATATATGATTGTTTTGATTTATTTACAACAATGGAATTAATAGATGATGAAGATAATTTATATTTTAATGAGGAAACTAAAGAGTATATAAAATATTATAAGGAGATAAAATTCTGGAGTTTACCGAAAGTGTTAATAGTGGTATTAAAGAGATTTATGAATAATGGTAATAAAATTACAAAAAAAATAGATTTTCCATTAAAAAATTTAGATTTATGTAAATACAGTGTTGGATATAGGAAAAAAAGTAATGTTTATGATTTAGTGGGAGTTTCTAATCATATAGGTAGTTTACAAGGAGGGCATTATTTTGCTTATTGTAGAATGGAGGACGGAAATTGGTATAATTTCAATGATACGTCTGTTTCTAGGATTTCTGAAAATGAAGTAGTATCAGAAAAGGCTTATTGTTTATTTTATATGAAAAAATAATTTTTACAGGATTAAATATATTTTTTAATATATTTTTACAGGATTAAATATATTTTTTAATATATTTTTACAGGATTAAATATATTTTTTAATATATTTTTACAGGATTAAATATATTTTTTAATATATTTTTATGAAAATAAAATATAGTATATAAATATAATGGAAAAAAGAATTAAAACGAATACAGTAAATTCAAACAATAAGAATATTAATAAAATTATAGGTGTAAATAATAAAATGAATAACAATAATAACAATAGAAATAATAATAATAATAAAGGAAATAATAAAGGAAATAATATAAATACGACTATAAGAAATATAAAAAATAAAAGTTTTAGTAATAAGGTAAAAGAGAATAAAAATGTTATATTTTTATTAGTTGTTTTATTATTTATTGTGATAGTATGTATAGTAGGATATTATATTTACAAGAAATATCCTGAAGTTTTATCATTTTCTGATAATAACAATAATAATAATAATAACAATAACAATAATAATAACAATAACAATAACAATAATGAAGAAAAAAAATTACAGAATAATATAAATAAAATGAGACAACAAAATAATTTAAATAAAGCATTACAGGAACAAGAAAACAGAGAAGAGAGAAAAAGAAGAACAGAAGATTCAAATATGGTAAATTTATTAAATAATGTTAAGAACAATACATTTAAAGTAAATACTAATAATAAAAAACAAGTATTCAATATAGCCAATAATATATTTAACTATGATGATGCGGAGGCAGTTTGTAAAGCACACGGTGCCGATTTGGCGTCATATGAACAGGTAGTAGACTCTTATTCTAAAGGTGCCGAGTGGTGTAATTATGGTTGGTCGAAGAATCAAATGGCATTGTATCCTACACAAAAAAAAACTTGGCAAAAATTACAAGGAGACCCTGAAACTGCTAATAGTTGTGGTGATTGGGGTGTAAATGGCGGATATTTTGAAAATAAAGATACTTTATTTGGAGTGAATTGTTATGGAGTTAAACCAGAACCAAAAGATAGAGAAAGAACTAAGACAGTACCTGTATCAATAAGAGGTAGAGATATTTTAAATAAAGTTAAAATGTATAGAGAAAATAGAAATGATATTACTGTTAATCCATTCAATAATGATTTATGGTCTCAATAATAAATATTTAAAATAAAAAATAAAAATATATAAAATAAAAATTAAAAATTAAAAATTAAAAATTAAATATTTAACATAAAATTTAAATATATAAAATAAAATTTAAAAAGTTTTGTTCATTGAGCAAGCACAACCACCTACTTTTCTTTTAATTTTAAATTTTCTTCGTAACTTTCTTTTACTTTTATTATAACCTCCTTTTTGGGAAGTTATATTTAAGATATTAGTTCCTCCTCTAACAAATCCTCCTCTTTGTTTTCTACTTCCTCCTTTATGGTTATCTGAACGCAAACTGTTTATTTTACTTCCTCCTTTTTTTTGTGAACGTCTTTGTTTTTTAGAAACCTTTCGAGAACGTTTTTGTTTGTAGCTAAGTTTTTTGGAACGATAATTTCTTGGCATTTTATACTATTATAAAAGAAAATAAATATATTTTAATTAAAATTTAATTTACTTTTATATAATAAAAAATTGAAAAAAGAATTATTTATAGTATATATTGATTTGAATATGACTTCAAAACAAACAAACACAAAACCTCAAGGTGAAGGTTTACAATATGATGATTGGGGATCTCACGCACAAGAAAATAATACGGATTGGGATCCTAATGATGATTGGGGGCCTCATGTGACATATAAGTGGTCTCGATGTGATGATTTGGGATCTCTTGTGAAAGAAATACATGAACCGGAACCCGAAGCAGTCGACAAGGAGAATGCTACAGACGCAACAAAAGACGCCGTTTTCATAGCTCATATGAACACTAGAATTGCGGAAATAAAGGATGAATTTGAAATTGTAGAGAGTATTGCGGACGGTTGCGATGAAGGTGGAATACTCTATTGGGTAGAATGTAAGAATGGATGGCATGATAGAAGTTGGAATTTGAGTTCAGCAATAAAAAAATCAATCGGGGAATTCAAAATGTATATTTATAGATACGGATTTCTATATGATTCGGTTTTATATTACTATACTAAAAAAAGTCTAGATGAGGTATTTGCTTAATCAAAGTAACAATCCTCATTATCTGAATTATCAGAGTCTGATTGGTTATCAATATTAAATTCTACATTTTTAAATATTAGGTCTATAAAATTTTTATTTTCTATATTATGTAATAAATTAAAGGCATTGTCAGTAATATATGCTTGTAAGTTATTATATAATTTTATTAAATCATTTATAAATAATTTATCAAATTCATATTTTAATTCAATATCTAAAATTTTTATTCCTCTATATTTTTTTTTAGTACTATTGAGATAAATAAAATATACAAATTGTTTAAAAAAATATTCTTCATCATTTAATTCTAATCCTAAATCTTTTAATTTATCTAATGTCATTTGATACATATTATCAATAATATGAAATCTATATAATTTTTTGTCATATTTATGATTTAACCAGATATGAAAACTATAATCCATTTAAAATTATTTTCTTTTTATTCTAATAATTATATAAAAAAATAGGATTTTAATCTCACTTAAAATTTATTATAATATAAAATATAAATGAAATTACTAATATACGGTTCTAAAGGTTGGATAGGTCAACAATTTATTTCCTATTTACAAAAAAATAATAAAGATAAAAAAGAAAAAATAGAAAAAAGAGAAAATATAGAAAATATAGAAAATATAAAAATAATAGAAGGAAAAAGCAGAGTAAATGATTTATCTTCTTTAAAAGAAGAAATACTTAGTCATTCTCCGGATAATATAATAACATTTATAGGAAGAACACATGGTAAAATAGATAATAAGGAATATACTACTATAGATTATTTGGAACAAAAGGGGAAAATATATGAAAATGTAAGAGATAATTTATTTAGTCCTGTATCTCTTGCTCTATTATGTAAAGAATTAAATATACATTATAAATTAAATATACATTATACCTATTTGGGAACTGGTTGTATATTTAATTATAAAAATGAGGAAGAATATGGTAAAGAAATAAATGGATTTACTGAAAATGAGGAACCTAATTTTTTTGGATCTTCATATTCAGTGGTGAAGGGTTTTACGGATATGTTAATGCACCAATTAGAAGAAAATGTGTTAAATTTGAGGATAAGGATGCCGATAAATGCGGAGAAAAGTCCCCGAAATTTTATTTATAAGATAACGCATTATGAGAAGATATGTTCAATACCTAATTCAATGACTGTATTGCCCGATTTTTTCCCAATAATTTTAGATTTAATGGAAAATAAGAAAACTGGAACACTAAATTTAACAAATCCAGGTTTAATAAGTCATAATGAAATTTTAGAAATGTATAAGGAAATAGTAGATCCTAATTTTGAATGGGAGAACTTCAGTATAGAAGAACAAGATAAAATATTATTAAGCCAGAGATCTAATAATTATTTATGTACTACAAAATTAGAGAAAATGTATCCAGATATTAAAAATATTAAAGAATCAGTAAAAGATATTTTAAAAAAATATTAAATTATAAA
>Ga0222719_10004489_pt1 | contig 12249 bp, 15 predicted proteins | sample C33_34DmetaG_FD_165039 | JGI IMG/M metagenome (GOLD analysis project Ga0222719, IMG submission 165039) | Estuarine water microbial communities from San Francisco Bay, California, United States - C33_34D | ecosystem: Environmental > Aquatic > Marine > Unclassified | place: USA: California...
GTAAAGTCGCTGTAGTTGTTGAGGACTGTGTGAGTGCCGCAGTTGTAGGCAGTGATGTTTTTGTTGGGGTTGCTGTGTTGGGAACATCATTGCAGGAGTCACACAAGAGGTATCTCTCACAGTTCTCAACAGCAGTCATAGCACTAGACCCCGATGCACTACCAAAGACACTAGCTATGGCAAAGGAACTCAGAGGCTATGTAGATGATGTGAATGTTCTTCGTCTACATGATGACCTCAAATATCGTAACCCACATGACCTGCAAAGGTTAGCCAGCATAGGAGATAAGTAATATGGAACTATCGTTAATACGAAGCCTTATGGACAAGTCATTCTACGATGACCATCGCGGTGCTAAATGCCCTGACCGTCTGTTTAGCAAGGATGTCCGTAAGATTAAGAAGACCATTGACGCGGCAATGGACAGATACAATCGTAGTGTATCGCCTGACGAAGTAGAGGCACTATTCATGTCGGACAATCCGACACTGACTACAGCGCAGAAGCAGTCTTATGCCAGCCTGTTCTCTACCATCAAGAATGAAAGCACTATGGGGCATGACATCTCACAAGAGGTGCTGTCCAAGTTGTTCCGTCAGGTGATTGGTGAGGATGTGGCAAACATTGGATTTGATATGGTCAATGGTGATGCCACTACACTGGAGTCTCTGCGTAATCTGCTTGAGAACTATGGTGATGACTTTATCCCCAATCTGAATATTGAATGGGATGACATCAGCATTGAGACACTCATGGCGAAGGCTGAACTGGAAGCAAAGTGGACATTCAATATACCCAGCATGTGCCTCAAGGTAGAGGGTGTAAGTAGCGGTCAGTTGATTGAAGTAGGCGCACGTCCTAACACTGGCAAGACATCGTTCCATGCCAGTCTGATTGCAGGGCCGAATGGCTTTGCGCATCAGGGTGCGAAGTGCATCATCCTATGTAATGAAGAACAAACACACCGTGTTGGTGCGAGATACTTGACTGCTGCGGCTGGCATGTCTGCTCGTGAGATTCGTGATAATATGTCAAAAGCACATGCCTTATACAAACCCGTGATGGACAACATCAAGATTAAGGAAGCTGAAGGCCGTGACATGGCATGGGTAGAGTCCGTGTGTAAATCATACAAGCCCGACATTCTTGTGCTTGATATGGGTGACAAATTTACTGTGCCGGGTTCATATGCAAGAGAAGACCAAGCATTGGCTGCCTGTGCTATATATGCTCGAAGAATTGCCAAGACCTATGACTGTGCTGTGTTTTACATGTCGCAGCTGAGTGCAGATGCAGAAGGCCGTGCTACGTTAAACCAGAGCATGATGCAGGGCAGCCGCACAGGTAAAGCGGCAGAGGCTGACCTTATGGTGTTGATTGGAAAGTCTCCGTCTGTGGAAGGGCAGGAAGAAGATAGTCCTCTACGCCATCTTAACATTGTAAAGAACAAGTTGAATGGCTGGCACGGCATGGTGAATTGTGAGTTGAACTATCTGACAGCGAGGTATGAAGGATGAAGCTGACACTTGACGTAGAGAACACTGTCACCAAGCGTGGTGGTAAGATGCATCTTGACCCCTTTGAGCCAGAGAACTCACTGACTATGGTTGGTATGCTCTCTGACACAGGAGAAGAACGCATCGTTACCTTTGACCATTCAGAGGTAGAGCCAGAAGTAAATGGGCATTGGGTTGTTCAAAGCTGGCTTGATAAGGCCACCGTTCTTATCATGCATAACGCAGCGCACGATTTGCTGTGGCTCTGGGAGTCAGGCTTCCATTATGATGGCCCCGTGTTTGACACTATGCTTGCGGCCTATGTATTGCAACGGGGGCAGAAGGAGCCTCTATCACTTGAGGCTTGTGCGGAACGCTTTGAACTAGACACAAGGAAGCAGGACACGCTGAAAGAATACTTTGCAAAAGGCTATAGCACTCGTGACATTCCGCATGAGGAACTGTGTGAATACCTCATTGCCGACTTACACGCTACGCAACAGCTATCTGACAAGTTGATGTATAGCTTGAACACACCAAGCGACAGTGGTCTTATGGGAACAGTTGACCTGACTAATCAGGTAGCTGTGTGCCTTGCACGTATCTATCAGCGCGGCTTCAGCGTAGACCGCACCAAGCTGAATGAAGTGCGGCAAGAGTTTGAAGCAGAGAAGCAGCGGCTTGAGGCTGACCTGCAACAACATGTTCGTGAACTGATGGGCGATACACCTATCAACTTGAACAGCCCAGAGCAACTATCATGGGTTATCTACAGCCGCAAGGTTAATGACAAAACCTATTGGGCTAATGCCATTGACCCATACATGAATGATGCTGACTTCCGCAGCCTGATTGCTAGTGGAACAGAGAGAATGTATAAGACAAGGGCAGAGCAATGCTCTACCTGTAACGGAACTGGATATGTAAGAAAGGTAAAGAAAGATGGAACACCTTTTGCCAATCGAAACAAATGTAAGACCTGTCTTGGGGCTGGTTACACTCTTACTAATACTGTGGATGTCGCGGGGCTAAAGTTCAAGCCACCTTCTGCTAAGTGGGCAAGTGCTAATGGCTTCACAACTAGCAAAGGCAATCTTCAACTGCTGGAATCTACCGCAGTATCCCGTAACATGGTGGATGCTGCAGACTTCTTGGCTAAAGTTCGTAGGCTGTCTGCTGTAGACACATACTTATCATCCTTTGTTGAGGGCATTGACCTGCACACAAAGAGTGATGGCAAGCTGCATGTTCGCTTGCTGCAGCATCGCACTGCCACAGGCAGGTTCAGTGGTGCTGACCCTAACATGCAGAACATGCCACGTGGCGGCACATTCCCTGTGAAGAAGGTGTTTGTGTCTCGCTTTGAAGGGGGCAAGATTATGGAAGCAGACTTTGCACAGCTTGAGTTTCGTGCAGCTGCGTATTTATCACAGGATGGAGTTGCAACTGAGGAAGTTTCTACTGGATTTGATGTTCATGCATACACCGCTAAAGTTATTACCGATGCTGGTCAGCCTACGGATAGACAGACTGCGAAGGCGCATACATTCGCGCCGTTATATGGAGCAACGGGCTTTGGAAGAACAAAGGCGGAAGCAGCATACTACGAACACTTCACGGACAAATACAAGGGAGTCGCAGCTTGGCATTCCCGACTGGCTAAAGAGGCTATAAACACACGTAAGATTACTACACCATCTGGCAGGGAGTTTTCTTTTCCAGATGTAACCCGCAATGTTCGTGGCAGGGTATCACACTTTACACAGATAAAGAATTACCCTGTGCAGTCGTTTGCTACAGCAGACATTGTGCCATTAGCCTTGCTGCACATAGATAAATTACTTGACAGTATGCAGTCTTGTGTGGTAAATACTGTGCATGACTCTATAGTCATTGATGTTCATCCACAGGAAGAAAGGAGATGTGTAGACATTATTAAGGAAACAAACATGGTTCTGCCTGACTTGATTACAACTCGTTGGGGGTTGGTATTCAATGTTCCACTAGAACTTGAGGCAAAAATTGGTCCCAACTGGCTTGACACGAAAGATGTTTCGTGATATAACTACGGTTCATTAACTCGAAAGAAGGAGTATAACAACATGCAATTAACAACTATTGACACTAACAACTATGCAGCTATGGCAAAGGCTATGGGCATAGCCAATGAAACTGCAGGGGAAAAGAAGCAAAGCAGCACCCTTGCACGATTGCGCATCAACCACTCTCCAGTTATGGGTGAGGCTGACGTAAATGGAAAGACAGTAAATATGGAAGTCGTAAGCGGCGGAACATATAAGCTGGAAATTCCAGATGGTCCTACATACTATGCAGAGTCCATTAAGATTCGCCCGTTCTTGCAACGCTTTATGTATAAGCGGTTTGTTCGTGGGGTAGGTGATAGCCCTAACCGTTACGTAAAGACTGTAATGGCTGATAGTCTGAACATTGACCTGAAGGACAATGATGGTGGCTTTAACTGTGGCAAACCTGCTGGTTGGATTAAGGACTTCAAAGAACTACCAGAGAAAACGCAGGAACTTATCAAGCAGATTAAGCGAGTGCGGGTAGTGCTTGGCACAGTTGAACTGGTTGGTGCTACCGATGCAAGCGGCAACTCCGTAGATGTAGGTGAGACACCTTTTATCTGGGAGATTGATAACCGTGACGCATTCAAGAATGTAGGCACTGCCTTTACGAAGCTGGCTAAGATGAAACGTCTGCCCGTGCAGCACATCATTACTGCCAATACAGAGGAACGCAAGATTCCAACTGGTGCTGTGTTCTATGTTCCGTTAGTGTCTCTTGATTTGTCTACCTCTTTGGAACTCACTGACTCAGAGCAGACTATGTTTGCAGACTTTATGCAGTGGGTGCAGAACTACAATGAATACATCATTAATGCTTGGTCAGAGAAAGCATCTTCTCACAACGATGAAGACGATGAATACATTGTGGATGGTATAGTTGACATTGAAGTAGAAGAGGAAGTGGCATAATGAATCACCCTGCTGAACTCGCTTTACATCAGTATATGGAAAATGCCGTTTCCGGCAAGTCCACTATGTCTGATGCTACAATCAAACAGGTAGCAGATGATGTAGCTGATGCACTAAAGCGACAGTTTGGTAGTGGTAAGTCACGGGGCGATTTCACATTGCGTATGTCCAATGTGGGTCGTCCCACTTGCCAACTTTGGTTTGAGAAGAATGAGCCAGAGAAAGCATTGCCATTGCCTACTACATTCGTTATGAACATGATGCTTGGAGATATTGTTGAGGCAGTATTTAAGGGTCTTCTTAAAGAAGCAGGAGTAGAGTATGAAGATGCTGAACAAGTTACACTTAATGTTGATGACAACACATCCATCAACGGCACGTATGATATTGTTATTGATGGTGCTGTTGATGATGTTAAGTCTGCGTCTAACTGGTCCTATCAAAACAAGTTTGAGTCCTATGATAAACTAGCAGAGCATGACAGCTTTGGTTACATAGGCCAGCTTGCCGGATACGCTAAAGCATCAGGCAAACGTGCTGGTGGTTGGTGGGTCGTTAATAAGGCCAATGGCCAGTTTAAGTATGTGCCAGCATCTGGAATGGATGTAGACAAAGAGTTTGACAACATCAAGCAGACAACACAGACTGTCAAAGACAATAAGTTTGAGCGTTGCTTTGAGCCTACACCTGAAACATTCAGAGGCAAGCCCACAGGCAACACAGTCTTGAATGAAAACTGTATCTTCTGTTCTTATCGTTTTGCTTGCTGGCCTACGTTAGAAGAACGTCCTTCAGTAATGTCACAGGCTAAAGAACCTAAGATGGTGCCTTATATTACTTTAGACGAGAAGTATAAATAGATGCCTAACGCAAAACAGTTCATTGCAGCACGAAAGAAAGGCTATCGTAGTGGTCTTGAGTGTAAGGTTGCTGAATCACTTGACGAGTTACATATTGAGTATCTCTATGAGCAAGTTAAGATTGAGTGGGAAGACCTTGCATACAGAACATACACGCCTGACTTCGTGCTGCATAATGGAATAATCATAGAGACAAAGGGTATGTTTACGGCAGCAGATAGGCGTAAGCATCTTGCCATTAAGAAACAACACCCTAAATTAGATATACGGTTTGTGTTTGAGAATAGCAGACGCAAGCTGCGCAAGGGAGCAAAGTCATCGTATGGTGAATGGTGCATACGATATGGCTTTAGATACTATGACCGCATCATTCCTGAAGACTGGCTCAAAGAAAGGGGCAAGAATAAACATCCCAAGTTTATTAAGTTTAGTGGTAACAAAGTGAAAAGGAGATGACAATGGACGCAAATTTCTTTGAGATAAATGACAATGACTTCGTAGTTCGTATTCGGCCTACTGTAGTTGATAGTGAATGGACAGGTGAGATAGACGTAGCCATAATGACAAGTGGCGACTGTGACCTTGATGATGAAAGCTACTCACAGATGATGCACTTCACAAAGATGATGTGTGCTACTGTTCCTCTGATGGAACTTAATTCACAAATGAGGGAATTGGCCCATGCATTTGTGATGGAACATGTTGACACAGACCCTAGTCCTGTGATAGAAGAAGAACCACAGCTAGTTGTCACGAAAGAGGATGGCAATGTAGTCCACTTAAACTTTGGAACACGAACAAAAGGGAGTGCGTAATGCGACATGAAGAGTATATGAAGCAAGCAGAAATGCAGAGTGACATGGTAAACTCTCCGCCTCATTACAATCAGCAAGGCATAGAGTGCATTGAAGCTATAGAAGCTGCTTGTGGTGATGGCTTTGAATACTATCTTCAAGGAAACATCATGAAGTATCTGTGGCGTTACCGCTACAAGAACGGCTCAGAAGACTTGAAGAAAGCCCATTGGTATCTGGAAAAATTGATAGAGGTGGCAGATGCGAGTTAAAGTGTTTGTCACAATAGACATTGACCCCGAAGAATACCCCGTTCCTGCTGACGGTGATGTAGCAGTTGAAATAGAGGACAGTATACAGGAATACTTCTATGATGTAGACGGTGCTGTTATCAAACATATTAAGACAATACAGGAGTGACCCCATGAATAACTATTTACCAACAGACTACCAAAACTTTATTGCACTGTCTCGTTATGCGAGGTGGAAAGATGACGAGCAACGCAGGGAAACTTGGAATGAAACTGTCGCAAGATACTTTGACTATATGGCTGGGCATCTGTCTCGCAAGCATGGCTATCAGCTTTCTGATTCACTGAGGGGTGAGTTGGAAGAAGCAGTGCTTACACAGCAAGTCATGCCCAGCATGAGGGCATTGATGACTGCTGGCCCTGCTCTTGACCGCTGCCATGTAGGTGGCTACAACTGTTCCTATGTTCCAGTTGATAGTCCTCGTGCATTTGACGAGACTATGTATATTCTTATGTGTGGCACAGGCGTTGGCTTCAGCGTTGAGCGTCACCACATTGAGAAGCTGCCCATAGTGAATGAAGAGTTTCATGATACAGACACCATAATCAAAGTAGGCGACAGTCGTCCGGGCTGGGCAAAGTCTCTGAAGGAACTTATCGCTATGCTTTACACTGGACAAGTTCCTAAGTGGGATGTCAGTGAAGTGCGTCCTGCAGGTGCAAGGCTCAAGACATTTGGTGGTCGTGCCTCTGGCCCACAGCCGCTTGTGGAACTGTTTAACTTCTGCATTGAGAAGTTTAAGGGTTCTGCAGGTCGTAGGCTGTATCCTATTGAGTGCCACGACATCATGTGTAAGATTGGTGAGGTTGTTGTTGTTGGCGGTGTTCGCCGTAGCGCACTTATCAGCCTGTCTAACTTGAACGATGACCAGATGCGTCACGCAAAGGCAGGACAGTGGTGGGAGCAAGAAGGGCAACGTGCGCTGGCAAACAACAGCGTTGCCTACAAAGAGAAGCCACAGATGGGAACATTCATGCGTGAATGGTTGTCCTTGTATGAATCAAAGTCTGGGGAACGTGGCATATTTAACAGGCAATCCGCAAAAATGCAAGCATCCAAGAATGGTCGGCGTGACATTGAGCATGACTTCGGATGCAATCCATGTAGTGAGATTATCCTGCGTCCCTATCAGTTCTGTAATCTGTCAGAGGTAGTTGTCCGTGCATCCGATACGGAAGAGACTTTGAAAGAGAAGGTGCGCTTGGCCACTATTCTTGGCACACTGCAAGCCACACTGACAGACTTCAAGTATCTGCGTAAGATTTGGAAGACAAATACAGAGGAAGAGCGTTTGCTTGGTGTGTCCCTGACGGGTATCATGGACAACGAGTTGACATCAGGCCGTAGTTCTACTCTTGGAACAAACATTGGGTCTCTGCTTGAAGGTCTGCGTGATGTGGCTGTTGAAACAAACAAAGCCTATGCAGAGATGATTGGTATTCCACAGTCCACTGCTGTTACCTGCGTCAAGCCATCCGGCACTGTGTCACAGCTTGTGGATGCAGCAAGTGGTATTCATGCACGTCACAATCCGTATTACATTCGGACGGTGCGTGGTGATAACAAAGACCCACTGACACAGTTCTTGGTCAATGCTGGTATCCCTGCTGAACCAGACGTGATGAAGCCGGATAGCACTACAGTGTTTAGCTTCCCGATGAAGTCACCTTCTCGTGCGGTAACACGGACTGACATGAGTGCTATTGAACAGCTTGAACTGTGGCTTATGTATCAGCGTCACTGGTGTGAACACAAACCTTCTGTCACAATCTCTGTGAAAGAAAATGAGTGGATGGATGTAGGTTCATGGGTGTATAATCACTTTGATGAAGTGTCAGGCATTAGCTTCCTGCCATTCAGTGAGCATACATATCAGCAAGCACCTTATCAGGATATTAACGAAGAAACATACAAAGAGTTCTTGACAAAGATGCCAGATAATGTAGACTGGTCATTGCTGCAGGAGTTTGAGAAGGAAGACACTACATCAGGTGGACGTGAACTTGCTTGCACAGCAGGTGTCTGTGAAGTTGTAGACTTGACAGCAGCATGACGGATGGGCTAGACTGGCCTAACTGGTGGCAATGGTGGTTACTTACTGCCATTACCATCAACACTACAATAAACGTAATTGTTTTCTTTAGGCATCGCTTTAGAAAACGCAACTAGTCCCCATGACGGTGGGGTCGCATAGTGGCTGAATAACCCCTGTGTAACGGGGGTAAGGTATACACGGGGAGTGGTTCTCCTGCTCAACCAGCAAACGTGTAGTTCGGGCGAAGTATTAGATAGTTACTAGCCTGATGTGGGTATTAGTCAAGTCCCACCTATGCACTTTACGAAGGGAGTTAAACATGCGATACATGATTGACCCACCAAGCGGGTGGAAGTATGGCTTTCCAAAGGCACTACCATCAGAGGCGGTTATTTATTATGGTGGCAGTGACTACGGGGTAAAGAAGTCTTTCAATCTCAACGGATGGATGATACAAGAAGGTTATCCCAAAGAAGAGATTGAAAAGTGTGGTGAACAATTTTGGTGTAAGCATTGGATTGAAAATGAAGATTGAGATACTAGATTATGTAGAGGATGATGACGGTGGTGCAACTGTCACATTTGACTTGGACGATGCAGCAAAACGTGTTATGATTGCTGAAGGTCTAATAGCTGTGCTGAAGAGGTCACTTCAGTATTTGGAAGACATGCACGAGTATGAAGAAACAACAGCAAATGACACGTTCAAAGAAGACACAGAAAAACTCTAAGCCAATATGGAAACAGGGCGAGGATTGGGTGCAGTATAAACCACCTAGTTCTCACCCGTTTTATGAAGAGTGGAAGAAGCTACTAGAAAAGGAGAAGGAAGATAATGAGACAGATACTAATTAATGCTCAACGCTCACATTTAGCAGGGCATATTAATAAACACCTAGCTAATATAGAAGTGCTTCTTACACATCCAGTTGGCATTGGTGAACATCAGGATATACAGGAAGCAATTGAAGCGGAACTTGCTCACGTATCTGAGTATCACGATAAGCTAGAGATGCTGAATAAGTTCTTTGTGCAACCTCAACAGATAGAGGAGACTGTGGATAATGGAGAATCTTGAACCTAGTGTAGCAGACAGAAAGAAGTTTGATATTGACCTTGAATATGGAAAGGTGCGAGAGAAACTTGTAGCAGATATGCTACAAGACAAGAAGATTGAAGTCAAGAGTGAGCGTGATGTATGGCAACGCACTGGAAACATATGCATTGAATACGAGTCATACGGAAAGCCAAGTGGCATTGCAGCCACTGAATCAGATTACTGGTTTCATAATCTGTGTATTGGTGAAGACATCTTTGCAACAATTGTGTTTGACACAAAGAGTCTGAAACGTATCATTGACAATCTTGACTACAAGAAGTCTGTATCCGGTGGTGATAACAATGCTTCTCGCATGTATCTTTTGAATCTGCAGAAGTTGTTTTCATCAGATGTAATCAAAGCATTTAAGGAGAAGCAAGCAGATGAACAAAAGCCTGACTGAACACTTTGAGGATGGGTATGACGCATTTAAGCGTGTGCAGATTCGTAAGAACAAGTTTCATGCTGTTGCCAACCCACTAAAGAAAGATACCACTCCATATCGGGAGTGGCAGCGGGGGTGGAACTCTGCATACTTTAAGAACTTGGAGAAGTTAAATGGGTCTGGAGCAAGAAGCTAAACAGTGGATGAAGGAGAAGCGTAAGAGTATGATTACAGCTAAACAATATCAAGACGGTGCTTGCAGCACAGCTATCTACCCCAAGCATCAGGCTATGGAGTATCTTTCTCTTGGCTTGGTAGGAGAGGCAGGGGAGATTGCAAATAAGGTCAAGAAGTTCATTCGTGATGGTGCAGGACCAGAGGAGTTTGTGCAGAAGAAGATTGACCTTGCCTATGAGGTAGGAGATGTGTTGTGGTATTGTGCAGTATTACTGGATGAATTGGAAATGGACTTAGGCCATGTCATGGAAAACAACTTGCAGAAACTGGCTGGCCGCAAAGCCCGTGGTAAGCTGGGCGGTTCTGGGGACAATCGTTAGTCACATATGGATAGCAGCTATCGTAGCATATGTGCTGTTTATTGTAGGTGCTGGCTTAACTAACACAATATGTAACTGCTTATGAAAATGGGGGCTTAATTGCCCCCATCTTTTTATTTGTATGCTTGCTCTATCGCTTTTCCTATGACAACAAGACTCTTCAAATCATCTTTGCTTGCTCCATCGGGGTCTCTTCCATGCATTTCAACAAACCTAACCGTAGCATCTTTCCGTGTAGATGGACCCATTCTTCGGTAAGTCAGCATAGCTTCTACATATTCATCAGCCCCTGCAGCAAGAGTTTTGCCATCAGAGATTTCTCTTTTCACAGATTTAATTTGCTTCTCAATAAAGTTACGAACACGGCTAGACACATACGCCTCTTCTGTAATGCGTTCTTTGAGAGCATCATTTGACTTGCTATATTTAGCACGGGCATCTGCTTCTAATTCTTTTGCTGCTTCAGCAATCATGGGCAGGTAGTTACGTATAGCTTCATTTTCATACCTACGTATGCTTCCCACTTTAGACTTACTGCCTAACCCATAATCAGTAAAGCCAAAGCTAGCGATATATTCTCCGTAGTCATCATCCATAGTAGCTATGTTAAGACCGCCAAGAACACGGGCCATTGGAGCAACACGTCTTTTCTCTTCGGCAAAGAGAAACTCTCGCTCTGGCCTATCCGCTTCAGCAGCAGGTGATTCAAATCTAGTAAAGGGACGCTGTAGATTTTCCATAAAGCTAGATTGAAAATCCAATTTAGGGTCAAACGCCGTGTCTTTATACTCAAGACCGCGCATTCCCAGCCCTCTTTCTGCTTCAATAATCTGGGCAAAAGGCACGGCCCAAGTAGACAGGTAGTTTCCTACTAAACGCCCGGCTAGTCTACCCGATGTTTCGTCTGCAGTTAAGTCCAAACCACCCGCAAGTTCAGCAATTTCTTGTATCAAACTTTGGCCTACCCCCTGTCTAATGTTTGTGCCGACAAAGGTTTCACTAAACTCTTTAACGTCAAACCAGTCGCTAAATGTGCCATCCATTAAGCGTTTAGTCGCTTCTCCAACATACATAAATTGACGCATGGGATACTGTGGAGTAACATCCATAGCAGTTCCCTCACTTGTGCGAAGCAATTTATAGTCAGACGGAGCATCATCCATTGTTCTGTATTGATAAGCAGCACCGGCAACGGCTATGCCAATTAGATTGCGGGTTATTCTCTGCCTGTCTTTAGCAGTTAATGCCTCTATTTCGCCTTTTGTAACTATGCTTTTAATTCGGTTAGCTAGAGGTATAGAGGCACCACCAGCATACTGCCCCATTAACTCCATGCTGTTAAACATAAAGCGAGGGAATGGCAATACAACAGTCAGGCCATTGCGAACAATGAACTGTGAAGTGCTGCGAAATACAGGAACCTCTGGTTGCTTTGCATATGTTATATCAAGTGCTTTATTGGTTGCATCTTCAATAAGATTTAGAAAAGAACGTTTACCTTCCGGCCTAACTGTTGACGCATCATTAAGCAGGTCACGTATCTTGCCCTGATTAATGGTGTCTATCAAGTCAATTCCATACTCTCGTTTTGTCAGGCGTTCAAGTTCACCAAGAAAAGCACCTCTGCGTATTAGATGCTCTTGCCATCTGTTGGGGGTATTAAGAACATCTACCGCGTCTTCAAATATAGATAACACTTCATCGGATATGC
>Ga0222719_10004492_pt1 | contig 12248 bp, 13 predicted proteins | sample C33_34DmetaG_FD_165039 | JGI IMG/M metagenome (GOLD analysis project Ga0222719, IMG submission 165039) | Estuarine water microbial communities from San Francisco Bay, California, United States - C33_34D | ecosystem: Environmental > Aquatic > Marine > Unclassified | place: USA: California...
TCCAAGATCTTAGAGCTGTTCACGGTCTAGATGCTGAAGCAGAATTATCAAATATTCTGTCTACAGAAATCTTAGCTGAGATCAATAGAGAAGTAGTATACACTATTATTTCTCAAGCTAAAAGAGGTGCTACAGGCCTAACAACAGCAGGAAGATTTGATCTTATTGCTGATGGTCAAGGTAGATGGTCAGTAGAAAGACAAAAAGGTCTTATGCTTCAGATAGAAAAAGAAAGCAATAACATTGCATTCGAAACTAGAAGAGGTAAAGGTAACTTTATGTTATGTTCTGCTAACGTTGCTTCAGGCTTAACGATGGCTGGTCTATTAGACTACTCATCAGGTCTACAGGATAACCTAGATGTAGATGTTACATCAGGTGTATTCGCAGGTACACTAAATGGTAGAACAAGAGTTTATATTGACCCTTATGCAACATCAGGTGACTACATCGTTGTTGGATATAAAGGTACAAACAATATGGACGCTGGTATGTTCTATTGTCCTTATGTACCTCTACAAATGGTCAGAGCTGTTGCTCAAGAGACTTTCCAGCCAAAAATCGGTTTCAAAACTAGATATGGTATGGTAAGTAATCCATTTGCTGGTGGAGCTGCTGCAATCCAATCTAAAGGATTAGTTGCGCCTCATTCAAATGTCTACTACAGAAAGTTCGCAGTAGATAACGTGTAATAGCTTATACGAAAAAAACGCAAAAGGGAGGCTTCGGTCTCCCTTTTTTTGTGTATAAATATAAGGTAATGATATTAGATAAGCGAACACTTTTACAGAATGTTGCTCCGGCAAAATGTCACACTAAAGTTTTTTCAGAGTATGAATTAAACACTTTGTTTGATTTAGCTTTTAAGTATGGAGGTGCTAGGTATAATCGTTATGGTAATGTCTTTATTCAAGGACAGTCTGTTAAAGAAGCTTATGAATTAATTAAAAAGAAATTAAGTATAAGCGGAGAGTTCTTAGGTGGCAACTTCTTTATAACCACTTCCCCTTATGGTATACATACAGACAGTTTTAAAGAGATAGATTTTATCGATGATAAAAATAATACCGTATATAGAAACGTAGTTATTCCTTTATGGATTGGTAAGCATAAAGATAATTATAGAAACTCAGCAGGTAAGATGGTATTATTTAATCAAAGATTAATAGATTATTCAGCTGATTTTGTTAAAGGTTACAAAGGTGATTATAATAAAACTGGTTCACAATATAAAGGTTATACAGATTATAGTGATTTGCAATTTTATCATAACAACGGTAAAGAAATAAAAAAAGAAAAAAATTTAAAACCTTTTGATCAAAACTTTTATGATAATTATCTTTACCATTTAGATTATGAAAGACTAGAAGGTTTAACTATTGAAAACGTATTTGATTGGATACCTGGAAGTGTAATAGAGTTAGATGCTATACAAGTACATTGCAGTAGTTTAAATAAAAGAAAAGAATTTAAAGACGATTACAATTATTTAAAATCGTTAACTTGGAATAATAAAATGGGTTTATTAATTAAATTTAAAACAGAGGTAATAAATGGCAACTAATTTTACAGACGTTATTACAAATAGACAAGTAGAGTTAAGCTTCACTCCACCTCAAAATTATTTTTTGACATGTGAAAGATTACCTAAAGTTGTATTTACAGTTCAGTCGTTTACAATACCAACAATAAATGGTGGTGAATCTGTATTACCTAACTCATTAAATCCTACTAGAATGTACGTACCCGGAGACGGTATAGATTATGGAAGCTTAGATGCAACAGTTGTTATTGATAAAAATTTTACAGCTTATAGAGAATTTTTATTATGGATGAAAGCAATTAACGTTCCGGAAAGTAGTGATCAATTTACAGAGTATTCAAAAAGAATTAGAGGCTCAGGTCCAGAATTTAGTAAAACAATGACTAACATAGAGTTGTTTGGTACTGATGCAGGTAACAGACCTATTGTAGCTTGGAAGTTTAAAAATGCTTTTCCTATATCATTAGAAGGTCCAGCATACAATTCTAGTTCTATAGACGTGGAACCATTAACTTGTACAATGACATTTAGATACATGTATTTCGAACACGAAACATACACTGATGGCAAAGCTAACAATGATTCAATATAATAAATAATATAATCAGGAGTATTAAAATGAAAAGTTTTACAGATTATTTAGATGAAATTAGAAAACCTTCTGCTGAAGATGAACATGAAGCGGATCAAGGTCAGCATATTGTAATGCAGCTTAGAAAGTCTGTTACAATGAACGGACAAAAGCATGTTAAATTTAATGACGGTAAAACACATCAAGTGTCAAGAGCTAATGCTTCTAAATTTTTATCAAAACATCAAGGTATGAAAACCTCTCATGAAAAAAGAAAATTGCAAGCTACAGCTGCAAAGTCTCACGATCATTTTCATAGTACAATAAAAGACCATTACGAAACTCCTGATGCAGTTGCTGATCATCTTAGTCATTTAATGAAACATGAAACAAAAGAAGCACCTGCAGGAACATATTTTACAAAAGCAGGTCAGCTAAAAAAGGGTGACCCGGCTTCAGATGGTCCAGGCGGCGCGAAGTTAGCATCTGATCCTTTAGATAAGCAAAGAAAAACTATTGTTAATTTAAAGAATCATCCAAGTAAAGAATCAGTTGGAGAAGAGCATGACCCTAAACATGTTAAACAAGCAATTGGTATTGCTTCTGATCCTAGATACAAGCAAGGTAATATGACAGGCGCTGTTAATGCTATGAATAAATTATCAAAAGATATTCATAAGCATCCTCAAGTTGCAGCAGTACTTAGAAGACAAAACGAATCTAAAGTAAATGAAATATCAAAAGGAACATTAACATCATATATTAAAAAAGCTGGTCAAGATAAGTCTAGAAAATGGGGACAAAGAGATCTCGGTAAAAGAACAAGTGATGATGCATATGCCAATCAAGTAAAACGCAATAAGGGTATTGATATGGCTAAGTCTAAAATGAAACCTTCTAAAATTATGGATAATTATGTAAATAAATTATCTGAATTATCAAAAGACACTATGGGCAAGTATGTAAAGAAAGCTGTTAAAAATGTTGACGATCGTTCATTCGCAGCAGGAATAACAGATGCGCAACCTGGCCATCGTACAGCTAAGAATCATGCTAAGATAAGAAATAGAATAACAGGTATTGATCGTGCTGTAGATAAAATGACTAAAGAAGATATGTCAGGTATGTCACAAAAATCAGGTGATAAAAGAAGTACAGAAAGTGGAGCTGGAATGACAGCTCAAGGTGTTGCTAAGTATAATAGACGTACAGGTGGTGATTTAAAAACAGCTGTAACAACTCCTCCGAGTAAGTTAAAAGCAGGAAGTAAAGCAGCAGGAAGAAGAAAAAGTTTTTGCGCACGTTCATCTGGTTGGACTGGTGAAAGAGGAAAGGCAGCTAGAAGAAGATGGAACTGCTAAGCTTTAATCAATTCAAAGAAAATTTTAAAGACGGAAAAAATCCTCAAGACAAAGGAGACTCTAAACGATATGGAGTACCTACTAAATCATCTGTATCTAATTTAAGAAAAGTAGCAAAGCAAGGAGGACGAAAAGGTCAACTTGCTCATTGGATGGCTAATATGAAAGCCGGAAAAAAGAAAGCTAAAAATAAATGAAGTTAGAACAGAAGCCAACTGTAAAACAAGAACAAACTATTAAGCCTAAACTTAATATTAATCAACTTATTAAGCAGCTAGCAGTACATGAAGCTGAATGTACACTTCGTTATCAGAGAATAGAAGAATTATTAGAAGATCACAAATCCGCAATTAAAAAATTCGATATAAAAGTATGGGGACTAGCTGTACTTATTATAGCTCAAGCTTCAATTTTAACTATGATTGCACAAAAGGTTTTATAATGGTAAAGTTAACAGAATCAGCTCGTGAATATATGGGCTCATTAACAAAAAAGAATAATAAAAAATATGCTTACCTAGGTGTACTAGGAGGTGGTTGCTCTGGCTTTCAATACGAATGGGATATGACTGATACTAATGAAAAAGGACAAGTAATAGAAGATATACTTGTTGTAGATAAAGTAGCAGAAATGTTTGTTATAGGATGCACAGTTGATTATGTACAAGAGTTTGGAGGTTCATATCTTAAAGTTATTAATCCAAACGCTAAAGCGCAATGTGGATGCGGAGAAAGTTTTGCTGTATAGAAATGTCATTTGTTGTTACTAATGGATGGAAGTTCGATTTACCTAGATTAAAGTCAGAGTTAAAACGAGTTTTAGAAGAACATAATATTCATAAAAATAGAGAAGGTGGTTTGCATGGTGTATCAGTTACATCATCTGATGGTACTTCTATAAGTGGTTTTGGTTATCATATAGAGATACAATATGATAGGAAGAATCAAAATTATAGAGAATGGAATTACAACGGAGAAAAAATAATGCTTCCGGATGTAGTATTTGATCTCAATTGGTGCAGAGAAAATAAAGTTTATCATATGTTAGACTTTAATAAACCTACCTCAGCATGTACAGGTTACTTTAAAGAAATTGTAGACATGCTTACTAGTAAAAATATGAACCCTCGTAGATGTAGATTATCATATCTAGGTCCTGGAGAGATGATTAAAGAGCATTCAGATGGTAGAGGTTTTAAGTTTCATATACCTATCCATACAGATGGTACTGACTTTGTATACAATGATAAATCATATAAACTAGAAGAAGGTACAGCTTATATGTGTAACGTTCACCCTCGTCATTATGTAGCCAATAATAATGATACTGATAGATGGCACTTTGTATGTGATGTATGGGATACAGATGGTAACTTTTCTATTGGTAAAATAGAAAAGTCTGAATTGTTTCAAGAGACAATCAATGCTATGTATTGGAGAGGATACGTTAATGGTTTAAGAGACTACCCTGATCGTATACTTATCGGTAGTGACCCCTACCACGTGGTCGGCGGGGCTTAAGATTCCTTAACAGTTACCTTTAAGTGATAGTCGAAAGGAAGGAAAAGGTCCCCTCCTCTCAACTTTTTTTTATAAATTTTCCTTATAAAACATTTTGACTAGTTGTGCTACAATATCTGATCTTACAATGTCTTTTAAACCAAATTTAATTATTGGAATATCGATATTATATTTCTGACACATCTCAACAAAATCAACTAAACCGTCACCATTAGCTACATCAGATTGAGCAGGGTCACCTAGTAAGATTAATTTACTTCCTTCTCCTAATCTAGTTGTTACAGCTTTAATTTCTTCTATTGTTAAGTTTTGTGCTTCATCTACTAATACTAAAGAGTGTTCGAATGATCTTCCTCTTATAGTTTCAATAGGTTGTACTTCAATTTCTTGTTTAGATTCCATATAGTCATAACGACCTGAACCTAAACCTTGTTTAAGTACATTTGTCATTGGTGCTAACCATGGCGCTAGTTTATCTTTAATTGACCCAGGAAAAAAACCTAGAGAGCGTCCCGTTGGTACGTTAGCTCGTGAGAGTACTATCTTGTCATAACCTCCTTTTAAGAATAGTTGACTTACTTTCATACCCGAACAATATGTCTTTCCTGTACCTGCAGGTCCAATAACAGCTGTTATAGAACTTTGTTCGATACAATCTAATAAGTATTGTTGAGTAGGATTTTTTGGTTGGATATGGAAGGATGCCGCGCTTTTAATATCAATCATAAAGGAATCCTTTTTGCGTGTCTTGGCTCTGCCCATTCGTACTTCTCCGTCTTATAAATGAAAAAAAGCTCAGACCTGATTCCAGGTTGAGCTTATTGTGAAAATGTATGATAACTTTTTGATAATTCATACTATAATATTTATATGATAACGCATGAACAGTTACTAGAATTATGGGAAAAAGATGCTGAGATAGATAAGAATAATCTCGACACTACAGCTGCATCTGTACCTAAATTACATCATAAATATTTAAAAATATATCTTGACCTAAGAGCTAAAAAGATTGCATTCAATCATAAGCTAGAAGCTATAAGAAAAGATAAAGAATTATATTATACAGGTCAAGCAACTTCAGATACTTATAAAGAAAAGCCTTTCGATCTTAAACTTAAGACTAAATCTGGTATTGAGAAGCATGTAAATACTGACCCTGAGGTAGTAGGATTGTTAAAGAAAATAGAATATATGGATGTACTTTTAGAAGGTGTTCAGCATATCTTAGATCAGATAAAATGGCGCAATCAGTCTATACGATCTGCGATAGATTGGATTAAGTTTACGTCTGGTGAGCTATGATAGTTTTTAAAAAGAAAGATGATGTTCATCTTACTTTCGATGGCGACAGACATGAACTGCAACAGCTATCAGATTACTTTACATTCAAAGTTCCAGGTGCAGAGTTTTCACCTCAATATAGAAATAAGTTCTGGGATGGAAAAATACGTTTAGTTAACTTGCGTAACTTTACTTTGTATGGCGGACTATGGCAAGAGATAATTAAATTTAGTAAAGACTTAGATGTTGAAGTTGAGTTCGAAGGTACTAAGTTTGACTTTCCAGGAAGAGAGCAGCCAGTATCAGATCAGATGTTAGATGGTTACTTAGACTTTCTTAAGCCATTAAGTAAAAAGAAACCTATAACAATAAGAGACTATCAAAGAGAAGCATTTAAGATAGCTATAAGGCAACAAAGAACTTTATTATTATCTCCTACTGCTTCTGGTAAAAGTTTAATTGCATATAGTTTATGTAGGTGGTGGGAACAAGTACACGATAGAAAGATACTTATCATAGTACCTACTATATCTTTAGTAGCTCAAATGATAGGCGACTTTAAAGATTACTCGGGAGGTAATTATGCACCTCACGGTATAACGGGAGGTTTAGAAAAAGAGACAGATAAGAGATGTGTAGTATCTACTTGGCAATCAATTCATAAAATGTCAACTGGGTGGTTTGCACAATTTGGTTCTGTAATAGTAGATGAAGTTCATCATGCTCAAGCTAAATCTATACAAAAGATCATGGGTAAATTATTGATCTGTCCAGATAGAATAGGTCTAACTGGCACACTGCAGGAAGCAAAGACTCATGAGTTAGTACTCAAAGGTTTATTTGGCCCTGTACATAAAGTAATAACTACAAAGGAGTTAATAGATAGAAATCAAATATCAGATTTATCAGTTCGTATTCTAACTTTACAATACGGCGCAGAAGATCGAAAGCTTTTAAGCAAGTATAAATATCAAGAAGAGATAGATTATCTTATTGGACATGAGAGAAGAAATAAAATTATAGCTCGTATGGCGGGTGACTTACCTGGTAATACATTAGTAGTTTTTAGTAGAATAGCTCATGGAAAGGCAATATATGATCTTATCGAAACTGAAAAGGACTTACATTATGTTGCTGGAGAGACAGATAAAGATTCGAGAGAAGCTGTTAGGTACCTTGCTGAGAACAACGATACTATCATCGTTGCATCACTTGGTGTATTTAGCACGGGGATTAATATTCGTAACCTCCACAACCTCGTATTTGCTCATCCAAGTAAATCCAAAATTAAAGTCCTACAATCGATCGGTCGCGTTTTAAGAAAAGCAGATAATGGCGTAAAAGCTACAGTGTTTGATATTGTAGATGATCTTAAGCATGGATCAAGAGAAAACTTTGCTTTAAGACATGCAAGTGAACGCTTTAAATTTTATGTGGATGAATCGTTCGATTTTAAAATATCTAAAATAGAATTATGACAGCTATGGAAACAACAAAACCACAAAGAAGAACAAGACTAAAACCTGGTAACGAACATTACGTAAACAATAAAGAGTTTACTAAAGCGTTAGATGAGTATGCAAGAGACTGTAAAGAGAAACTTGCTTCTGGAAAAACTAGACCTATTATGAACAAATATTTAGGAGAATGTGTTATAAAAATGGCGTCAAGACTTTCTCTTTCACCTAACTTTAGAGGCTATGCTTATAGAGAAGAGATGGTACAAGATGCTATTTTAGGAGCAGTAAATTATATGCATTTGTTTGATGGTAGTAGATTTAATAATGGATTTGCATATGTGACTCAGATATTGTTCTCACATATGATACAAACTATTAAAAAAGAAAAAAAGAAATACGAATTAAATTTAAAACTAATTCAGAAAGCTGAACTACAGCATATGAATGACCCTGAGTTTCAGTCTGCAGCTATGGAAGGTGCTAGAGCTATAGCAGATCAAAAACTAGGTGAGATAGCAGACAGTAAGAAGCATGTATCTAAAAGAGCAACTGGCTTTAGATTAAGGTCAGGTTATACAAAAGCTGATAGAGAGGCTTACAAAGGAACACCATTATCAGAATCAGAACCAAAGGATAATTAATGAAGATAGCGATACTTGGTGATACACATTTCGGTTCTCGTAACTCGAATAGTATCATACAACTTTGGCAAGAAAAGTTTTTTAAAGATGTATTCTGGCCGTATATAGATGAACATAATATTAAAACTGTAATACAAACTGGCGACTATTTCGATAATCGTAAGTGGATTAATATACAGACTATGGCTTTCCAGAAAAAAATATTCGTAGATCATATCCAGAAAAGAGATATGACTTGTTATGGTATAATAGGTAACCATGATATACCTTTACGTTATTCTTTAGAAAATAACTCGCCTGGTCAATTACTTAACCATGAAAAAGGTATGGTCTATTATGATAAGACTACAAATCTTGAGCTAGATGGAGTAACATTTACTCTTATGCCTTGGCTATGCAAGGATAATCAAGAGGAATCAGTAGATATTATACGTAATGGTGGTGAAGTATTAGTAGGTCATTATGAAATAGATGGTATGGATATGCATCCTGGTGCTAAAGCTAGAGCAGAACTTAAACCTTCTGACTTTAAAAATTGGAAGTATGTTATATCTGGACACTACCATACTCATTCAGAAAAGGCAAATATTAATTACGTAGGTACTCCATATCAGATGACATGGAATGATGCTAAAGGTAAGAACGGTTTCTGGATTATGGATACTACAGATCTTAGTATGGAGTATATAGTTAACCCTTATACTTTCTTTCATAGAATCTATTGGGAAGACGGGACCGATTATGATATATCTACTATAACTAACTCGTACGTTAAATTAATAATAAAGAAGAAATCTGACTTTGAAATATTCGAAAAGTTTATCGATAAAGTAAATCATCATGATCCTTTCGACCTAAAAATTATAGAATCGTTTGAAGAGTATAACGAAGATAATGTAGGTGATATGATTAAGATGGTTGCTACTACTGATCTTATAGGTCAGTATATAGATGACGTTGCTACTGATAATAATAAAGAAGCGATAAAGAAACTCATGTTAGAAATATATGAAGATGCGATGAGGACGGAAGAGTTTGATACAGTTTGATGAGATTACATATAAAAATTTCCTATCTACAGGCAATACAGGCCAGACATTATTTCTAAGTAGAACTCCCTCAGCACTTATAACTGGACCTAATGGTTCGGGTAAGTCTACTATGTTAGATGCTTTATGTTTTGCTGTATTCAATAAACCTTATAGAGCTATATCTAAGACTCAGTTAGTAAACTCTGTTAACGAAAAAGGTTTAGAAGTAACTCTTAAGTTAAGAGTGAAAGGTATACCATATAAAATAATTAGAGGTGTTAAACCTAATATATTTGAAATCTATAAAGAGGATAATCTTTTAACTCAAGATGCTTCTTTAAGAGACTATCAGCAAAAGCTAGAAGATATTATAGGTTTAAATTACAAGTCATTTACTCAGATTGTTATTTTAGGTACAGCTAGATACCAATCGTTTATGGACTTAGCTAACTGGGAACGTAGAGGTATTATAGAAGAAATATTAGACATAACTGTTTTTTCTAGAATGAATGCTATACTTAAAACGAGAGATAATAATTTAGAATTAGATATAAAAGATACTGATTACAATAAAGACTTAAACAAGACTAAAATATCTGCTCAGAATGGTTTGATTGATAATATTACTGCTCGTTCTAGAGAGTCTGTAGATAAGATTGAAGAAGAAGAGTTAAGAGTCAATGCCGAAATAAAGTTGTTGGAAGAACAGCTTATTAAGAAAGACTCTGATATAGAAAGTTTACTCTTAGAGATTATAGAAGAAGATAAGTTAAAGAATAAACTAAAAGAAGGCGAGTATCAGTTATTCAAAGTTAAGACTGAACTAACTAGTCATGATAAAAAATTAAGCTTCTATCAAAATAATTCTATATGTCCTGAATGTGATCAGCCTCTTACTGAAGAGCATAAGAATAATAAAATTAGTTTACATGCTGTTAAGAAGACAAAGTATAGTAGTATTATAGGTACTGCTGAAACTGCTATAAGTAATATACAAGATAATGTAAGAGCTATAAACGCAGTTAAAGAAAAAGTTACTGATATAAGATCAGATAAATCTAAACTAGCTGCTGATATAAACTCTAATAAAGCCTATCTTAATAACCTAAACAATAATAAGAACGTAAAAGCTGATGCTAAATCTCTTAATGATGCTAAAGCACAACTAGCTGCATTAAAAGAAGAGAAAAAAGAAATACAATCCAAGTCTCTACAACAATTAGAACTTAAGCATCATCTAGAAGTATGTAAAGTATTACTAAAAGATACTGGTATAAAAGCTAAAATCATAAAGCAATATTTACCTGTTATGAATAAACTTATCAATAAGTACTTAGATAGAATGGGTGCTAACTATTCGTTTAACTTAGACGAAAACTTTAACGAAAGTATAAAGAGTAGATATAGAGATCATTTTAGTTATGCTTCTTTCTCAGAAGGAGAGAAGATGAGAATAGATCTTGCGTTAATGTTTACTTGGAGAGAGATTGCTAAGTTAAAGAACTCTGTTAATACTAATCTACTTATTATGGATGAGGTAGGTGATAGTTCTTTAGATGCTGAAGCTACAGATATACTATGGGACATTATAGGTGATATGGAAGGTACAAACGTATGGGTTATATCTCATAAGTATCAAACTGGAGATAGATTTAAGTCTCTTATCGAGTTCTATAAGCAAGGTAACTTCTCATATATTAAAGACTCAATAGTTTAATAAATAAAACATGAGATTATTTAGAGTAGACTTTAAAGATAAAATAAGACCACCAATTCTTATCAGAGGCAAAACTAAAGCACAAGTAGCTCTCGACATGAAAGAGAAGTATGGTGAGTACATTGTAAGAGTAGATTACATATCACACGAAGACGCTGAGTCCCAATTCGGTCATTTTGATTTGTTTAAAGAGGGTATTAATGTCAAGAAAGCTGATATGGGTGATGTTGTAGATGATTTTTACAAATCAGATGCTCCTCAATTTAAAGGTAAATCAAAAACAAAGAGAAGACAAATGGCAATAGCAGCAAAATTATCAGCAGATGAAGATAAAAAAGTACCTTCAATGGCTAGTTTAGAAAACAAACCTAAGATGAAAATACAACTTAAAAAAGCTACAAATGCATATGACAAGAATAAAGACGTGCTAGCTAAACATGGTTTTAAAAGACCTTCAATGAACGAAAATGATAAATATATCGAAAGTTCGTATGATGAGGAAGTTAAAATGATTAAAGATCAATTTAAAAACCATATAGATGAAATATCTAAAAGTACAGCTGCAAGCTATATTAGTAAAGCTTCCAGAGACGTTTATCATAAAGGTCAAAGACAAGGTGCTGCTAATGCAATAGCAGGCGCTGGAGGTTCTCATCCTGATCAAAATTATGATACAGGGCCTGAAAGAAAAGCAGCTAAAAGAGTTGGTGGTATTGATAAAGCTACTAAAAGATTAATGAAGAAAGAAACTTTTGCTCCTCCATATGCAGAATTTATTACACCAGAGTCAGACTTGAATGAAGAAATGTATTTTAAAGTTAACATTTCAGGTCTTCCAGATATGTATATGACAGCATCATCAGCAGGTATGATTAAAGCTAAGCTTAGAAAGATGTTGAAGAATATGGATATGATAGGTGATATTGTTAAGACTCCTAAAGCAGATGTCAGAAAAGCTTTTAGAATGAAAGCTATGGAAGGTGAAGAGTCAACAAATGAAGAAGCAATTATTGAAAAACAAAGATTAGATCCAAAGTGTTGGGATGGTTATAAGAAACAAGGTACTAAAATGAAGGGCGGAATAAGAGTCAATAATTGTGTACCTGAAGGTAAGGCTTAT
>Ga0222719_10004494_pt1 | contig 12246 bp, 21 predicted proteins | sample C33_34DmetaG_FD_165039 | JGI IMG/M metagenome (GOLD analysis project Ga0222719, IMG submission 165039) | Estuarine water microbial communities from San Francisco Bay, California, United States - C33_34D | ecosystem: Environmental > Aquatic > Marine > Unclassified | place: USA: California...
TGCCTTTGGACTAGGTAGACCTGAATAGTAGTCCCATTTATCATCTACCTTATTGTAGAAATCTTCTTTCTTTTTTTCATTAGAGTAAGATTCCTCATCAATATAATGAGCTCCAGAACTACACATCTTGTTTAAATTTACGGCTGTAGTCTTTCATTCTACTCTGACTGCCTTTCTTACGCTTGGGTGCTTTATTTGGAAATCTTCCGTAGTTTCCATGCCCATCTATATCCAGATTATCTACTAAATTTCTTGAGTAGTAATCATAACTATTCTCTTCTCTTTGCTTTTTATTGTTATAGAATATACTCCACACTAAAAAGTAAACATATAACGCAAAGATACAAAACCCTACTATAAAAAACGCTCCACTCATGATCTTCTTCTTTGTCTGATTGCAATAGCAAATAATAAAATAGTTCCTGGCCAGTGAGCTGAATACTGAGCCTCTTCAAAATTACCTGATAGTCCTAAACCTATTGAGTAAAGCATGCATAAAAATGCAAATACTATCGGGTAATACGTTAACATAAATTTTCTTACTTTTTCCATAACATTTATTTATTTTTACAATTATTATTGTGTTTATTAAACCAACCACCACACTTACATCTAATATAGTAGGCTGTGGTTGCTATTAGTGGTGAGCTAGCAAAGGCAGTCCATAGATTAGGATGCCAATGCTCTCCACAAATTCCTAAAGTATGTCTTAATACTTCTATCATTACTAGTGTTATTAGTTAGTTTAAAATCCCTACGATTCAATAAATTCTCTCTTTGAGTAACATCTCTAAGATTAGAAACACTGTTGTTTAACGGATTATTATCGATATGGTCTATAACATTTTCTGGGTCGTTTCCATTAGTCATTTTCCATATTACTCTATGAGCTAAATATAAGTCACTGTTAACTCTAACTTGATAATAAGGAACACCGGCTCCAGAAGAACCACGAGAACCTGCTCTAGTTCCTGCCTTAGCTGTTCCTCTTCTATCTACTTTCCAGGTTAAACCTGTAGGAGAAGAAGGGTCTACTATTAATAATTCATTTAAAGTTTCTACGCTTGGTAATTTTTTTGCACTTGTATACATATTATAACCTATTTTAAAATTAAACTAATGCTGTTGCCAGCTTGAACAATTCTTTATTTACTTTCATATCCTTTTCGAAAGATTTAATCTTTCTAACCTTTCTAACTTTAGCTCCAGTCAAAGCAGCATGAAAGTCTCCTTGAGTAATCTTTTCTTGCACTACATTGAATACTCGCCAAAGATCATCTCCTTTATCAGCTTGACGTTTAGGTTCTAAGATTTCATCGATAGTCTCTTCATCATACTGTAACGTATTAACACCGGCTCTGATTAACATAGCATCAATAGCTAGTTTTCTTTTTTCAGTTTCAGTTAAAATTCTGCTTTTCATATCGTTCATTACTTGAACTCTATTAGGAAGATCTTCTACAGCTTGACGAACTACATTTCTAAGTTCTTCAAAAGAATATCCTTTATGTTTAATCTTAAAGTCACTAAACTTCTCATCAGCAACTACTAAACCATTTGAACAAACTAGTCTAAAGATACCAACTGAGAATTTAAATGCTTGCATACCATCATGACTATTAGTCAAAAGAATACGAGGATAAGCATCATCACCATCTTTAGAGGTAATTTTTATCTCTGGGTTCTGGAAAGCAACCATATGCTTTGAAAAGATAGTTCCTTCTTTCTTTCTACCTTTACGTTGTGCTGCTTGAACTGGTAGCCATCCTAACTTCTCTAAGTCATCAATGATAGTCTCAGTATTAACAAATAAGTACTTCTTACTAACATCTGGGTTAGTAGGAGTATCTGCAAATACTAATGGAGAGGAGTTTCTAATTTGATCTTTGGTAAGGTACCCATCTAAACCTTGACCGAAATTCATCATAACATCTGACATAATTATAACCTTTTTATTTATATCTAAATATAGGCATTATTTTTGTAACTCACAACTTTTTCAGTAAAAATTTTGTTACCGGTAAGTTTTTCATACATTAATTCACCTTCTGAAACAAGAGGAAGATTAAGTTGTTGGTATTTTTTTCTGAAATACTTGTGAGCATTTATTACATATTCTTCTCCAAAATTTTCTACAATGTCATTAATGATAATAACTTGCCAAACTTGATACCATTGCATGAAAGATAAATGAGTAAAGCCATTAAAGTTATACCCGAAAAACTTTTTTATATCTTCCGGAAAATCAATAGAATATTTTTTTGTACCTTTAGCTTTACCGCAACATTGACACCAGTTATTAACTCTAAAGTTAAAAGGAAAAGTGGTTTTTTCGATACTAGCATGAGATTTAGCTTGTACTTTTCTGGTTATAGATAAAGGAGTGTTTTTGAAGAAAAAAGTCTTCTGTTTTTTAACACTTTTTCTATACTGTTTAGAAAGACTTAAAAGGTATTCGTGAATCATCAATTGCTCTATATAGCATGGACCATATTCATTCTTATCAATAACATTCTTATTTTCAAAGTAATGAGATAGAGATTTAGAAACTGCTTCTGCAAATACCTCTGGTTCTTTAACCAGAACTAAATTCATATTAGGAATACTTGAAAAATCAAAATATTTCTTTACTGAAGGATCTTGTTTGTGTAAAAGTTGCTGGTAGAGTTTTAGATAAACTAAATTTATCCAATTGTAGTCACCACTACTTATTTCTTCATCTCTATTATTAATAAACAAAGGTATGTGTTTACCTAACTTACCTTTTATGTCAGCAAAGTCCTTAACGTCTGGATGAGAGAAAAAGAATGGAGATTTTTTATTTAGGTATAAACTTAAATCAACTTTATCATAAAAAATCGAATCACAATCTATATGTAGATAAGGCTCTGTTTGAGCTTCATAAGTCATCAGTTTAGGTAAACTGTATAACGTAAGATCTTGATCACTAAATAAAGAAGTGTCAATTGAAGTGTAAGGTATACCTATTTCATTAATTTGTTCTGCTTCTTGTTCAGTTGTATAAAGGTGTATATTACCTAAATTCTTTTTAGCATATAATGCACTCAACATTTGTACATACAGACGTTCTTTCCAAATAGTTTTATATGAAGCAAATGTATGTATAACCTTTACCATGCTTTAGCAGCCTCTAATAATTTCCAACAATCTATTTCTTCATCAGCTAAATTTTGAACATGTAAATGTTCTAAACAGGATTCTAAAGCAGTTACCCATTGACTTTTAGGAAGACTTATTTCAAACATATTATCAGCTTGTTCGAAAGTAATTTCAAATAAAGGAGCTGTACTTTTATTTTTTTGCATAGCATCTTCTATTCCTTGAATTATACTTCGAGTAACAGATAAAGATTTTCTTTTGAATAAACCTTCAAACTCATCTGTTGTATTAAAGTGTAACTTAACCATATTATTGTCTTACGTAACTTCCTGATTGATATTTATCGTACTGCTTTTGAAAGTATGCAGAAGTATCACTCTCAACAAACGTATGAGTCCCTTTATACGGTACGTGATTATTAGTCCCCCACATGAAAACTGGTCCATTATATTCTTCAGTCTTCATTGGTATGTTAAATATTTCCCCTCTACCTTGTGGCTTGATAGGTTTAGTTATTCTACGTTTACCATCAAAAGATCTAAACTCTCTAGAAGTAACCCTATACCAACCGTTTAGTTTAGGCATCCATATTTCTAATACTCCAGCAGTATCAAAATCATAATACATCTTAACTAAATGACCTCTTTTTTCTGACATAACCTTTATTTAAATTTATACCTTAATATAGGCATAATATCTCACAATTCCAACTTATAGTTACTAAATTTTTTCATATAAGATGTCATTTTAGTACCGTTACCGTCTCTGAATTCATATCCTTTTCTAAAGAACTTCTTTACGTTACCCGGACCAGCTAGATGAGCTGCTGCAAGTATACCTGATTCGGTAATAAGTATTCCGTTTACAACTTGACCGTTGTACTTCTCTATTTGTCTTCTCAATATTTTCCTATTGTGAGTCAATAAATCGTACATAGCTTCTTCTTGTATTTGAGGATTAGCTAAGAATACTCTATTAGATACGTCTTTATATCCTAAAGCATTTAAAGTCTTTCTACCAAACTGATACTTTCCTAAATATCCAAATTGGTTTACTGCTTTATAGTTTCCGGAAGACTCTCTCATTCCTAAGTCTTCTAAAAATTTGTCGTGATTTTTAATAATAAGCTCTACTTTTGGTGCTTCTATCTTTGGGGTTATAACTGCTAAGGCCAAGGGCCTGGGAGGTTCTTCTACTACCGTATCAACTTTCATTCTAGTTGCCATTGTAAATGCCATAACAAAAGTGGAAGCTAAAGACACAACAATAGTTAAAATTAAGTTTTTCATAAGATTAGTTTTGATTAAAATAAGTCAAGGAAAGATGTTCCTATATTCTTTTCTCTGAGTTTATCGTTTAGTTCAGAGCGTTTGACTAGATCGTCAGCTACCTTTCTTTCTAAAGGTTTTTTCTTTTTCCAAGTGGAGAATTTATTTTGTTTCTTCTTGGCCATATCTAGAATAAATAGTTTATAATCTGGAGATAAACTCTTCTCCAGACATATCTTCTTTATCTTCATCATAAAGTCCTAGACTCTTAAGATGTTCTATATGAGCTTCATCTAATTCCCAATCAGGCTCATCATTACGTGTTTTAACGTAGTCTTCCATTGCCTCTGCTTGTTTCTCTTCTATAGGTGATGCTGCATACAGAAACGAACAATTGTAGCAGAGAAACTCTAAATTGTCTAAATGCCAATTTTTTTTGTTTCCATCTTTAAAATTAAGAATAACTGGTACTTTTGTATCTTTTATTCTTCTTTCAGAAAAGCCGCACTTGGAACATTTCTCTTCAATTAATCCTTCTAAGATCAATCTCACTTTTATATCCTTAGCATCAAAATGTTCTATTGGAACTCTACCTTCTAATAGGTCCATCAGTGGAATTCTATCTTTACCTTTTAAAGCAAACTTAGGAATGCCTTTACCCTCTTGATTCTTATGAACCTCTAGAAGACTAACCCCTTCGTCATTCTTATACATCTTAGCATACTTCTTATAATGATTATAAGAGCAGTGCAGATATCTGGCTGCTGCCATATTAGAACGAGTCATCTTCTGAGCTCTAAGAATATCTTCTTTGGTTAATATTTTAGAGGGAGTGGGCATTAATAATCTATTCCTTCTATTCCTTCTGGTTCTTTATCTGGGTCAAGCATATCATAGTCATCTTCTTCGTCTTCTAAAACTTGATTAACTTTTTCTTTTAAAGACTGAGAGATAGCAGTTTCGTCAGCATCTAAGTCAAGCATTTCTAAGTGAACTTTCTTACCTGATAATTCGGCTTCTTTCTGAGCTATTGATCTAGCTCTGTCTTGATCCATAATGATTATATCATTATAGGTATGGTCACCAGTACCTTCTACAGTAGTTATCCCTACAACAGGTTTTACTGAGGAGCAATTTACACACACATGGTAGCCTAACTCTTTACGTTTAAGAGGAAAATCGTTACCGCACTTTGGACAAGGAATCATTTCTAATTGCATATATAACCGTTTAAATATTAATAACTAAAGATACGAATATAAGTTCAGACTACCAACTAATTATTAAATTTATTTATAACATTCCAAACATCTTCTGGCTGTTTAAAAGGAACAGTTTCCTCTTCCTTATTTTTCTCTATTGTGATAGTTCCATCCCATTCTTTATCTGGAACTAGCTGGTAGAGATACATTTGTATAAGGGCAAGTTGCTCCTTTTTAAAATGCATCTTCATAAGATTTTCTATAACTGAGAAGAATTGATCTTCATATGCAGTCATATCCATTCCTATTTCTGACTCCATAAAATCTCTTCTCTCTTCTATTTGACGAAGCTGCTTCAGCACCTCAATAAATAACTTTTTATCCATAGTTTCTTTATCAGGAGATTTTACCTTAATGCGGTAAGAGAGTGGGTGGATAGAAAATAAGGTTTGTCTTATTCTCTTTTTAGGATCTATCATAGTTCTGGTTCTTCTGGTTCTACTTTTGAGCTTTCTGGGTTTTGACCTGATAATGCCTTTCGGATTATTTTGTCAAAGTACTCAATGTAGATGAAGAATCCAATGATAGTTTTGTCTTTTAAATTACGATCTCTTTCAACTCTTAGATCATACTCACCTAAGCCTTGTTCAAGTCGCTGTTCTAATTCTATTGCAATGTCGTTTTGTTGAGTTGGAGTTAGAGATCCAAACTCTGTAGGTAAGAACTGAACTTTAACGCCTTTCTTATTAGGATCTTCATTTGTATCTACTTTAAGTAAAAATGAATGACCTGCAAAGTTAATCTTAGCAGCTTCAGTAACCATACTAACTAGTTCTTTAAGTCTTTTCATATTCTAAATATAAGAATAATATCTCTATTATACAAATAAATAGTTAGCCAAATAGCATTTGTTTATTATTTATAGATCCTTCTTCAATTACCTCATGTTTAATTATGTTTCTATTACGAGACCATTGTTGAATAGACCATTCTAATCTATCTGTTGTAAGTTCTACTATTTCCTTCTCACCGTTGGCGTGAGTAAACTCAATTAAGTATTTTCTCTTCATATCTAATAATTTCTATTTCTAAATTACCAAGTTTGAATCGTCCTGCTTCTGGTTTGTTTTGTTCTAATATTGCGGATAACTGCTGAATGTATTGTCCATCTGTAGCAGTAAACTTATCTCCATCTATATAAATAATAATATCATTAGTAACATCAGTATCTATAGAGTGTATCTTTTTAGATAAATCTACTACTGTCTTAGGCTGTTCTTTTTCTATGTAAGAATCAATTATACCTTGCTTCATATCTACATACAGATCATCGCACCATGGTTCTAATGTACCTAGTAGAAGAGGTTTACCTCTGTAAACAACAACTCCTTTATTATACTTAGGGTGAATTATAGGGTACTGGTAAGGATCGTTTTGAATCCAGTCACCCCATTTACGTAAGAACTCTCTGGCATTTTTATCCATAGTAGCTCTGTAGTCTGGGTTTTCTATTCCGACTCCTTTATTCCATCTATGACCTCTACAAGTCATATGGTAACAAAAAGAGTCTCTGGCTTGAACCATTTCAAAGCCATTATTAATCCATCTGTTAAATATGTCTGAGTCTTCATATCCATAAGGGGCAAATCTTTGATCGTGTCCTCCTATTGATAAATGATCTTCTTTATACAACATCCAAGGAGCAAATATACCTCTAGTGGTTACATCTTTTTCCTTATCTTTCTCAGAAGTTACAAACTGTTCAAAAGCCTCCCATTTAAATTTATCAGCATCATCTCCGAAGTCTCTTACTATCTTTTCTTTCCCGGCAGGGTGTATAGGTGGTTCAATTCTAGTAGCACAAATTACTTTTCCTTTCTGTAAATGCTTAAGTAAGTTTTCAAAGTAACCAGGGCCGATAATCATATCTGAATGCAGTATAGAAACTATATCGGTCTTAGCTCTTCTCATACCTTCATCATACCAGTAAGTATGCCCTCTACGTTCCTCAGATATTATAAAATCTAAAGAGTTATCTTTTAGCTCTTCTAACCATTCAGCTGTACCGTCTTCAGATGCATCATCTATGATGATTACATTTACATCTCCTCCATACCTTTTAATACTTTCGTAGGTATTTTTAAGATGTTCTAAAGTATTGAACGAAGGTATAATTACTGTATGCCGCATATCATTCCGTATTGATCCTTTTTAGGCATTCCGCCCCATTTGTTATAAAACTTCTGAGCATTTATTCTCTCATGTTTAGACTGTCTTTCAGATGTCTTTCCGTTATTCTCTTCTAATCTATGAGAGCCTCTAGCTCCAAAATGCCATACTATAGACTTAGTAGGCATCAAAAACTTACCTCCTTCATTTAACATCCTGAGGAACAGATCATAGTCATCCCAAGAAGTAGGAGCAAATTGATCGTCATTCCCACCAATATGATCCCACCAAGACTTTCGAACAAGGCCGGATACACCTTCGCCTTTAGGAATTTCGAAATCGTTTTTCTCTGCAATTTGTTTAGCATATTCTAACATTAATTTAGGTTGAAAATCATCATGATAGGCTCCGAAAGCTTCTTTAGGAACAAAATGAGTTCCTGGTCTATCTTGATCATTGAACATATTAGGTTCTATTCTAAATGAATTAACCCAAAGTTTTTCATCGTTATACTTCTCTTGAAGCTTCATTAACTCTAAATCCCAATTAGTAGTAACATAAAAGTCTGAATGAAGGAACATAATGTATTCTGTCTCTACATGTTCAGCACATATATTCATTCCAGGTCCTATCCCAGAAGGGTTGAGATCTTTAATGATAGGAGTTAGGTTATACGTATCTTTATTTTCTAGTAACCATTCATTAGTACCGTCATCATTAGATTCATCTGAATGAATTATAAATGGAGCATCTTTATAGTGAGAATGTTCTCTAACAGATTGTACTGCTAATTTTAGATAAGGTAGATTTTTATATGTACTTATACAAAATGTAATCATAATTCTTGAATAAACTTTTGCATTGCTGCTACACTAATATCGGCATATTTTTGAAACACCTCATCATTTCTAGTAGAGTTAGTACCTACTCTTTTGTTAGGATGCTTATAGTTATGTCCTTTTAATCTAGAGGTAATACATACCTGAGGTATATTCTTCTTTCTGAGATAATATTCAAGGCAAGTATCTTCTCTAACAAAATGCATTCCTGGAGCTATGAATGGAGTTTCTAATCCTCCTGAAATACAAACAGTACTTCCGTCTATCTTCCAAGGTACTTGCTGTACCTTTATATCACCAGACTCTTCATTAAACTTATTCAACTCTTGCTGAGAAATATAGTCTTTGTACTTAAGAGGAGCTTCTAATAACTCTATACAATCTTCTCTATGATTTCCTTCCGGACATTGGCAAGGTTTAGAGTACCCTTGAAGTCTTTCATGTGTTACTACATCCCAAGAATTATCCCACATCGGTCTTCCTGCAAATGTTAGAACATGAGGCTGATCTATTTCAACCTGATCTAATATAGCAAAGAAGTCTCTGGGTAAGAGAGTATCAGTTTCACCCCAGACAGTATATTTAGCTTTAGGATCATATACTTCTCTTCTCCAATCAGCTATATTATAAAATGGTTGATCATCTGTTTTAATAGTAAGTTCTGGTTTGTAGTCTTGCATTAAAGGGTGACTGTCCCATTTTTCTAGCATCAACCTATGTCCTTCTACACTTGGTTTTTCTACATAAGTTTGATAATTAAAACATATTTGAATTTTTACATCAACATCAGGAGCTGCTCTTAATGCTTGTAATATTGAATGCCAGCATTCGTCTATCATATTAGACTCATACCACATATGATGAACTTGATATAATATCATATTATTTTAAAAGGATTTTGACGAGGAGATTGATGACGATAAGTATCACGTTTTACTCCAGGTTTTGCAGGATATCTTCTATGTAGGCCCGAAGTATCAGTAATTATCATAGTATTATTTTTTCCAACTATAGGAGTCTCATTAGCAAAACCTAAGCTATTCAATGCTGAATTTAGAGCAGTAGTATCGGTAATGCTATAGTCATCTATACCGTCTTCTCTTCTAACTGGCATTCTAAATGAAGGCCCTATACCGTATATAGATTCCCACCCCGTATTAATTTGATGTAACTTCCATTTTGAAAGTCTACATGCTTCTTTATGAACAAAAGACAGTCGAGCTTTATCATTTCTATGACTTCCTACTACATACGAATAAGGCCCTAATTCAATAGGAGTGTCTTGCTTGTATATAAATGTTTTAAGAGAAGTAAAGAATATATCTACGTGAAGATTATACTGTGGATCTTTATCATCATGGGTAACTAATTCCTGAAATAAGCCAGGTTGTGCATTAGGATTGTATTCTAAAATTTTAAGTATATTAACGTAAGTATTAACTTGATCTCTATTATTAAGATCAAAATCATTTATAACTAAAATACCGTTTTTATCAAACAAAGTACCAAATTCTGAATCGTTAAGTCCTGCTTTTATTCTGTTAGATCTAATAATATTTTCAGAAAGAAGAGACCTTAGTGCATGAAGACCAGCTTCATCTACATCACTAGCAATATGTTTGTTAGGTTCGAAAAATGCTTTTGTATCGAATTCTTCCTTAAGTAAATCTTCTATTGAATTACCGACAACTTCAGAAAATAACCTAGAGTCTTCTTCTGATATAAATTGATCTGTAAGTTTTTTAATGTAATTTTTATCCATAATTAATTTGACCAGTTACTTTGTAATGTTACACCTAAATAATTTTCTTTGACGTTTTCTTCTAATCCTAAACCTGTTTCTTGTTCAAAGTCATACATCTCTTTCCAGTGGTAGAATTTAAAGATTCCGGCAATAGGGAATATGTCTATTGGTCTAGCACCCATTAAATATTCTCCATAGGTAATAGCTTCCCTGAAAGGAATTTTATAATGTTGTTCAAATTGTAGTTGGAATGTCTCGAAGGTAAGTTCGTTTGGGTCTAATACCCTACGTTCGAAATCTTTCCATACAGCAGTACACCAATGGTAAGGAGGAGGTCCAAAATCATATATTTTAGAGTGATTAGCAATTCTAAAAGTCTCTCTATAAGCTTTTACTGCTTTCACATATCCATTTTGTTTATAATTTTTACCTAGTAGTAATTTTTCATACTGCTGTACTTCTTTATTTTCGTGTATAACTGAGTATAGTGTACCGGATGGATGAAAGAAGTCATCCTCATAGAAGTTCTTAATAAAGTATTGATCAGAATCTATACATATATAATTTTCTGTCTCTACAGCTTTCCAAAAGTTAGACTTTATAATTTGTTGCCCTCTCCAGCCATCACGTATAAGTTTTAATTGAAATATATCTTCGTCAGCTACAAAAGTATATCCTTCAGTTCCTAGAGTATCTTCTAGTTCTTTCTTTTGTTCTAGTGGACAAGATATAAAAAAAGGTATATCGTCTATATTATATTCGATAACACTTTCTAGAAGTCTCTTAGCTCTTTCGAAATCTCTATTAAATGTTTTACAGTAAAGTGTTAGTTTATAGCTCATCTAGTGTTATTCGTTCAAATCGTTTATCGGCTGGGTTATTATTAGATAAGATACGAACTTTTATTTTCTTATCCAAAAACCAATCGTACATTTCTTTAGTGCATTCTATTGTTTGTTTTAACTCTTCGTAGTCTGGACCTGCTCCAGCATGTACTCCTTCTGCATACAAACTATCTGAATGTTCTTTTCTCCAGTCATCATCACCTAACTTAAATCCTTTTTCTGATTTAAATTTAGATAGATCTCCTATGTCCCATCCTATAGTTACAATCTCTTTAGCACCTAAATGTAAAGCAAGAGGAAAGCCAGTTTCATACATTATACCAGGGCCCCATATAGCTTTTCCTTCTGAGTATGCTAACCAGTTATTAAACTCTCTAGTATAAGCTGTTGTACGTTCCATTGGTACCCAAGGAGTAGAGTAGCATGGTATCATAATATCAGCTCTATGCTTCCATTCATTTTGTATCCTATTAATTTCATAAGGCATATTCATAGCAGTAAGCTGCCAATGAACTAATGTCTCATCTGAGTAGTAGTCATACGGCTGATAGCCATAAGCTGACATTCCATGAATGGTAGCTACTTCTTTAACGTAGTTATAGGCCTGTTTAAGAGCTATTACAGGTTTACCTTCTAGTTTACTAAGTAACTCTTCTCTATTATGAGTAGTCAAAGAAGGGCCAGGAGTAATTAAGTAGATAGTTTCTCCTTTAAATCTATCTTTAAGTAACTTTATTCTTTCGTAACTCTCGTTAGTATGACTAACCTCTTGTAATAAATTTATCATATAATAGTTCAGCTGTTTCAAACTGCCATTCATAGTCTATATCAAAAGCTTCTAGCTCATCCATCTCAAATAACTTTATACCACCGGGTGCTTCAAAATCACCCATAAATCTAGAATCTTTTATAAGATCCATTCTGGAGGCATATAGTACATGAGCTGCTTCATAGACTGGGTCAACAGCTTTGGTATTCATTATAGTTTGACCTTCCGGCCAAGGAGTAATTAAAGCTCCTTCTTTATTCCAGTAGTATGTTTTCTTTTCAAATACTGCA
>Ga0222719_10004496_pt1 | contig 12242 bp, 10 predicted proteins | sample C33_34DmetaG_FD_165039 | JGI IMG/M metagenome (GOLD analysis project Ga0222719, IMG submission 165039) | Estuarine water microbial communities from San Francisco Bay, California, United States - C33_34D | ecosystem: Environmental > Aquatic > Marine > Unclassified | place: USA: California...
TACAAGAGAGTAAAAGGATTTTAAAATCTTCAGGAAGAATCATAATTTTAGTACCGGATAAAAAATTGAAACAAAATTTGATTTATAATCAATATATAGAATCAGGTGAAAAGTGGGCAAAAATTTAGATAGAGGAATTTACAAAAATATTAAACATGCTTATTCATTATCTGAATGGAAAAAACTATTCTCTCATACAGGACTAAAAATTGAAAAACATTCACAATATTTATCACCAAAATTTATTAAAATATGGAGTATTGGGATGAGGCCATACAGTCCATACATGATAGAAATGGCAAATAAGATTTCAATTAAAGAGAAAGAGAAAATTAAAAAACGCGTAATTCAAGATATGACACCTATTCTTAGATCATACATAAATTATGAATTAAAGAAAAAAACCAAAGAAGGCTGTTTTCATTTATTTGTATTAAAAAAGTAAAATTTAGAAATAATTATAAAGATTTGAGCCCAAAATAATCATATTTTGTTCCACCCCATTTTTTTTTATAGTTAAAAATACCAAGTTCTTTTGAATTAATTGGATTAGGATTTACACCTGCTAAATTATAATATTTTAGCCCATTATTATGACCCCATTCAATAATATTCCATTTAATGAGGTCCTGGGAGTATAATTTTTCATCAGTATCAATTTCAGACCGAGCAACAGCAATTTCAATAATTTGATTATCAATATGTGAAAATAATAAACCGCCAATAGGTTCATTATTTTTTCTAGTGAGAAAACCAGAAAGACCCAATGGTTGCATTAAATTCCACCAATAAGAAAAATCTTCAAAAGCTCTTGCAGGTAATCCTTGTTTTTTCCTCATGTTGTTACGCAATGTAAGAAAATCTATCAAATTTTCATCAGTGATTAATTCAATATTTACTCCACGCTCTTTAGATCTCTTAATATTTTTTCTGCCAGATTTTTTATCAATATTTTGAAATAAAATATCTAAGGGTTGAGACAAATCAATCATGAATGTAGACCAAAGAATAATTTGAAATTTTGATTTTAGAATTGATATACCGTCAGTTTGTAATGGATTTTGCCATCCAGAAACAATATAATTTTTTGATATTAAATAATCACCTAATTTTTCATAAATTTCTTCAGAATAGGATGAATCAAAAATTACGGGTCCATATTCCCATGTACAAACTACAGATTTTAGTTTTAAAAATTTTCCAACTAATTTTTTTGAAAGATTCTTTTTGGTGAATCTACCACTAATTGAAACTAATAATTGCCCAACAATTTTTTCTGAATCATTAACAAATGTAATAAATTGAGGAGTCTTATTGTTATTTTGAGCACTTTTTCCTTCTTCTATGGATTGATTTTTACTTCCATAACCTGAATTAAATAATCTATCATTCCACATCAAATCAGGCTTATCATTTACAGAAATTTTGATCATATTCACTTATCTCCAAAAACGTTTGATAAATCTTTGAGAAGATGTAATCATAAAAATCATATTCATTTTTAAAACAAATACATTAAAAAAATAATCTGTCTACCAATTAATACATTAATTAGATAATTACAATATTATTAACTTCAGGTGTATTCATTGGATGAATTATTTAACAATATCAAAAAAAAATTTGAATTAATTGATTCAAATCGTTATTGGGGTGATGATTATGATGTAAGATTTTTTTTAGCATCTCAATTAAAAAAAATCAAAAATAAAAGAATTTTGGATATTGGAGGAGGAATTGGAATAATTTCATCAGAATTAGATAAATCAAATCAAATTATTAATTTAGATTTATCTAAAAGTGATCTAACAAAATGTAAAATCAATACCACTAATGTGTTATTGATTAATGGGAGCATGACTGAATTACCTTTTAATGAAAATAATTTTGATGTTGTAATATGTTCACACTTATTAGAAATTGCAAAATTTTTAGATGTAAAAGACCAGAATAAATTAGATAGTAAAAATTATCCAACAGTTAAAAAAGTACTAAAAGAAATTCATCGAGTTTTAAAAAGTGATTCAAAATTATATTTAACAACTCCAAATAATGCATACTATCAAAGCACTAAATTAACATATCATGAATTAATTAATGCAATTCAAAATAATTTTCAAAAATATTCATTATTTTATTATAATACTCATCATAGTTTTTCAAAAAATCAAAGAAAATTAAATTTAACAAATTTGATTCCTAAGGTTCAATCCAAGTTTAAAGATCATGATGAAATCATTAAATCACTTTGTAAAAAGGACCAACAAAAAGATTTGAAAAGTGTCTCATTTTATGTGGAAGTTATGAAATAATATGAACGAAGAATTGCATTCATTAATTTTATGGGAAAATTCTCGAAAAGATTCTGAGAAAGTAATTGAATCCATTAAAGAAAAATTTGAAATATGCCAAATTTTTGAAATAGAATGGCCAAAGCAAAAATTTGTTAGTAATTTAAAACGATTTTATGGAATCACATTAGCTGATCCACAAAATAAAAAATCAAAATGTGGAGATGGACCATTTTTGTTAATAATCATTAGAGATCAAAATCCAATAGATGGAAAAAGGAAAACATCCTTAGGAAGTCAAATTGTTAATACTAACATTTATGATTTTAAAATGAAAACAAGAAAAACATTAGGTTCTGGATATAGTATACATTCATCAATACATCAAAAAGAAGCAAATCATGATTTTATGTTACTCTTAGGAAAAAGCTTAGAGGAAATATCTGCAGATTACAAAAATCCATGGAATGGAGAAATAAAAGAATTGAAAAAAGATCTTTTTGGAAATTATTGGAAGAATCCTGAAGAAATTTTCAAATTACTTAATTCAACAGTAAATTATGTAATTCTAAGAAATTTTGAAAATTTTCCTGATGAATTAATATCATCAGAACATGCAGACGTGGATATTCTAACTAATGAAAAATTCCAAATCCCATTCTTGCTGAATATGAAAAAAATTAATTCCAAAAATGTAGGGTATTCCCCATTAATTGACATTAACGGGAAAAAAGTAAAATTTGATGTGAGATATGTTGAAGATGGATATTATGATCAATTTTGGGCAAAAAACATTCTAAAAAATAAAATAAAGACAGATGAAGGATTTTTTGTGCCGTCAAATGAAGACTATTTTTACAGTTTACTATATCATATGTTAATTCATAAAAGTAGAATTCAAAAAGATTATTCAGATAGGTTGTTTGAAATCATTCCAGATTCAATTAAAGAAAAATATGATAGACAAGATTTTGATAATTTAGAAAAATTAATGGAGATATTAAAGAATTTTATGCAAAAAAACGGCTATAAAAAAACTAATTCAATAACATATTCAATAAAACATAATGAAATTTTAAGACTGATAAATGTTGGAATTTATACAATAAAACACGAAGGTTGGAATTTTCTATTTAGAGCAATAAGATTCAAAATTTCAAAAACAATATCAAAATAATTCAGAAAAACTATGTCTAAAGAACAATTTCAAAATAAAATGAAAATCATTTTAGAATTAGTTAATAAAGAAGGATACGATAAAGGAGTAAAATTATTTGCCAAAAAATTCCCAGAACACAAAACTGAACTATTAAATCCACAATTTAATCAAACCGTAGATAATTTTGTTTATTCCTATACCAAATATAATGATAATTGTTTAGTCATTCAAAATAAGTTTGGAAATTCAATGGAATCTTTATCAAATATCTACAAAAATGTTATTACACAAAATTCTATTAAAGAATATTTAGAATTTCAAGAAAAAAGAATTAAGAAAATTAATAAAAATAATATAAAAACAAATCTTTGTAAAAAAAATAATTTTCCTTATGAAGATAATATTTTTAATTTAATTATTTATGAAAATTTTATTAACGAAATTGAAGATTTTGATAATGATCAAGTCATAAAAATAATTTCAGAATTAAAAAGAATACTAGATAATAAGGGAAGTTTTTGTTTTGTTACAAAAGAAACTAAAATAGACTTAGAAATGATTTTTAATAAAGTAGGATTAAAATTTGAAAAATATTGGTCTATGCAAAAAAACAGTATTCCAAGTTTTTCTGGAAAAATTAATGATGAATTAAGTCTAAAATGGTGCATGAAAAATTTTTCATTATTTACTAATGTAAAAAAAATGAACATGAAGAAGAAAATTGGCTTATTTGCTATGAAAATAGGCTCAAAAAAATCAAAAGTATTCAAAAACAAGATAGTACCTTCAACCGTTTATCGATGCTATAAAGAAAAAGAACCATCAATGATAGATTTTGTACAAAATGAGACAGGATTTGAACATTGTATTGTTCAAAGTAGACCAAAAAAAATTATTTTGATTTTGTTAAATCAAAAAGGTGATGCAGAAAAAATTCTAAATTTTCAGAGATTTGGGATGGAATTTCCAAAAAAAATTGCATGTACAAATAGAATATTTCCAGAAATGGGTAATCCCAATCAACGTTTATGGATAGAAGATTGGTTTTCAGGAAGAACCATCAACGTAACAAGATCAAAAGAAATAGAAATTGTATTAGACTGGATAATTAATTTTCAAAATGAAACTCAACAAGGAAACATGACAAAACAAGATATTGAAAAAGAAATAAATGGTTTAAAAATACGAATGGAAAATGATAAGATCGTTAATTTTGAAAAATATTTTTTGTGGTTAAATGATTATCAAAAATTTCTTTATGAAAACAATATTGCCATTACTGCAGTACATGGAGATTTATGGTTAAATAATATTATTTTTGATGACAAAAAATCAAAAATTAATGTCATTGATTGGGAAAAATATCATAAACGTGGAAATGCCTTAGAAGATTTCATGTTCTTTTTTACAAATTTAATAACAAAAACTCAAGGCTCGCCATTAGATTTTGAACGTTTCAAAAAATTCCTTGAAAAAGATAGTGTAGAAAATAATTTAATACAAATGATTAAACCAAAAATTGACGAGTGTTTTAATACAAATGTTGACTTGTTGTTACTTCTAAGAATTGAAATTATAAAGAGAATAATAGCACCTCCTTTTGGGACAGCAATAATTAATGAAGAATCAAAAGGAATTCAATATAAAATGTTAAAATTTTTAGAAGAGAAACAATCTGGAATTTTCTAATTGTCTACATTTTATTTAATATAATTTTACCAAGTATTATTTTTGTGTGTGAAAAAAGAATATGAACAGAGTAGAGGTTTGAAATGGGAGAAATTAGAGTTACATATGCAGGATTTGTCTCATTTGGAATTAGATTAACAAGTGTGATTACTGGATTAATTTTCATTTTAATTGTAACTAGACAATTAAGTGTAGAGGAATTTGGAACTTGGGGTTTGATTAATGGAGTTATTGTCTATGCGGTAATAGTCCATCCATTAGTGTCATATTGGTCAACACGAGAAACAGCAAGAGGAGAAAATTCTAGTAAAACAGCTATATCGACAACTGGAGTATTATCAATTGTTGGCATTGCAGTTTATTTGTTAATATCATATATTTCAGGCATTCAGTCTGATGCCGATGTTGGCATTTTATTTTATGCTGCAATTCTTATTCCAGTAATTTTTATCAATGAAGGATTAAATGCAATTGTAACAGGTTTTAGACCTCAAGTAAAGAGTTATGGATTTTTAGTTTTTGAAATTACAAAAATACCAATTGCATTAATTTTAGTCTATTACTTACAATTGGGATTAGAAGGTGCAATTCTTTCATCATTTGGAGCATATCTAGCAAGTATAGTATTGCTACTTATTTTTTGCAGAAAAAAGCTTTCTGGAAAAATGCAAAAAGAATATGTCAAAAAATGGTTTAAATTATTTTGGGTTCCAATTTATAGAAAAATTCCGGGATTAATTTCTATGTCAGATGTAGTAATTTTTTCAATTTTAACAGGCTCTGTTGTAGGAATTGCATATTACACATCTGCAAGAACAATAGGTTTTCTTGTTTATCATTCTCGTTCAATAGGTATGGCAGTATATCCAAAATTATTAGAAGGAGGTCATGAAAAGATTCTTCGAGATAATTTAATGATATTTTTGTATGTTGCATTTCCAATTATAGGTTTATCAATCATATTTGCCAAACCTGGATTATTTGCGTTAAATCCAATTTACCAAATTGCGGTACCAGTTGTTATATTACTATCAATAAGACAATTTTTTACATCATTAAACGTATTAATGTTCAATGCACTACAAGGTATTGAAAAAGTTGATCTAAAAAAAGATTCAACATTCAAAGATTATGCAAAAAGTAAATTGATTTTATTTCCAACATTTCAAATGATTAGACATGGTGTTTATATTGGATCATTAATTGTGATTTTATCTATTATTGGAACTAATTCAGAAAATGAAATTGAATTGGTAATTTATTGGGCATTAATTGGATTAATAGTTGAAATTCCTTTATTTGGATACATTTTATCTTTAGTACGAAAATCATTTACAATGAAGTTAGATCATAGTAGAATTTTGAAATTTTTTATCACTACTGTAGGATTATTTGGTTTAATGTATGTTTTAATGGAAGAATTTCTTGTATATAATGAAAGTATTTTTGAATTTTTACCAATTGTCATGTTATTGGCAATTGTAGTAAGTTTAGGATATGTAGGAATTACATATCTAATTGATGGAAAAACTAGGGTATTAGTAAAATCAATTTTAAAGGAAATTACCAAGAGGGCAAATTGATATGAAAGAAAAAGGAGAAAAAACAATTACAGTAATTGGAGCAGGATTAAGTGGACTTTACACCGCATCAAAACTATGTGAAAATGGATATTCAGTTAACATTTTAGAGAAAAATCACATAGTTGGAGGATTATCTGCCAGCATACCAGAAAAGGGATATCAAATTGACATAGGGCCCCATTATATGACATTAAAAAAAGAATCAAAAATTACTGATGAAATTATTGAATTAGTGGGTAAAGATGAGCTCATAACTATTAACAATATAGAAAAATCATACTTGTCCTATTATCAGCAAAAAATTCTTTATTCTTTCCCTACAATTATGGATGCAGTATTTGCTTCAGGACTTAAGTCACTCGTATCAAGTACCATTAGTATTTTAAAAAAAAAGTCTAGTGCATTATATGATAACAATGCATCAGCAAGTAATTACTTAAAAGCATGTTTTGGTGATTATCTATTCAGAGTGTGGTGTGAACCATATTTGATACAAAATTTTGGAACACTAGATTTACCATTAGAATATGTTAAGAACAGGTTTAGACCAATTACAATTAAAAAAATCTTAGAAAAACTAGTTAATAAAAATAAAAAAAATTCAGATGAAGAAATAAAAAAGACATCAGAAATTTATATTGACTGTTATTTTAAATCAGGAATAGGAAGTTTAGTAAATTTACTTGAAAAACAAATTAAAGAGGATAATGGAAATATTATTCTTAATGCAAATATAACATCTATAGATCATGACAAAAAATCTATAACATATAAAAAAAATAATCAACAAGTCACATTAGATACAGATATTATTGTTTACGCTACATCTCCTAAAATTATATCAAACTGGTTTCAAAATATTAAAAAAGATAAAAATGATGTTAAGAAAACTCATTTTAATTCAATTATGACATTTCTATTTATAGATACAAAAAAATTATTTGATGGTTGGTTGATGAGTATATTTGATACAAAAATTCCATTTTTTAGATTATCACAGCAAAATTTCCTAAGTGATGGGGTAGGACCAAAGGGTAAGACACTTCTTACAGCTGAAATACGATTAGATGAAAACGATGAATTATGGACTAAAAACGATGAAGAGATCAAGACATTAGTAGAAGAACATTTGAAAAAAATGAGTATTATAAAAAATCACCATATTGAGGGATTTAAGATCATTAAATTTCCTAATTTGTATCCAAAGTTTAACCCTGTCAAAAAATACTCTAATTCAACTAATTTAGAATTAATGAAAAATACAAAAAATGAGTATATTTTAGGCACAGTAGAACAAGACACAGGTCGATTTGTCACTGCAGAATCAAAAATAAACGATGATCATGTACCATCAACAGGAGGAATATACAATGCAATTTCAAATAGTAAAAAAATTATTAAAAATATTCTAGAAGATGATGATTAAATGAAAGCATGTATTTTTCCTAATGATCCAATAATTGCATATTTTGAAAAGGGGGAAATCAAAGATAGATACTTTAATCCAAATAATATTTTTAATGAAATCCACATAATTTCATTTACAGATGAAGATATTGAAGAAGCAAAAGTTAAAAAAATTGCAGGAGATGCTAAATTAATTATTCATGCTGTAGGAAAAATTAGTATTAAAAATAGAAAAAAACATGTTACTAAAATTCAGGAGTTGGTTAGAAAAATTAATCCTGATGTAATCAGAACATATAATTCATTGATTCAAGGATGGTTTGCAGCACAAATATCTAAAGAATTGAAAATACCATTGTTTGTTTCACTACATACACAATATGATTATAATCGAAAATTAATAAAAAAGAAAAATTTAAAAAAGTTTTTGGCATTAAAATATTTTGAAAAGTTTATCGAGCCATTTGTTTTAAAAAATGCTGATAAAATAACAATTGTTTACAAAATTATTGAACCATATGTATTAAAACATACATCAAATAAACCAGAATTACTATATAATAAAATTGATTGTAAAAAGTTTTACAATGCTGAAAAAATTAAAACATTATCAAAACCATTAATATTGACAGTTGGGAATTTAATTGAAAGTAAAAATCACAAATTACTTGTAGAGTCAATGCAAAATATTGAAGCAAATTTATTAATAATTGGAAAAGGTGAACAAGAATTCAACTTAAGAAATAAGATAAAATCTATGAATTTAGATAAAAAAATTACTATTTTGAATTCAGTACCTCATGAAAAAATTGCATCATATTACAAAACAGCAGATATTTTTGCACTAGCATATGATCCAAATCAAGAAGGATTACCTATGCCTGTTATGGAAGCAATGGCTTCAGGTACGCCTGTAGTAATACCAAAATCTGAAGATTCAATAGAACTAGAAGATTCAATAGTTTTTACTGAAAATAATGTTACAAAATTTACAGAAAAAATTAATGAACTTTTGAATAATAAAACAAAAACAGAAGAATTGGCCCTTAAATGTAAAGAAATAGTAAAAAGATTTGACATTAGTAACCTTGAAAAACGAGAAGCAGAGATCTATCAGGAGTTAATAAAAAATGGAAAAACTACGTGATAAAATTAAAGATAGAGAATGCATTATAGAAATTTTTGGTCTAGGATATGTGGGATTTCCATTAGCTGTTAGGTTAGCCACTAATGGATTTAGAGTTATCGGGATAGATGTAAATCATGAACGAATTAATCGATTAGAAAAAAATGAATTATTAGATTCAGAAATTTCATTAAAAGATCAATTTATCAAATGCAGAAAAGAAAATCTAGTGTTATCTGTAACAAGCTCAAAAAATGAATTATCAAAAGTTGGTATTATTTGTGTGCCCACACCCATTCCAAGTGAAAAAATTAACTCAGATATTTTTGTTAAAAAAGCAGTAGAAAGTTTTCTTGAAAATGCAAAAGAAGGAGATTGTATTATTTTAGAAAGCAGTATAGAAGTAGGAACTACTGAAAGAATGCAGGAAATTATAAAAGAACATGGTTTCAAGATTGGAGAAAGTTTAGGTTTATCATTTTGTCCTGAAAGAATTGATCCATCCAATAAAGAATGGGGAATTGAAAATATTCCTCGTGTGATCTATTGTTCAGATGATTCAACTTTTGAAATTTCAAAAGAGATCTACAATAATGTAAATGGTGGAAATCTTATCAGAGTTAAACATCCAAAGATAGCAGAAGTAGTAAAATCTTTTGAAAATGCATTCAGATTAGTAAACATATCTTTAGTAAATGAATTAGCTATTTTATGTGATAATTTAGGCATAAGTGTAAAGAGTGTAATTGATGCTGCAGCTACAAAACCATTTGGTTTTATGCCTCATTATCCAGGAGCAGGGGCAGGCGGTCATTGTATTCCTAAAGACCCAAGATTTTTGTTAGAATCAGCAAAGAAATTTCAATCTAATTTTATTACTATTGAAAATGCATTAAGTATCAATACTAACATGCCAAAATATATCGCATCTGCAATAGAAGATAATATAGAAGAATTACAATTAAAAAAATCAGTATTGATTTGTGGTTTAAGTTATAAAACAAACGTTGAAGATATGAGGGATTCTGCTAGTTTTAAAATAATTAATGAATTAAAAACAAAAGGCTATCAAGTATATGGTTATGATCCATTTTTTAAAGATGAATCATTATCAAAGTATTTGATTGAAAATAATTTAAAAGAAATTAATTTTATTCGATTAGAAAAAATGGATGATGAATCATTAAAAAATATTGATTGCATATGTATTGTACAGCATCATGAAATTACAAAAGAGATATTAAATGAAATTTACAAAGAATCAAAAGTTCCATTGTTATATGATTGCCAGAATAAAATCAAAAAAATAGATAATTCCAAAACAGCTTTAAAATTTTTAGGTGCTTAAGCATTAATACAAAAATTTAATTTGTTCTGAAAATTTTATAGAATTAATATTTTCATACCAATAAATTGCTTGCAACGCAAACATTGATGTCCAAGAGTTTATTCGAAGTCTTTTTTTCCATCCAAGAAATGACTTGTAATATTCTTCATAAAATCCGCCATTGATTTTAATAGAATTATCAGATGCCTGTAAAGACATTAAGAAATTGTAAAGGATTTCAACTTTAGATTTGTAATGTGCATTTTTTTCTCCACTGTTAAAAAGAACCAAAATTCTAATTAATTGAGCGATCGGATAGGCTGCTTTTGAGTGATATTTTGAATTATGCCAAAGTTGTATACTTCCATCATTTGAAATTTGATTCAGGCACCAATCTAGAGAATTTTTAATAAGAGTTAGATATTTTTCATCTTTGGTAAAATTATAGCCATAAACAAGACCTTCTAATGCGTAACTCAATGTATGTAAATTAATGATTTTTGAATTTTCATGCAATCGAATAGAGCCATCAGAATTTTGGTATTTTGAGATAGAATCACATATCTTTTTTCCAATTTTTAAATAATTTGGGTCGTCTACATATTGACTGATTTGAAAAAATGGCATGGAAGTTTTAATATGAAGACATCCTTTTTGCTTATACCAAACTGAACCGTCTTGTGTAGGAATATTTGTTGTAATATCTTTAAACGGAATTACTGAACCATCAGATTCTATGAATTGATTAATCAAATCATCAATCATAATTTTTGCATATGATAGATATTTTTCATCATTAGATAATTCATAATAATCCAGCAATCCTTTAGCGCAAATTGCAGTATCAAATGAATAGGATAAATTTGAAGTAGGTGAATCATTTTTTATTCCTTGAACAAGTGAGTTATATTTTTCATAAACTGAAATTAACCAATCAGAAGATGATTTAGCATATTTTGAATATTGATTATCAGATTCTAAGGAATGCAAAAATTTCATAGTGCTTATAAAATAGCCAGTTATCTCAGGATAAAGAAAGCTATAATCATTTGATTGTTCATCAAAAAAAGAGTAGACAGCACCATAATGTTTAGAGTTATTATCAGATACAAATAATCCAGATGAAATTAACCAGTTTTTTACTTCTTCAAAAGATTTATTCAACTTACCATAACATTTTTGTGGTTCTTTAAAAGGATAAACACAGTGCAAATTCTTTTCATGGTATTTCATTTTCCACCAATTAGTGGAGGAGGAGTTGTAGTAATTGTTGAATTAGCAAATAAATTTGCAGAACTTGGACATGAAGTAACTATTTTAACACCAGATTTAGAATGGAACGGTGAAAAATATGAGCCTCAATTAAATAAAAAAATATGCATAGAAAAAGTTTCAACACCATCAAGATCAAATTTAAAAATTGCCGCTAGAAGATGTCACAATAATATGAGAGAGAAAGGTATTGAATTAGGTAAACAAAACAATTATGATTTTATTTTATCAATTTTTCATCCTTTTCATTTAGTTCCAAAAGCAGCAGTAGAGTGTGGAAAAGAAATACAAAAACCAGTTTTAATAAAAGTTGATGATGCAATTTATGAAAAAGCTAAAGGAATAAAAAAAATTCAAAGAAGAATTGAAAAAATGTATAATTCAAAAA
>Ga0222719_10004497_pt1 | contig 12240 bp, 12 predicted proteins | sample C33_34DmetaG_FD_165039 | JGI IMG/M metagenome (GOLD analysis project Ga0222719, IMG submission 165039) | Estuarine water microbial communities from San Francisco Bay, California, United States - C33_34D | ecosystem: Environmental > Aquatic > Marine > Unclassified | place: USA: California...
CATACCATTCATAACACGTAAAACATTGTAATTAACAGCATAGATTTTTAATTTAGAAGCAGTAGCTGTTTGGGTTGTAGCATTAAAAGTAATATTCATTTTGACATTATCAATGCGTGAAAAATTACACGTTCCACTGGGTTGAAGGTCATAAGGTCTAAGAGCAAATGAATAACTGTAAATATATTTATCAGGACAGCATTTGAAATATTGATAAGGTTGAGTAAGACGAAAATATTTAGCAGGTCTTTCCGTAAATCTATCACCACCATTAAATAAAAGTTTCATACTTGTAAAAGTATCTTTATTTTCTATACTATTATCGGCTTCATATAATAAAGGTTGATTATTCTTACCCATACTACCTGTAGTTGTATATTTATTATTTGACATAACCCAATATAATGCTTTAACAGGATGCTTTAAGAATAAGTCTAATTTACTACTAGTATTACCAGCTTTAATATCTTCGGCATTTAATATTTGAACTTGTTCAATAAGATATTCATGACTTGATTGTATTGTTCTACGTTTTTCATCTGTATCTAAAAATACATAATCAACATATAATTTACAAGCACTAAAATCAGCAATTTTTCCTTTAGTATCAACAGGGGCAGAAACAGAAGCGACATCAGAAACAATCATATCAGCAAGTTTTGCAAACTCAAAATGTATTTCTACATCGTGATATTGAAGTGCTTCAACAGGTAATGCTAAACCAGGATTAGAGAACCAAAAATGAAGAGGAATATGTAATGTTAATTCATTATCAGCAAGAATATTTGTATCTGTTGCTCTATTACCAACCATTTCATCATAAGTATTACGTTTATCTTTTGTAACATTATATTGACTATGAATATCCATCCACTCACCAGATTGAGTATCAACAGTATATCCACCAATTTTAACAACTGCTGATTTTATAAGAGCATTACCAATACCATTAACCCAATTAACACGTGTGTTACCATCTTGTGTTTGATTTAATGCGGGTAATGTAATTTCTAAAACTGCTCCGGACATTAAATCTGCTTTACGTTCTATAACACTGTAAGTAGATTTACCAAAATCTAAATTTTGTTCGTTTCTAAAAAATTGTTGTATTGATTCAATTGAAAAGTTTGTGTGACGTCTATACACAACTTTGAAAAATGTAATTTGAGGATTTCCAGTTAAATAAACATCTTGTGCTCCAGAAGCAACTATTTGTAATAAACCACCAGCCATTTTTTATATAGATAATTTAAATTAGTTATTTATTAATAATACTATATTTTATTTATATATTATTTATATATTTTTTATAAATTAATATTATTATTTATTTATAAATTAATATATTTATTTATATATTTATTTATATTTATTTATAAATTAATATATTTATTTTTTCGCAAAATTTATTTATTTAAATATTTGATTATATTAATAAAATTAAATAAATTATAAAATAATAATTAAACTTGTTTAACTATATTGGTTTAATTTTAATACAAATTATTAAAATGATAACATTAAATGAATTAAATTCTTCTAGACAAACAAATTATATTATTATATTTATATTATTACTTATTTTTACTGGTAGTATTGTAAGTATTAAATATATTTATGGTGATACTACTAAAAAAGAAGAAAAAGAAGAAAATAAAACTAATGATGAAAATAAAGATACTGATAAAAATAAAGAAGAGAATACTAATGATGAAAATACAGATTCAACATTAAAACAATGGGCAAGGTTTTTAATACCTCTGTTTGCGATGGGTGCTTTTTTTGTAGCCTGTTGTATTATTTCTAAAATTATTGTGAATGGAAATCATCCTTTGTTAGATGCTCCTAGAGACCAGTTTTCAGGTATTATCTTTATGTTTTTAGTAGCAGGTATATTAACTGTTTTAAATTTAACAGTATTAAAAGATATGAAATTAATTAATTACATTAAAGGTAAAAAATTCTCTGTGGTTGGAGTATTTATGGCTTTAGGTGTTAGTGCGATTGTTTTTGGTTTCTTAGATAATTTTGGAATGAAACTTGGAACAGATGCTCTAGATGATTCATTCCTTCAATTATTTTTAAGTCCATTCTCTGTTGATAGTAGATTTACAGAACATAGTGAAGTTATACAAGATAATTTAAAATATATGAATGTGTGGGCAAATAGTAAATGGAGAAGTGTTATTAATCACGTATTAAGATTTAAAGATGAAATTGCTGATGCTTCAAAAAAAAATAATAATTCAATGAAAGATTTAGTTAAAGATATAAAAGAATTTATGGATGATGGGGCATTACCATTGATTATACCTAAAGAAATAAAAGAAATAAATAGTAAAACTACTGGGACATACGCTTTCATACAAAATATAAAAGAAAAATATGATATTATAGATGGTTCTAAAGCGATGTTAGGTAATACATTTTCTGATTTTATAGGAGCCATCTTAGGAGCAGGTATTATTAATCTATTTATTTATATGACAAGTTATGATAGTGTCTATACTGGTGATGATTCAGTAGATAATAATTGGCTACTTGCAAGTTTAAGCAAATATTCACCATTTATGGAAGCATTCTTTATAGCCATTGGTTGTTTAATACCTGTATTTCTCAATATTGCGATGACCCGTAGTAAATATAATCATACTAATAGAAATTCTTGGATTGTAGTTGGAGTTATTACTTTATTAATAGTTGTAATGATGTATTATAGTGCTTTTGGTATTAAAGATATGACATTGAAAGATAAAAAGAATTCTATAAAAAAAACTATGACCGACCTTAAAGATAGATTGGATATTACAAATAAACAAAATGATAAAACATTAAATAAAGATATTGATGCTTTTATTAATAGTTTGTAAATAAGTTTAATATTAACTTATAGATAGTTTATAAATAAATTTAATTTATATATTTTTTATTTAACTTATAATTATTTTTATTATTTTTAATTTATAATTTATTTTATTCATATAATTAAAATTTATAGTTTTTGTTTAATAGAATTATATACATAATTTTTTTATTATTATTTTTTAATTTATTAAAATTTTAACTTAAAAATAATTACTTTATTATATAATTAAATATAAAAATGATATCTATTATTATTAGAGGTGGATTAGGAAACCAAATTTTTCAAGTTTTATGTGCTTTGGGATATAAATATAAATATAATGAAAAATTAATTTTAGCAAACAATTTAATTGAAATAAATACACATCAACATAATAATAAAGAAATAACACTATGTACATTAAAAAAAATATTTCCAAACATAGAATTTGTTAATTATTTAGATACTAGACAATTTTATATCTATAATGAAAAAAAAAATGAAGCATTTAACTACACTACTATAAAAAAACATAATAATCATATTTTACTGTATGGTTATTTTATTAGTGAAAAATATTTTCCAGAATCATTTTTAGATTTATGTAATGATTTTTGTATAGAACAAACACCTAACACTATTAAATACAGTACCTTAACTAATAATTTTCAAACTACCTATTTTATACATATTAGATTAGGTGATTATGTAAATCATAATTTATATACTATTCATTTAAATGATTATTATAAGTATTGTATTAATAAAATTAAAGAACAAGAACCATTAGCAACATTTATAATATGTACTAATGAATATGGTTCTAATTTAGATAATTATATAAAAAATTTTCCAAAAAATAATAACTATATAATACAAGATATAAATAATGATGCTTTAGATACATTATATATAATGTCATCTTGTAAAGGAGGAATATGTAGTAATTCAACATTAAGTTGGTTAGGTTCATATTTTCAAAAAAATAAAAATAAAGACTATATATTTATGCCATACCCTTGGATAAATTTTATAAATGGATTTACTCATGATAATACTCGCGATATTTATCCAAAATGGTGTCAAATATATGATACAATTAATAATAATATACTTTAAGTTTAATATTCAATACTTTTCCAATTTATAGTTTTTTGATTAAGATTATTATAAACATAATGTTTATTATTATTATGTTTTAATTGTTTAACATATTTCATATCAACTATGTCAGGATGAACATACCAATCTTCATAAATATATTCAGGACTTAAATTATGTATATCTTCAAATACACATATATAACCTCTGTTCTTAAAAATTTATCTTGATTTTTCTCTTGTATTATTAAAATTTGTATGATATATATCATGTTCAAATGTTACTGTCGAAAATTTATAAGTATCAAATACTTCATTATTTAATTTTTCTAATGTTTTAAGAGTAGAACCATTGTTAACTTCTAAATCTATTTGTAAATAATCAATTGTCAATGGCATATTATTACTATAAAATAAAGTTTTATAATCTATCATTGTCGCATCATTTATAACGTGAATACTATTATTACGATGTTCTTTATATAAGGGCAAAAATGAAGAGTCATATTCTACCATTATACCTTTCCAATTATATTTTTTTTCTAATAAATATGTATTATTAATTGTAATTGGATGATTTGAACCAATTTCTAAAAAATAACCATTTTGTTTATGTTGTAAAACATGTAATACAAATTTATCTTGTTCTGCTTGAGCATTATAAGTATACATTTTATTATATAAAAAATAAAAAATGTATAGAATATTATTTTATTTACTATAATTTATATAATATCTTTTTAAATGTAAATAAAAATTAAATTATAATAATATTAAATAAAATATTATAAATTATATTTAATAATGGACATTATATAATCATTATAATGGGTTAAATTTTACATAATAATTTTTATTTCCTGTAAGTGGAAATTCACGTTCAGATGTTATATTTTTATTTTCAATAAAATTATATATGTCGATATTATTCCAAGCAATAAAACCATGAGATACGTATATATTTAAGACTTTATTAGTATATTCTTTTTGTAATTCTAATGGTATTTCACTAAACGCATAGGTACTTATTAAAAAACTATTTAGTTTTAAATTTTGAATATGATTTATATTATTAACATTATAATAATTTATAGTAGTCATAGTATTTACATTTAATTTTTCTAAATATTTTTTTTGTAATAATAATGGTTCTTGTAAATCAAAAATAGTATATGTATTTATAGTTATATTAAATAATTTTGCTAATTTATTAACATAAAAACATAATCCTCCATAACCACCACCAATTTCAATAATATCTATATTATCCATATTATCCACATTATTTAATTTACATTCATTAATATAAGATAAAATTAATAAACTATGTAATATATATCTTAAATTTGTAGGAGAACAAGTTGTAAAATTAGTATATCTAATTTTATTAGTTTTACCATATAAATCATTAATGCTACATAATTCAATTAAATAATTTTTATGTTGAGTATAAAATGAATTAAATCTATTGTATATTTCGTTAAGATATTCAGCACCTTGTTGTCCACTAACATGTTCAAGCATATAAACAAAATTAGGATTAGATTTAAAAGACCAGTTGTTTATATCTGTATCTATAAACGTATTTATACAATCGGTATATTTTTTATAAATAGACATTTTTTATAAAATAAACTATATTAAATAGTCAATAATCTTTAATTTATATTTAATAATATATTTTTAAATTATTTAATTTAAATATTATATAAATTTAATAATATATTTTTAAATTATTTAATTTAAATATTATATAAATTTAATATTCTATATAATTTTAAATCTTATATAAATTTAATATTCTATATAATTTTAAATCTTATATAAATTTAATATTCTATATAATTTTAAATTAATTATTAAACTAATAGTTTAAAATAATGAATTATATATTTGATGAAACATTAGAAACACCATTATGTGAAATAATGGGTAGAAATAAAAGTGATAAAGGAGCTTCAAATATAATGACTTCGTGGCATAATTATACAACATTTTATTATAGTATATTTAAAAATTTAAAAAATGAAAAATTAAGAATATTTGAATTGGGATTAGGAACTAATAATGTTAGTATTCCATCTAACATGGGTTCTAATGGAAGACCAGGAGCATCTCTATATGGATGGGCGGAATTCTTTACAAATTCATTTATAGCTGGAGCTGATATTGATAATAATATTTTATTTAATACAGAAAAAATAAAAACATTTTATTGTGACCAAACAAATCCAGATGTAATAAAAAAAATGTGGAATAATAATAATGATTTAAGTGAAGATTTTGATATTATTGTTGAAGATGGATTACATACTTTTAAAGCAAATGTATGTTTTTTTGAAAATAGTATACATAAATTAAAACCAAATGGTTATTATATTATAGAAGATATAGTAAAGAATGAAATACCATTATTTAATAATAAAATAGATAAATGGAGAAAGATGTATACACATTTAAACTTTACATTATTAAAAATAAAATCAATCAAAAACTCTCTTGATAATAATTTAATAGTAATACATTATACCAATTAACTAATATCTTTTATTAAATTTAAAAATATATTTTAAATAATATAAAACCATATATTTTATTAAAAATATTAATTTTATATATAAGATATACAATAAATGAATTTTAATATAAATATAGTATCTGGTGAAAAATTACAAGAAATTGCAAATGTTTATTTAGGTATAGATAATGATTTTATAAATAATCCATATATTAATAATCAAACTAATAAACATAAAAATATGTTAGAAATAAATACTTATTATAATAATCCAAAAATAGTATTTTGTTATGGTCATAGAATTACAATTTTAGCTGAAAAAATAAAATACTTTACAAATGAATTTATATTAATTACACATAATAGTGATAAAAATATATTAGATAATAACATATATATAAAAACTATTTATAATTACAATAAATTAGTAAAATGGTATTCTCAAAATTTATGTTTTGATCATAATAAGTTATTTTTTCTACCAATAGGTATAGCCAACAATCAGTGGGAACATGGTTATAAATTTACAAATTTTTATAACACTTTATCTAATAAAACACAACTAAATAAAAAATTAAAAAGTATATATTTTTTCTTTGCAATAAATACAAATAAAGAAAAAAGAATAAACTGTTATAATTCAGTTATTAAAAAAATAACATTTTTAAATAAAATTAGTCCATATGAAAATTTTAAAAGATTAAGTGAATATGAATTTTGTATATGTCCAGAAGGAAATGGTGTAGATACACATCGCTTTTGGGAAGCATTATATTTAAAATGTGTACCTATTGTACTAAATTCAGATTTTATAAATATAATAAAAAAAAATACAAATTTACCATTAATAATATTAAATTCTTGGGATGAATTAGATATTAATAATTTGAAAGAGTATAATACATTTGATTTTACAAATAGTAATACATATTTAACTATGGATTATTATTTAGACACTATTAAATTATAGATTTATCAGAGTTAATAGTAAAAGAAATATCAGACACATTATTAATATTATAACCAACTTTTTGTAAAGTATTTAGAAAAAATTTATTAATTTTTTCTTCTTTACAATAAGGATCATTGTCAGTACTATCATAAATCTCATTAATTAAAAAAGGATGTATTAATTTTAAATCATTATTTGATATAATTAATAATTTCATATTATTAATATTGATATTAATATTTTTAATAGCATTTTGAAAGTCATCTATATCTTTATTATTAATTTCATTATCATAGTCAAATCTTACAAATAATATGTTATTGTTATTTTTTATACATTCTAATAATCTATCACGTCTTCTTTTATATATAGGTATAAATTCATCAAGTGTATAATGACCTGAAAATATATTATTATCTTCAATATATATATGATTATTAAATACTTTAATAATATCATGGTCATTATTATTTATTATTTTTAATAATACATTTGTTATATTATGTATATTTTTTGTAATAAACCATTCAAATAAAGTAGTATATTTTTTCAATTTACAATTTTGTAATAAAAAAGTAATATTACAAGAATTACCAAGTGGTATAATTATATCAAAATTACTCATTGCAATTAATAATTTTTATTCTTTTATTATATATAGATAATTTATTTACACATTTGATTCCAAAAATTAGTCATTTTTACTATTTTACTAGAATAATTACCTGGACCTCCAGGAAAATGGTATATTATTTTATCTTTACTTATATTTTTTGGATTATTTTCAAGATAAGATTTCATCATTTGATTATCATATTTATTTTCTATAAATGAATTATATACAACAAAAGGTTGATCTAAACAGGTAGGAATAGGATTATTATTTATATAAATATAGTTTTGAATATGAGATTGAATATTTTTAAATAATGCTTTCATTTCTCTACTATTCTTAAAATAAAAAACACCAGCTGAAAATGCTGAAGTATCTTTATTATAATTAGTATTAGTATTAAAATTAAAAAACTGCCCTCCCCAAAACTCATGTCCAATATATTCTTCCTCTAAAGCATATAATTTATCTTGAGCTATTTCTAGATTAAATAATATATTAATATCACTATTAATTAATACATCAGTATCTAAATATAATATTTTATCATACATATCAATATTTTCATATTGGAATATATTTATTTTACAGCATGAAGCATCCATTAATGTATTTAAATTTAAAATATAATAGTATAATGGTAAATTAAAGTGTGATAATTTATCTTGTATTAATGGTTGGAAACTTGGAGACGTTATAATAAGTATATTAGTAGTTTCTTTATTTATATTTGATTTTACTGATATAGATTTTATCAATAAATTCAATAAATTAATATAATCTTTATTATAAAATACACACATGTAAATTAAATTCATAATGATTTATAATTTTTTAAAATTTAAAAAAATAGCTTTATATATATATATATATAAATATTTTATAAATTACGTAATAATTAAATATAATTAAATAAAATGAGTATAAAAAATTGGGTATTAGTATTTATTTCAAATGAACCATATATTAATAAAGCATTTGATAGTATAACATTAGCACGCACAAATGGTAATTGGAAAGATGATATAGTTCTTTTAGTATCAACTACTTTATATAATGATAAAACTATTAAAACTAAAAGTAATGATTTAAATATTATATTAAGAGAGGTACCTAATCGTAATTTTGATAGTATTTTAAATGTGTGGCGAAAACATCCTACCCATTCAGAATATAATTACGTTTTGCAAAGAGGTTTTATGTTTAATAAATTTTGTGTATTTGATATATACTTTAAACAATGGGATATTGTATTTTATTTAGACGCGGGAGTCCAAATACAAGGCTCATTAGATAGAATGAAAAAAACATGTGAGCCAAATAAATTTTTATACGGGCACTCAGATTCATATCCAAATTATCTATGGAAACTTAAAATACAATTTGATTTAGAATTATTTGAAAATAAAGAAAATAAAAAAGAATTTATAGATACATATAGTTCTTTTTTTGAGAAAGATTATTTTCAAGGAACAATGTGTATTTATGATACAAGTATTTTAGAAGATAATACAGTAGATAGATTATTTGAATTAAATGAAAAATATCCAATTGCAAAAAGAATGGATCAAGGTATATTAAATTTATATTTTAACTGTGAAAAAAAATTATGGAAACAAATACCAATTAAAGATAAAGAAGGATTTTTATATGATTATCATGAAAGAAATGATTATAAAAAAAATGATTATTTAATTCTTAAAATATCAAAAACAAATTAATTTATTATAGTATTGTATTGTAATTACTATAATAAATCTACAATCTTATCATTTATATCTTTATAATCTTTATAAGGTCTATAACAATGATAATCTGAATAATGACCTTTTTTTATCAAAGTTTTTATTTGTTCATTTAAATTAAAAGTTTTTCTATTTAATCTATTATAACCTGTATTTTTATCATTCAATATTATAAAATTATTTGTTTCTTTATTCCATTTCATTACATAATTATAAAAATCTATTTGGTCTGTTCCCCAACCTGATTTGCCATGACCATCAACATAATTTATATTTTTATAAACATCTATTAATCTTTGTGTTATATCTTCAATTGTATTTATATTAAATATATTAGACCAAGTAGTATTTAATCCAACATTATAACACATAGCAATTTGTTTATATTCATTTAAACAAACATTTCTTAAATATATAAATTTATTATTATCTATATTTTCTATATTTTTAGTATAATATGTTTTATTCATTGGTATCATATCCATATCAGTTATCATTATACCATTTTCATATTGGTTTAATATACAAGGATATAATAATCTAATATATTGTGATATAAATGCTGTTGAAATAGTAGGTATTGGATTAAACAAAATAATATTATTTTTAAATTCTTCAAATTTAGTTGGTATAATATCATTAATAAGAACTATTTTAATATCTACATTTGGATATAATTTTGTCCATGATTTAATAAATATAGGAATAAAATCTATATATAATTCATTTGTATTACAAGCAGTTAAAATACAATCTAATTTCATATTAATTTATATTAATTAAAAAATAATTATTCTTTATTATTATAGTTATATTTTTAAATTATTTAAAATAAATTTATAATTATTTTAAAAATAAGTAATTATTGGGATATAAATTTTAAAACATATAAATATTTTAAATAGTAAAATTATATTTGAAATTGGTGATCTGTATGGAGATGAAAAATTATAATTATCAAATATATTTGCACACACCAATTATTAATTTCTAATCTTTTTTAATAATTCTTTAATTATATTATTGTCTCTAGTTTGTATTCGTATAATTTAAATTATTTTAATGTTTAACTAATTTAAACCATATTAAAATTTAAAAAATATTAAATTGTAATGGATAAAGTAAGTGTTATTATACCAACATATAATAGATTTAGTTTTTTATTAAATACTATTAAATCAATAAAAGAACAAACATATAAAAATATAGAAATTATAGTTATAAATGATTGTTCCATACAAAAAGAATATAATGAATATGATTGGAAGGTAAATAATATTATAATTATACATTTAAAAGAAAATAGTAAAAAAAAATTTGGTTTTGCTTGTGCTGGATTTGTTAGGAATAAAGGTATTGAAATAGCAACTGGTAAATATATTGCTTTTTGTGATGATGATGATATATGGTTTTCAAAAAAAATAGATATACAAATTAAAGCAATGAAAGACACTGGTTGTAAATTATCATCAACAGATGGCTTAATAGGTCATGGTGTTTATAATAGTACTTTAAAATATAAAAAATATAATGCTGAACACCATTATAAAACTTTACAAAATATTTACAAACGTAAAGGCAGTAATTTATTAGATAATGGTTTCCCTGATATTTGGAACTTAAATTTTTTAAAGATACATAATTGTATAATATGTAGTAGTGTTGTAGTAGAAAAAGAACTATTAAATAAAATTAATAATATAAAGTGTATAAAAATTGGAGAAGATTACGATTGTTGGTTAAGAGTATTAGAACACACAAATAGCGTTTATGTTAAAGATATATGTTTTTATTATGATGATAAACACGGAGATGGTAAAAATTATTAAATTATTTAATAATGCTATTGTTTTAATACTATATGTAAAGAATTGTACTAATTTATTAGATAATATCTATTATAATAAATTATATGTAAAATATATTCTAGTTTATATAAAATAAATATGTTATATTATATTTGTTTCCTTGTAGCCCAAAATGGATACTTCTTTGATAGTGCAGAATTAAAATTACCATTATGACCTCCAAACCATGTTTCATCATCTAAAATTAAATCTCCATTCATATTTTTATAAAGTAAAGACATAATAGATTGATCGTGTCTATGTTTTTCATTATTTTGCGTATATATATCCGTATGTAATTTTGGGTCGTCATTTAATATATCTAAACAATTATTAATAAATTTTATACTAAACTCAGTTTTTCTAAATAACATTATTCCATTTAATATTTGAAAACTTTCCAAATAATCATTCATAATTTTATCACTAATATTAAATTTATCTTTAAAATAGTTTATTGTTTTTTTATTTGTAAAATTTTTTTCTTGATGTGTTAATTGAAATCTTAATAATCCAGATTTACTAGTTATAATCATATTAATATAGTCATTAAAACGTTGTTTTGATTCTGGTGTAATATTTATATGACATCCCGCATCTATATATACTAATATATCATT